>Ga0247724_1000043_pt1 | contig 41567 bp, 31 predicted proteins | sample OKSTACKMC2E_FD_182776 | JGI IMG/M metagenome (GOLD analysis project Ga0247724, IMG submission 182776) | Subsurface sediment microbial communities from gas well in Oklahoma, United States - OK STACK MC-2-E | ecosystem: Environmental > Terrestrial > Deep subsurface > Rock core/Sediment | place... | reverse complement strand
ACCATCACCCGTCTCCGCCGCCAGGGTCCCCGTAAGGGTGAAACCCTCTCCCGCAATTCTCAGCACGGTCGCGGCGCTGCAGTCGGTGCCGTTCGTGGCGGAGACTCTGCCGCTGCTTCTCATGCCGTTGGTGCTGGTAAGGGTCTGACCATCACCCGCGTGACGGGTCTGGGGCGGCAGATGGTCTCCGACCTTGACGGTGCCATCGCCCGTGCTAAGCAGCAGCATCGCGCCGACCGTATCGCCGCTGCCCGTGACCGTCTGCAGGAGCGGGTGGGTCATTCGCCGCTCGCCTGCCGCTTCTGACTCATATTCGTGGGCGGCAGTCATTCGTGCGTGTTTGGCAGTCGCCCCCGCCCGTTGCCCGCGTCGCGGGGCGGCGTGTTATAAGGTTACCCCCCGTTCATAAATCGATGGGTCCCCCTAACCTACAAAGTGTTACGAAAGGCATCTATATATCACACTGATTATAAAAATTTTTTTCCCTATATAAAAACGAAAAAAGGTTTAGAGGAAATGAAAAAAAATTCCGGAGATATTTTCGAGTCCATAGAGGTCGATCCAATTAGTGGGGAGTATTACATTACAATCCCAGAGCAAGTCATGAATGAACTCTCATGGTATGAAGACACTGAAATATCCTTTAAGATTGAGGGGGACGAAGTAGTCTTAACCGAAAGGGAAGTCGATTGACACTCTATACATAATACTGTATGATACTGAAGTAAACAACTTATCTCATGGCAAAAGGATTCACTGTAAAAGCAAAGGCACCCGTTGCCTCACAAACTACACAAGAATGGGATTATAATCTAGCAAAAGAGATGGTGCGTGGTAAGTCCGTCGTCTTTTGTCTTCCTGGAAGAGGAGTCTCTTACACATACTTGAAGAATTTCGTGCAACTCTGTTTTGACTTAGTTCAGGCGGGAGCAAGCATTCAAATCTCGCAAGACTATTCATCAATGGTAAACTTTGCAAGATGCAAATGTTTAGGTGCGAATGTACTGCGAGGACCTGACCAAATTCCCTGGGATGGCAAATTGAAATATGATTGGCAACTATGGATTGACTCTGACATTGTTTTTAATACTGAAAAGTTTTATCAACTAGTCTTAATGGACAAAGACATTGCTTCTGGTTGGTATGCGACTGAAGATGGTCATACGACCTCAGTTGCACACTGGTTGGATGAAGATGATTTCAGAGGTAATGGTGGAGTGATGAATCATGAAACCGTTGAAAGCATCTCTAAGCGTCGGAAACCATTTACAGTTGACTATGCAGGATTCGGTTGGCTTCTGATTAAGAATGGAGTATTTGAGCATCCTGAAATCAAGTATCCTTGGTTTGCCCCTAAGATGCAAGTCTTTGAATCTGGTCAAGTTCAAGATATGTGTGGAGAAGATGTATCATTCTGTTTGGATGCAAAGGAAGCAGGATTTGAAATTTGGTGCGACCCTCGCGTGCGCGTTGGACACGAAAAAACAAGGATTATTTGATATGACTAACGATAACGAAACTTACAATATCCTATGTAAGGGTCGTAGAATATATACAGGACTTACAGAGGAAGAATATTTCAATGTAATGGAGGACTTGTCAATAGAATTCTATCAGACAGGTTCTCCACGACCTGAAGATATTGAAACTGAAATTTTAACGGAGAGTAAACTATGGCAAAAGGCGGATCACTGAAGAATAGTTCTTATATTCCGGGACCTCCTAAGAAGTCTCGTCAAGGCAATGGAGGTGGTACTAAGTATGCCTCGTCTTCTCGTAATGGAGCACGTAAGAAGTATAGAGGTCAAGGTAAAGGATGAAAAAGAGTTCTCATGGACCAGGAGGCAAGCACCGTAGAACTGGCACTTGTCGCACTAATGCCCAAAAGGCAGCAGCACGGAAAAGGAGAAAACTCAAACCAGGTAGAAAATACGGGTTTAAGTAGATGTATCTTCTAGAGTGTAATGATGAATGGAATCATATACATCCTGAAGATTTGTGGGTATATAATAAATTATTTCTAAGTCGGCGTTTAGGTTATATTTGTGGTCCTGCAGGGACTACAGTTCCTAAACCCGACTTTTATATTGTTCGCCCATCTTTTAATTTGTTTGGGATGAGTCGTTTTGCTCGTATAGTATGGATAGAAAAGTTTACAGATAACATACACCCCTCTGAATTTTGGTGTGAGATATTCAAGGGTGAGCATTTAAGTGTCGATTATCATAATCAACAGCATGATATGACAGTATTAGGAGTTAGAAATGAAGAGAATCCCATTTATAAGTGGGACCGATGGGAAAAAATTAATAGAAAAATAGAATTTCCTGATATTTTAAAGAATTTAAAGAAAAAATATGAATGGATAAATTGCGAATTCATAGATGGGCGCATTATAGAAGTACAATTTCGTAGAAATCCTGATTTTAGATATGGAAATACAGTGGCAATTCCAGTCTGGGAAGAAGATAGTAATAAAATTTATCAAGATTGCACTTATATTGATGATGTTGACTATAAAAGAAAAGGTTTTTGGGTAAAATAAATACATTTTTTGTGTACAACTGAATTGGAAATCTTTTCAATGGGCAAACACCTACTCTTAGAGGTGTATGATGTTGATTTTGAAGCGATTAATGATGTAGAATCGCTTCAAAATGTAATGATCAATGGCATTAAACGTGCTAAAATGACCATTTTGAATGTTTTTTCACATTGTTTTATACCTCAAGGGTGTACAATTGTGATTGCTCTTGCAGAAAGTCATGTTTCTTGCCATACTTGGCCTGAAAATGGGTGTTTAGCAATCGATGTTTACACCTGTGGAGACGGAAATCCAAAATTAATCGCTTTAGAGATATTAAAATACTTAAATTCTGACAATTACTCTCTTCGGGAAATCGATCGTTAAATAGAAATAAGGAGATAGCAACCTCCTTTATAAAAGTTCTGTTTTATTCATTAAAACAGGAGCTAAAATGTCTAATTTACCCGTCGATAGGGACTCAAATTATATGAGAGAGATGTGGGGAACTACTCATCTCATCACCGATTATGATAATGTGCCCCCAAAAAGAGTGATTCAAGAGGTTATGCATGACCTGGCACCTAAGCATAACTTGAAAAAACAACAAGAATTGCACGAAAAAATTCGCAATGACGAAGATTATGATGATTGGGAGTATGGAACTGAGCCAGGATATGGATCTTTGTGGAAATAAACATAAATAATCCAAGAAATTTCTTATCCAATGGCAGTAACACGAATATCTAGATCATTCAAGGATATTAGTCTGTCTTTTGATCCACATCCTGTGACCAAAGATCTGCCAATTCTGAAAAATCAGAGTGCAATTATTCGTTCTATTCGTAATCTTGTAGAAACTATCCCAAACGAAAGATTTTTTAATCCTAGTTTGGGATCTGATGTTCGCTCAAGTCTATTTGAATTTGTAGATTTTGCAACTGCATCAGTTGTAAGAGACCAAATTATCAACACAATTTCAAATTATGAGCCAAGAGTGTCTGGTGTTGATGTAGAAGTTGAACCTAGACCAGACTCTAATGAATTTGAAGTTACTGTTATTTTTGATATCATTGGACAAGAATTACCAACGCAACAGTTCTCATTCATATTAGAGGCAACAAGATAAAATGCCTTTCACTAAATTTACCAACCTAGATTTTGACCAGATAAAAACTTCAATCAAAGATTATCTTCGTGCTAACTCAACATTCACGGATTTTGATTTTGAAGGTTCTAACTTCTCTGTTCTAATTGATACTCTAGCGTATAACACATATATTACGGCATTTAATTCGAATATGGTGATAAACGAATCCTTTTTGGATTCGGCAACTGTTAGAGAAAATGTAGTTTCTCTTGCTAGGAATATTGGTTATGTGCCATATTCTAGAAACGCTGCAAGTGCTACAGTATCTTTTACGGTAAATGTACCCCCAAGTAGTTTTTTAAGCGACGATACGCCTGTTTATACGCCAACAGTAACTCTACAAGCAGGACTTGTCTGCACTGGTTCAGTAAGGGGAACTTCTTATGTATTTTCTGCTCCAGAAAATATCACAGTTCCAGTTGTGAATGGTGTAGCAACATTTAGTAATATTATAATCAAAGAAGGAACTTTTCTAACCAAAAAGTTTACTGTTAATGCATCTTTAGACCAAAAGTTTATACTTGACAACTCTTTTATTGATACTTCTACAGTTAGAGTCTATGTAAAGGGTTCTAGTGATAGTGGATTAGGAATAAAATACTCATTAGTGGATAATATTTTTGAAGTAAATTCAAATTCTCAAATCTTTTTAATTCAGGAAGTACAGGACGAAAAATATCAACTTCTTTTTGGTGATGGAATTTTTGGTCAAAAACCAGAAAATGGCGCAATAATTACTAGTAACTACATTATAACTAGTGGAAAGGATGGAAATGGTGTAGAAACATTCTCTTTTGCGGGATCATTAAGGAATTCTGATGATGGTAATGTAATACCACAGAATACAATTACAGTTACTACTAATCAGAAATCTCAAAATGGATCTGATATTGAAACAATAGATTCTATTCGTTATTTCGCTCCTCGTTTGTATGCATCTCAATATAGAGCAGTAACTGCAAGTGATTATGAAACTATTATTAAGTCCAAAATATATGGAAATGCAGAGTCAATTTCTGTGATTGGCGGAGAAGAATTAACTCCACCACAGTTTGGAACGGTTTTAATCAGTATAAAACCAAAAAATGGCACATTTGTTTCAGATTTTGACAAAGAAAATATACTTGCAAAACTAAAGCAATATAGTGTCTCTGGAATTAATACAAAAATAATTGATCTGAAAATTCTTTATGTTGAAATTGAGTCTTTTATCTATTATAATGAAAGTCAAGTTGCAAGTTCTTCAGACTTAAAAACTAGAGTAAACAATTCTCTTACAAAGTATTCGGAGTCTGTAGATTTAAATAAGTTTGGTGGAAGATTTAAATATAGTAAAGTTTTACAAGTTATAGACAATACCGACAATGCTGTTACTTCAAATATAACAAGAGTTAGAGTAAGAAGAGACTTAAAGGCTCTTGTGAATCAGCAGGCACAATATGAAATATGTTTCGGAAATCAATTCCATGTAAATCAGTATGGATATAATATTAAATCAACTGGATTTAAGATTTTAAATGAATCAGATACTGTATATTTTAGTGATGTTCCTAATTCTGATGGAAAAACAGGTGTAATTGCCATTGTAAAACCATCCACGGGAACTAGCATAGAAACGCAATCAAACGTTTCTCTACAACCATTCGTAATTGTACAATCTGCAGGAGTTGTTAATTATGAAACAGGTGAAATAACTATTAACACCATTACAATAACATCAACTGAAAGAGATAATGATATTATTGAAATACAAGCATATCCTGAGTCAAATGATGTTGTTGGTCTGAAAGACTTGTATGTTTCTTTTGACATTTCAAAAAGTCAAATAAATATGGTAAAGGATACTATTGCATCTGGTGAGGACATTTCTGGTGTTGTCTTCACAAAAAATTCTTATCGCTCAAGTTATTCAAACGGGAGTTTAACGAGGTCATAATATGGTACAGAATGGTTTCGAATCAAGGGTAAAAGTACAACAAATAATTGATAGTCAATTACCAGAATTTATTTTAGATGAAAGTCCAAAAGCATCAGAATTCTTAAAACAATATTATATCTCTCAAGAATATCAGGGTGGACCTACAGATATTGTTGAGAATTTAGACCAATATATAAACCTCGATAGTCTCATTCCTGAGGTTATAATAGGAAGCGTTGTCCTTGAAAACAATATTACTGCAACTAGTAATACGATAGAAGTAGATAGTACTAAAGGTTTTCCTTCACAGTATGGATTATTAAAAATTGATGATGAAATTATCACTTACACTGGGTCAACTGAGACATCTTTTACTGGTTGTATTCGTGGATTTAGTGGTATTACTAATTATCATAAAGATCTTCAGTATGAAGAATTAGTTTTTAGCGAATCTTCGGCAGCAGCACATATTTCTGGTGCTACAATTCAAAATTTAAGTTCTCTGTTTCTACAAGAATTTTACAAAAAGATTAAGTTTAGTTTGACACCAGGTTTAGAATCTGTAGATTTTACTGAAAACTTAAATGTTGGTAATTTTATAAAAGAAGCAAGGTCTCTTTACGAATCTAAAGGAACAAATGAATCTTTTAGAATTCTATTTAATGTTCTATTTGGAGAAACACCAAGTGTAGTAGATTTAGAAAGATTCTTAATTAAACCATCAGACGCCAGTTTTATAAGAAGAGATGTAGCAGTAGTTGATATAATATCTGGTGATCCTACTAGATTAAAGGGTCAGACGATTTACAAATCTACTGATGAAAATACCAGTGCTTCTGTTTCTGAGGTAGATGCAATTACTAGAAAAGGAAAGACTTACTATAAACTTAATTTTTTTGTAGGTTATGATGATACTTATCCTAATGTTACTGGAACTTTCTTAATAACTCCAAATACTAAGGTAATTGAAAATGTAACTTTAGATTCTGTTAATAGAAATGTAATCACAGTAGATTCTACTGTTGGATTTGCAGAGTCTGGTTTTGTTTTTTATAATGAAAACAAGATTTTTTATACTGAAAAAACTATTAATCAATTTTTAGGGTGTTATATAGATTCTGATCAATCTATCACCATCAACAAAACATCGTCTTTGACATCTAGTGAAACTTATTATGGATATGAAGATGGTGACATAACTAAGAAAGTAGAATTTATAATTACTGGCGTATTATCTAATGTTATTATTGATTCAGATTCATATAGTTTTTTAGAAGGGGAAAAGATATATCCACAAAATGTTGGACAAATTATAGAAAAAGGTAGTAGCACAAAACAAATCTTTGCCAATAGTTGGATTTATAATACCAGTTCTAGATATCAAATAGATTCATTTTCCGGAAGTACAATAACAACAAAATCTTCAATTGATAATACAAGTTTATCTGTTGGAGATAAGGTTGAAATTTTAAGAAGAAATACTGAAGTTGTAGTCACATCTTTTGATGATGTCAGTGTTTTATCAATTTCGGATAACACTATTACTACTGATAAAAATACTTCGACATTAAATCCTCTAGACAAGTATGATGTTAGAAGGAAGGTTAAAAAAGTATCATCTTCATTAGTACCTATTGAATTTGGAAACGATAAGATAACATCAGATGTACAAAATGTTTATTCTGAAGGTTCCAATAGTCTTTATGTAGCTTCTAATTCACTTCCATCATATTCCACCGAAACAGATGTTTTTGAATATACTGTAGTTGGTTTGTTGGAAAGAAGTGAAAATGACGATTATAGTGTTATTGATTTTGGAATTGATCAGGTAGTTTCCTTTATAACTGGAGATAGAGTATATTATTATCCAGATGAATCTGGTGCAATAGAAGGTTTGAATGAAGGTGATTATTATGTTGAGGTCTTAAAGAATGATGATCTTAATGTTAATAACCGAAGAATTAGACTTTATTTGAGTAATTCTACCATTGGAACGGATGATTATGTTTCTTTTGGTTTATTGTCTAATGGTATTGTAACTGGAACACATAAATTTGTGTTGTATTCCCAAAAATCTAGATTAATTTCACCACAAAAACTTCTTAAAAAGTTTATTATAAACCAGACAATTGGTGGAAATAAAAAATATGAAACTATTCCTGGACCTATTGGTCTTTTAAAGAATGGAGTTGAAATATATGGTTATAAAACAAATGATAAAATTTATTATGGACCATTAGAGACTGTTAACGTCTTAAGTGGTGGAAGTGGATATGATGTAATAAATCCACCTTCACTTACTTTATCAAGTGGTAGTGCCCTTGTACAACCAGTAGTAAAAGGATCTGTTGAAAAAATATTCGTAGATCCACAGGACTTTGATATTGATGTCGTAGTTTCCATAGCATTAACTGGTGGAAACGGTGCTGGGGCAAGTTTTGAACCAGTTATAGAAAAATTTGTTAGAGAACTTGAATTTGATGCTAGACCAATTTCTATCGGAGGTGGATTAGATTCTGTAAATGAAAGAATTGCATTTACAAAAAATCACAACTTAATAAATGGTCAACCAATTATCTACAACAGTAATAATTCTAATGCTATAGGAATTGGAACTTTTGGAGGATCTGATTTAGATCAGTCTAAGACTTTAGTGAATGGTGCCACTTATTATTCGAAAGTAATCAATGATAAAACTATAGAAATATATCAAACTTTTTCCGATTATATCTCTGGAATTAATACAGTAGGATTTACTACTATTGGAAATTCTGGAATTCAAAAATTTAAAACTAATCTTACAAATAGATTAACAGGAATCAAAGTTATTAACAGTGGAAGTGATTATACTAATAGAAAACTTAGAGTTAAACCAGTTGGTATTTCTACATATAATCACACTTTAGAATTTAAGAATCACGGTTTTTCTGATGGTGAAATTGTAACTTATGATTATCAAACTACAGGTATAACTGGTTTATCTACAGCAAATAGGTATCAAGTATTAAAAATAGATTCTGATAAATTTAGACTTTGCAACGCTGGAGTTGATGGTACAGATACTTCTAATTATGAAAGAAAACACTATGTAAAATTTTCAACTACCGGATCTGGATATCAGATTTTTAGTTATCCTGATATTGTTTTATCAGTTGATTATACTTCTGTTGGTTTAGGAAGTACTCAAGTCAAAGGATCTATTGTTGCAACTCCGATAATTAGAGGTGAAATAGACCAAGTTTATGTTTATGAACAAGGATCGGATTATGGTTCATTAGTTTTAAACAAGCACCAAAGACCTCAAATTGTAATTAAAAATGGAAAAGAGTCACAATTTAAACCATTAATTGAAAATGGTAGAATTGTTGATGTAACTATCCTATATGGAGGACAAGATTATTATTCCACTCCAGATTTAGTTGTATCTGGTAGTGGTATTGGTGCAAATCTTAGACCTATAGTATCTAATAATAAAATTATAGATGTAATCGTTGTTAACTCAGGTGCAGGTTATAGTATTACAGACACAGTGATTCGTGCTGTTCCTGCAGGTAAGAATGCTATCTTTGAATCTAATATAAGATCCCTAACACTCAATAATTCATATAAGTATGGGATTCAAAATGAAAATTATAGAGACCCTGCAACAGAAATATTAGTTGAGACAGAAAATAATCTAGAATATGCAGTTGTTGGATATTCTGAATCTTTAAAGAGTAATCTAAAAGATTCTGGTAATAATACTACACATTCTGACATTATTGGATGGGCATATGATGGAAATCCGATCTATGGGTCTTATGGATATTCGGATCCAAATAATACTGAAAATGTTAAAAAATTAGAACCTGGATATTCTCTCAACTATTGAAAATCGCCCATCTACTTCTATTTTCCCTGTTGGATACTTTATTGAAGATTATGTATTTACCAATAGTGGAGACTTGGACCGATATAATGGTAGATTTGGAAAAACTAAAGATTTTCCAGAAGGTGTTTATGCATATTTTGCCACAGTTGAAAATAATGATGATAATCAATCTGTCGGCAAGTTTCCATATTTTATTGGAAATGAATACAGATCTCCATATATCGAAGAAAATATTTCATTAAATCAATCGTTTGATTTTAATAATTCTTCTCTAATTAGAAATACTCTTCCGTATAAGGTAAATGATGAGTATGCTGATAATGACTTTATTGTAGAATCTAATGAAATCATAGAACAAAAGACTTTAATTGAGTCAGTTTCTTCTGGTAGTGTTTCTTCACTACAAGTAGTTGATTCTGGGTCTAATTATAAAGTTGGTGACGAAATATTATTTGATGAAAGTGGAACAGAGGGTGGTGGAATTTATGCAAAAGTATCTAAGGTAAAAGGCAAACAAATTAATCAAATTGATACTAACATTGTATCTTATACAGATTCGGTAATAACATGGGAAAATGGCAATACTGTAAAAGTCCAAGTATTGCCATATCATGAGTTTTTGAGTGGAGATAATATTAATATATCCGGATTATCTACACAGGTTTCTAATTTAAATGGATCTTACAAAATAGGACTTACAACTTATTCAACAATACTGGATAAAGAAATTCCAGCATATGCTTCAACAGGAATAGTTACAGACATTTATCTATCTTCAATACCTGAAACCGTTTCTATTGGAAGTAGTTTCAAAATTGGTGCGGAAACCTTCTCCATTCTAAACATTTATGACAATTTTGGTATCGTAAAGGTACGTAGAGATTCAAGTGGTGGAATACACACCCAAACAACTCCAGTATATTTTCTTCCAAACTCGTTCACAGTTAATAAATCTACTGATTATTTTGAGTCTAAGATTGATGATAAGGTTTATTACAATCCTACAAAATCTGTGGGAGTTGGAACTACTTCTGGTACTGGAATTAATGTAAATTACAACATTGGTATAACATCATATAATACATTTATACCAACTCAGAGTATCTTTATACCAAATCACCCATTTAAAACTGGACAGCAAGTAATCTTTAGAAAACCAAGTGGTGCCTTTCCAATATCAGTATCAAATACTTCTACAAGTGCTTCATTTAATATTTTAAGTGGAGACAGTGAAACTTTATATACAATTAACAAATCTAAGGATTATATTGGTATAGTAACTAGTGTTGGATTTACAACTAATACAAATGGACTATTTTTTAGAAATACTCTTTGGTATCCGCAACACGATAACTATGAATATTCAATAGAATCAAACTTTACTCAAGTCACTGCAGATGTTAATAAAATAAACACAGTAGTTTCTGTTTCAACATCTCATGAATTAAAAATTGGCGATACTGTAACTTTAAATGTAAATCCAGATTTATCGGTAGGTATAGGAACATCAACTGCCGTAAGAGTTAAACGTAGTGCATTAATTGACAATATTATTGTAAATCCTATCGGATTTAGTTCTTTAGGAATTAGTACAGAGTCTAATCAAATTACAATAAATTCTCATGGACTTAAAACTGGTGATAAAATTCTATATCAATCAGAATCTATTCCATCTGGTATAGAAACTGGAACTTATTATGTTTATAAAGTAGACGATAATACAATAAAATTATCTGAAACTCATTTAGAAGTTTCTAGTGTTTCTCCATCTTTTGTAAACCTAGTAACTGCCGGAATTGGCACACAGGAGATTAGTTTAGTAAATCCACAAATTCAAATTGTAAAAAATAATAACTTAGTATTTGATTTATCCGATTCTTCACTTTATGGATATGAATTAAAAATTTACTATGATAAAGACTTCACAAAAGAATTTGTCTCAGTTGCAACTACTACCTCGTTATCAGTCTCTGGTGTTGGAACTGTAGGAGTATCTACAAATGCGTCACTGACTTTAAATTATACTGATTCTGTTCCAGAAAAACTCTATTATAATTTAGAAAAGTCTGGATATATCAGTACTGCAGATACTGATGTTGTCAACTATTCCGAATTGTCTTTTACTGATAGTGTTTATAATGGAAATTATACTGTAGTTAGTGTCGGAGACACTACTTTTACCGTTTCTTTATCAAATACTCCAGAAAATTTAAACTATCAAAAAGATGAATGTGATATACTTGAGTATTCTTCAAATTCTACTTCAATCTCTGGAGGAATTGACCAAGTTAATCTAATTTCTGGAGGATATGGATATAAGTCACTTCCTCGCTTTACTGGATCTGATTCCGCAACTGGTGAGGGGGCATTTGTTATTCCATCCTCAGACAGTATTGGAAAGATAACCCAAAGTAGAATTATAAATGAGGGATTTGAATACGCTTCAGATAAAACTTTAAGACCAACAGCAACCATCCCCCAATTAGCTTATATTTCTTCATCAAATACTATTGATACGATCACTATCCTTAATGGTGGACAAAATTACACATCTGCTCCAGATTTAATTCTAGTTAACACTGATACTGGAGAACTCATTAACTCTGGATTCTTAAAGGCAACTTTAACAGGATCTTCTATTGGTGAAGTAGACATTGAAGTAGAACCTAAAGGTTTACCTATCAGACCAGTTACAATTAGGTCAATTAATAATTCTAATTCTGTATCGATAGACAAGGTAGAATCTTCTTCATCTGGAATAGTTACTTGTATTTTAACTACACCAGTATTAGGATTTACAACTGCACCTTTTGCAGTTGGAGATAGAATATTTGTTGAAGGAATTGAAAAAGCAGATTCTTCAGGAGATGGATTCAACTCTGAAGACTATGGATATAGATTCTTTACAATAGAAAATTATTTTGAATTAAATCCATCCAAACTTGAGTTTAGTGTTTCTGGATTAACAACTAATCCTGGAGTAGCAAAAACTATTCAAGAATCTTATGCATCTATTACAAATTATAAAAATTATCCAGAGTTTGAAGTTACTCAAAAGTTTTTACCATTTATCGTTGGAGAGACTTTAGAATCGGATAATGGAATAGGATTCCAGTCTAGAGATTTAATTGTTACTTCTTGTGATGAAAACATTGTAAGAGTATCTGGGAAATATAATCTTTCGCAAAATGAAAGAATAAGAGGATTACAGTCTTTGAGTGAGGCGACAGTTGATGTAGTTTCCACAACTGAAGGAATTTACAATATAGACTACTTTAATCTTCAAAATTTTGGATGGAGGGAGGAAACTGGCAAACTTAACAATGACTCACAAGTAACTTCAGATAATGATTACTATCAAAATCTTTCATACACGGTAAAGAGTAGTAAAACTTGGGAAGAGATAGTAACGCCAGTTAATAATTTACTACACACTAGTGGTACAAAGAATTTTGCAGATACTCAATTATCTCAAAGCGCACAATCTGGTGTAGGAAATACAGAATCTACATTGTCGATTATTAATATGATTGTTGAAGACAATCGAGTTGACACTATTAATAATTTTGATTTTGCCTTTGATGTAGATACTTCGGGAGATAGATCGAGATTTGTAAAATTTGAAAATACACGTCTTTCGAAATATATTTTACTTAGAACTAATAGAGTTTTGAAAATTGATGATATTAGTTCTCAATTTTCCAGTAGTGATGATGAGAGAGAAGACGTATCCAATATACTTGCAATTAATTCTTCCAATGGATATAACAAATTTTTAGTTCAAGTAAAGAATACATCAAATAATGAAGCACAGTTTAGTGAAATAGTTGCAATTAATGATTCTGAAAATATTTTTAATTTATACAAGGGGGACCTTACTACAGGAACCACTGGATACGGATCTACCGTATTTGACCCTGATTTGTTATTGGCAAATATTAGTGGATATGTTGATGAAGAAGGCGTATTTTATTTGAGATTTGAACCAGAAGATCCATTTAACTCTGATTTTGACATTAAGATATTACAAGATACATTTATTTCTGGCATTGGATCTACGCAGAGTTTAAATTGTATAGATTTAATATCTCAAAATAAAGTAGTTACTAGTGGAATAACAACAACAATTATTGAATTAGATTCAACAAAATACTCCTCTGTTTATTCAAATATTCATGTAATGAATAATGATAGTTCTAAGATGAACTATGTCGAAATTTATCTGTCACATGATGGTTCTGACACTTATATTACTGAATATTATTTTGATGGTGAGGGAGGTGATAGTTATGGATTTATAGGTTCATTTGGCGCTTCATTAAGTGGTGGAATTTTATCTTTAAATTATACAAATACAGAGTCTGAAAGTATATCTGTAAGATCTAAAAATGTTGGGTTTGGAACCACGGCATTGGGTGGAGATTTCTATAGGTTTAAACTTCCAGGACAAATAGATGGAAATGAGAGAACAGTTGTTTTTGAATCAAATTATAATAATGTTTCTTCAGGGTCTACAAGTGTAATTACATTAGACAAATCACTGTTTACCTCAATAAAATCTGTAGTTCGTGTTGGGTTGGGAGAAACTAGTGCTTTACATCAAGTAATGACTGTTTATGATGGATCAAATGTTTCTACCCTACAGTATCCATTCTTGTCTATTGGAAGTACGGGTGGAATAGGTACTTTTGGAGCAAGTATTGATTCAACAAATATTATTCTTAGTTTTTATCCAGATCCCTCTGTTACTGGAGATATTGAAATAATTTCGTTCAATGAATGTTTTTATACAGATTTGGATGTTGTAAATATTCCTCCAGATTTAGATTATTCTACAGTGAGACAATCTGTAAGAATTTCCAAATACTTTGGTATTAATTCACCATCATCTGATAAACTTGACTTTGAAGCAAATTATGAAGAAAATCCAATATTTATGAAGACTTTCGATCCTTCAAATTCAATTGATGCAGTAACTGGTATATGCACAATACCAAATCACTTCTTTAATACTGGAGAAGAGTTAATTTATAGACCAAAATCTACTTTCATTGGCATTGGCACTTCCGCTTTAGGCATAGGTGCAACAGAAAATTATGTTGGAGTAGTTACCACTATACTTCCAGAAGTTGTCTATGCAATTAAAGAAACTCCTAATACATTGAGATTGGCAACTAAAAAGGAGTACGCTGAGCAAGGAATTGGGGTAACTTTTACCTCTTTAGGTCTTGGCAATGCTCATGAAATAGAAATGTTTAAAAAGAATGAAAAATCTTTAATCACAATTAATAATCTAGTACAATATCCAATTTCATATTCTTATGTAACTCATACATTATCTGATAATGGTGGGCAAATTGGCACCGCATCTACAATTTTTGCCTTGAGTGGAATTAGTTCCATTAGACCCACAGATTTGTTAAAAATTGATAATGAGTTTGTTAGAGTTGAAAATGTTGGATTAGGTACTACAAGCAGCGGTCCAATATCATTTACTGGGAGTGTTCCACTAGTTGAAGTTACTAGAGGGTTTGTAGGATCTACTGCTGGAGTACATACAGATACTTCAATTGCTAGGGTTCATAGAGGATCATACAATATTTCTGGTAATAAAATTTACTTTACTCAACCACCAAGAGGAAATCAACTCGATTTAATTGGTCCAGATGAAAATGCTCTTCCAAGAGAACGGGCAACATTCAGTGGTAAAGTTTTCTTAAGGCAAGATTACACTTCCAATCAATTATATGATGATATATCGGAACAATTTACTGGAATTGGGCAGACTTTTACACTAACTACACAGGGAATTAATACAGTTGGTTTAGGAACTAGTGGAGGAAATGGAATTGTCTTTATTAACAGTATTTTCCAATCTCCATCTACTTTAAATAATTCTGGAAATAATTATGTAATTGAGGAAGATTCTGTATCTGGAATATCCAGTATAACATTTACTGGAATTAGATCGGATAGTGGAATCTATACTTCAGATTATGATATTAATATGAATCAATTACCTCGTGGAGGTATTATTGTTTCCTTGGGATCTACCTCAGGTCTTGGATATGCTCCTCTCGTAGGTGCTTCTGTAACTGCAGTAGTGGACGGTGGAGGGTCTATTGTCTCAGTTGGATTAGGTACTTTAGATATACTTGGATCTGGGTATAGAGGAAGCGTTTCTGTAGCGATTACAGAGTCTGGACATACAGGGTCTGCAGCAAATGTCACAGCTTCCGTTGGTGTTGGAGGAACTTTATCATTCACAGTTGTTGATGGAGGAAGCGGATATTCTAGTCCTACAGTCAATGTCTCCTCACCTTCTTATGAAAATCTACCAGTCATTGGAGTTTCTCGTCTTGATATAGGAGCAACTACAGAAACAGGTGTTGGATTATTATTAAATGTTGAAGTTGGTGCAAGTTCTACCACAGGAATAGGGTCAACATACTTTGAAGTAACTAATTTCACAATTACAAGAAATGGTTATGGATTTAGAAGAGGTGATGTATTCAAACCTGTAGGATTAGTAACTGATGCAAGATTAGTGTCTCCGATCAGTGAGTTTGAATTAACAGTCCTTGACACCTTTAGCGATTCATTCGCTGCTTGGCAATTTGGAGAATTAGATTATATTGATTCAATTAAAAATTATCAAAATGGTACAAGAACTAGATTCCCACTATTTTATAATTCAGAACTGTTAAGTTTTGAAATTGATGAAGGAATAAGTGATTCTCAGTTGATAGATTTAGATTCAGTCCTAGTAATATTTGTAAATGGAATATTACAAGAACCTGGAAGTTCTTATCAGTTTAGTGGAGGAACATCATTTACATTTACAGTTCCACCAAAAGAAGTTGATGATATATCAATATTCTTCTATAGAGGAACTAGAGGAGAAGATAGCACACTTGAAGAGGTTACAGAAACGATTAAAGTCGGTGACACTATACAATTATTCAGTAATAATAATATTCCAAATACAATTACTCAAAATAAGAGAACTGTATATGATATTGCAGGATCTGATAAGGTGGAAACGAATTTATACAATGCACAAGGTATTGATACAGAGAATGAGAAACCTCTTTATTGGACTAAGCAAAAAGTTGATTTGACAATTAATGGTGAGATTGTTTCTAAATCAAGAGATTCCATAGAACCTCAAGTTTATCCAACTGCAAATATTATAGGAGATTTAACTTCCACTGATACTGAAATATTTGTCGATGATTTCTCACTATTTAATTATGAAAATGAGTCTCCAATTAATTTTAGTGCCATTGCCTTTACTAACACAAATGTTGGAATAGCAACTACAGATTTCTCCACACAATTTGAAATTATCTCTGGAATATCTGCTGTAGACGGATTTAATGCTTCGGTTGTAGGAATTGCAACTACTACTGGAATTGGTCATCCTTTAGCAGTAGAATTCACAATAAGAAATATTTCAAATCCTTCAAATTCATTGGATTTTTCAAATTTGCAAGTTGGATATCCTGTTTATATCTCAAATACTACTGTAGGAAGTGGAGTGACCTCAGTTGACACTTCTGATGCTGATATTGTTGCTATCAGCACATCAAACTTAAATAATGTGTATAAGATTCATGCTTTTGATGCAGTAACAGGAATTATGACTTGTAATGTTGCGTCAGATACATCAACTGTTGGAATTGCCACTACAGGAACTATCAAATATCCAGTAGGTGGAATGACATGGGGTAGATTATCTGGATTTACTAGATCTTCAGCACCAATTTCAATTGCAGTTACTGGATATGTATCAAGTGTTGGTATAAGTAGCGAAAGTTATAGTGCAGGATTATCCACTTACCCAATTATTCAGAGAAGAGGGTTTGGATTGAGAAGCACTGGATCATTGGTTAAAGATAAGTTGACATAACCTCATATAAATATAAAAAAAACATCAATATAAATGTCTGCACTTGTAACAGATCAATTTAGAATTCTTAATGCTACTAATTTTATAGAATCAGTAGATAATGATTCATATTATGTTTGGGTTGGACTGTCAAACCCTAATATATCTGGATTTGGTAGAAATGCAAACTGGGATGGTGGAACTGGAGTAACAAATGGTGTTGTTCCAAATCCTATAGATAATTTAGATTACCTCACCCAATATGAAGATACTCTTCTTTTTGGAAAAAAAGTAACATCATCAAATATAAGAAGAGTTGTAAAAAGAGTTGATTGGGTGAGAGGAAAAAAATATGATATGTATAGGCATGATTATAGTATCACTAATCTTAGTCCAATAGCAAAAAGGGCAAGATTGTATGATTCAGAATATTATGTAATCAATAGCGACTATAAAGTTTATATCTGTACCCAAAACGGTTCCAGTGGTATTAATACAACTGGAAATCAGTCATTATACGAACCAACGCACACTGATTTAGAACCAACTATAGCAGGTTCAGGTGGTGATGGATATTACTGGAAGTATCTATTCACAGTTTCTCCTAGCGACATTATAAAGTTTGACTCTACAGAGTATATTACATTACCCAATAACTGGAGCAATTCTACAGACTCTCAGATTGTTTCTGTAAGAGAAAATGGCGATTCTGAAGTAAATGATAATCAAATAAAAACGGTTTATATCGATAATCCTGGAAGTAATTATCAAGTTTTACCAGAGGCAGTAGAAGTTGACATTTTGGGAGATGGGACTGGTGGTAAAGTTAGTATTGAAACTAATTCAAGTGGAGAAATAATTAATACCACTGTTACTTTTGGTGGTAAAGGATATACTTATGGAATAGTTGATTTGGGACCTATACAACCAGGTGGAAATATTGCAAATCCTGCAAAACTAATTCCAATAATTCCACCATCTAGAGGTCATGGATACGATTTATATAAAGAACTTGGTGCAGACCGAGTGATGATTTACAGTAGATTTGATGATTCTTCTAGGGATTTTCCAACCAATACTAAGTTTTGTCAGATTGGCATATTAAAAAATCCTACTAAATTTATATCAACAGATACCTTTACAGATGCTCAATTTTCTGGATTATATTCAATCAATTTCTCTTCAGTAAATGATATTCTTCCAATTGTTGGTGAAAAGATTACTCAATCGAGTACTGGAGCAGTAGGATATGTTGCATCATATGATTCTGACACTAAAGTGTTAAAATATTTTAGAGATAGATCACTATATTATGCACCTGCACCGTCATATGATCAAACAGATTATGTTGGTGTTTCTACTGATGGAAATGCTAATGTGAATTTTAGTAACACTGGGGGAAATATAGTTGGTGAAACTAGTGGATTTACAGGACAAATTTCATCCTTTAGTGGAATAACTACAACAGTGAATAACTCCATTATAAATTTAGGAGTTACATTTGAAGATGGTCTTGCAAATCCTGAGATAAATAAAAAGACGGGAGATATAATTTATATTGATAATAGACCTCTCGTTTCACGCAATATTAGGCAAAAAGAAGACATTAAAATTATCCTGGAATTTTAAGAAATGGCACAAAAGACAAACCTAAATGTAAGTCCTTATTTTGATGACTTTGATGCTCAAAAGGATTTTTACAAAGTTCTTTTCACTCCAGGAAGACCAGTACAGGCAAGAGAATTAAATAATATTCAATCAATATTACAAAATCAAATTGAATCTTTTGGAAGTCACATATTTAAAGAAGGGTCTGTAGTAATTCCAGGAAATACTACTTATGATTCTAACTTTTATTCAGTTAAGCTAAATTCAACATCTTTTGGCGTTAACATATCAGCGTATATTAATCAGTATGTTGGAAAGTTAATAGAAGGTCAAATTTCTGGTGTTACTGCATCAGTACAAAAAGTTGAAATTCCAAATTCATCTAATGGATTAGACTATGTTACTTTATATGTAAAATACATAGATTCTGATAACGATTTTAATTTTACTCCATTTCAAGATGGAGAATCATTAGTTTCTAATGAAAGTGTAGTTTATGGTAACACTACAATTACATCTGGAACTCCTTTTGCATCTTTAATATCTACTGATGCTACTTCTACAGGATCTGCAGCTTCGATTGATGATGGAATTTATTTTGTAAGAGGCACTTTTGCAAATGTAACCAAGCAAACTATTATTCTTGATTATTATTCTAATACTCCTTCATATAGAGTAGGATTAAAAGTATCAGAAGAAATTGTAACATCTAAAGAAGATTCTTCTTTATATGATAATGCAAAAGGATTTACAAATTTTGCAGCACCAGGAGCAGATAGATTTAAAATAAATCTATCTTTAACTAAAAAGACTTTAGATAGTGTTGATACAGACACTGATTTTATTGAAATTCTTAGAATTGAAAATGGTGAGATTAAAAAGGTTAATACTAAGACACAATACTCAGTAATAAGAGATTATCTGGCGCAAAGAACTTTTGATGAGTCTGGAAATTATTCAGTAGAACCTTTTAAAATTTCTTTACACAATTCTCTTAATGATAGACTTGGTAATAATGGATTATTTTTTGATAGCCAGAAAACAGAATCTGGAAATAATCCATCAGATGACTTAATGTGTGTAAAGTTATCTCCAGGAAAAGCATATGTTAAAGGATATGATATAGAAAAAGTTACTACTACTATCCTTGATGTAAACAAACCAAGAGAAACCCAGAATGTAGAGAGTGTAAATATTCCCTTTGAAATGGGAAATTTACTGAGGATTAATAATATCACAGGATCTCCAAAGCAAAATGAATCCGTAGAAATTCACTCTGTTAGAAGAAGTGATTCGGGAGATCCAGATTCAAGTACACGAATTGGAGACGCTAAAGTTTATAATTTTAGATTAACTGATGCTGCGTATTCCGGAGCATCTACTAATTGGGATTTGTATCTTTATGATGTACAAACATATACTACCTTAGTATTGAATCAAGGTCTTTCTTCAACACAATTGCCAGTATCATCTTATGTAAAAGGTAAAAGTAGTGGAGCATCTGGATATGCTGCTATTGCTGGTGATGGAACTACAACAATTAAGTTAAGGCAAACATCTGGTACTTTTGTAAGAGGTGAGCAATTAGTTATTAATGGATTGGAGTTATATCCAAGATCAATTTTTGAAATAACTGTATATGATACTACAGATATTAAGCAAATTTACCAACCAATATCTGTTTCTGGATTTACCACATCATTTATTGGAGACTCTGTATTAGATAGACAACTTCCTATCGGTTTTAATGCTTCAGATACTATCAATATCACTGCAGGTGGTGTAGTAACTTCTCCAGGAAAGTTTTTTAACACTATCAAACCTGGTTCTATAGTAAGATTCCAGGCACCAGATAAAACAACTGAAACTTTTAATGTTGTCTCCAGTGTAAATTCTACTGGAACATCTATGGTTGTTGCAGGAATTGCTACAGTTACGGGTGTTTGTGATGGTGGAGTAGGAGTTGCGACAAATTTATCATTTAGTTTAGGAATACCTAAGATTAGAAATTCTGATAAAGGATACTTATATGCAGAACTGCCAAACACAAATGTATCGCAGGTAGATTTAAACGATTCTATCTTAACTTTTAGCGCACAATCTACAAGCGCAAAAACAGTTTCTTCTAATCAAATAACCTTAACAGTTTCGGATTTTTCATTACCTTCTGGATTATCGACTGCGTTATTTGCACCTTTTGACGAGGAGCGTTATTCTGTTCATTATGATGATGGCACTACTCAATCTTTAACATCAGATCAATTTTCTTTATCTAGTAATCAAGTAGTAATATCAAACCTTACTAATGGAAAAATAACTTCATCAATCAATGCTACTTTCATTAAGAATGGAGTGCAAAGTAAGCAAAAGCAGTTTAATCGTAGTAAGTCTATAAATGTAGTATATTCTAAGTATCCAGAGTCTGGTACGGGAGTTAGTACTTCAATCAATGATGGATTGGAATACAATCAATACTATGGACTTAGAGTGCAGGATGAAGAGATTTCTATTAACTACCCAGATGTATCAAAAGTCTTAGCAGTTTATGAGTCTTTAGATACATCAAATCCATCTGTAGACACTTTATCATTCAGCACGGTTTTAAATATTGGAGATAATGTAATTGTAGGCGAAAATATTTTAGGATCAGAAAGTGGATGTATCGCTAGAGTAGTATCCAGATCTACTAATAGTGTTGGGATTATCTACCTAAACTCAAATCGCTTTAATAATAATGAATCTGTAACTTTCCAGGAATCAAATATTGTTGGTGAAATTGATTTTCTAACGCCAGGAAATTATAATGATATTACTAATAGATTTACTTTAGATAAGGGTCAAAAAGAACAATATTATGACTATTCAAGACTTGTTCGTAACGAAGGAGAAACTGAACCTTCAAAGAGATTATTAGTTGTATTTGACCATTATACAATACCCTCAACCGACAACGGTGATGTATTTACTGTAGCAAGTTATAATAAAGAGCAGTTTGCAACAGATGTTCCTTCAATTGGAAACAATGATATTAGAGCAACAGATACTTTAGATTTTAGACCAAGAGTATCTGTTTTTAGCTCAAATACTTCTTCACCCTTTGATTTTTCTAATAGAGACTTTAGTTCTTCTATCAAGTTAAACTTGACACCAAATGAAAGCACTATTGTTGGTTATGACTATTATCTTGGAAGAGTTGATAAAATTTATTTGAATAAAAATGGTGAGTTTATTTACCTGGAAGGATTATCATCTATAAATCCAAAGTCTCCGTTAAAGACTGATGATTTGATGGAATTGGGAACTGTTACTTTACCACCATATCTTTATAATGTTAAGAATGCCATATTATCTCTCGTTGATAATAGAAGATATACTATGAGAGATATTGGATTAATTGAGAATAGAGTAAAAAATCTTGAAAGGGTTACTTCACTATCTCTGTTAGAATTAAGTACACAAACACTCCAAATACAAGATTCTGAAGGATTTAATAGATTTAAGACTGGATTTTTTGTAGATGACTTTAAAGATTCTTCAAGAATAAACAATTTATTCTCATCAATTGAAATTGATTCTGATTCGCAAGAGATGGGACCAATTATATCTAGAAATAGTTTAAAAAATTATCTTGCACCTGCACAAAATATAACAAATGAATCTGTAGATCTATCAACAAATTATAGTCTCTTAGATTCAAACACTCAAAAAACTGGTCCAACAGTTTCACTCAAATATAGTTCTGAAAAGTGGATATCACAACCATTAGCAACTCAGGTTGAAAATGTAAACCCATTCCATGTAGTATCTTATAGTGGAACAATAAAATTATCTCCAGAAAGAGATAACTGGGTTAGAACTGTACAATTACCAAATAAAACAGTTTCTGTTACTGATTATGTTTTAGTCGAAAGATCTAGAGTTGAAGTTGGATCTAGAAATATAAGAGTAGCAAATTGGGATAGAAGAGGTCAAATTGAAAGAACTATTGAAGCGTCTCAAAGTGTTACTGCATCTTCAAATGTGACTACATCATCTTCAAGTGTCACTAGATTAGTAGAATCTAGACCTGAAGAATATATGAGATCTAGAAATACTGAGTTTTCTATTTCCAACCTAAAACCATCTACAAGATATTATCAATTCCTAGATGGAAATGGATCTGTAGATTTTATTCCGAAACTTATTGAAATATCGGATAGTTCTTCCTTACAAAATCCTGGAGCATCATCTGCATTCACAGTTGGAGAAACTGTCTTTGGTTATGACTCAAACAATAATAAGGTTATTTCCTTTAGGGTTGCAAGACCTGATCATAAGTTTGGAACATATGATTCTCCAACTACATCTTTTAATATAAATCCTTATATTAAAACAGAGTCTCTACCAACCGCATATAGTGCTTCTTCAAAAGTATTGAATGTAGATACTTATTCATTATCAGAAGAAGCACAGGGTTTATATTCTGGATATTTAGTTAAAGGTGCAAAACTTGTTGGACAAACAAGTGGTGCCATAGCATATGTAAAAGATCTCAGACTAGTATCTGATAACTTTGGCGATTTAATAGGATCTTTCTTTATCAGAAATCCAAATACTTCACCTGCACCTGACGTTAGAATTAATACGGGAAATAAAACTTATAAAGTCACATCAAGTCCTACAAACGAAACTGCAGCACCTGGAAGCACTTCCATTTCTAGTGCTACATCAAACTATGTTTCTGAAGGAACTTTAGAGTTATATGAAACCACCATTACAAATACTACTACAGTAACTACAACTAGGACAACAACTACAACTATAGCAAATGTTACGACTGAATTTTATGATCCTTTAGCACAGTCGTTTAGTGTTGGTGGAAGTGAAACTGCAAATGACGAGGAGAATGGTGCTTATTTAACAAGTGTAGATTTATTCTTCTATAAAAAGGACACTAATAATAATCCTCTAACAGTTCAAGTAAGAACTGTAGAACTTGGTACTCCAACAAGAACAGTTATTGGAAATCCAGTTACATTACGACCAAATCAAATTAATATTTCAGATGATGCATCTGCAGTAACTAAAGTTACATTTGATTATCCAATTTATCTTGCTCCTGGACTAGAATATGCAATTGTCCTCCTTGCTCCAGAAAGCGTAGAGTATGAGGTTTTCATTGCAGAAATGGGCAAAAAGACTATTCAGTCTGCAAATCTACCTGATGCTAATGCTGTTGTCTACAGTCAACAATTTGCTCTAGGCAGTCTATTTAAATCCCAAAATGGATCTATATGGACAGCAAATCAATATCAAGATATGAAGTTTACACTATATCGTGCAAACTTTGTAACAAATACTCCTTCTACAGCATACTTCTATAATCCAACGTTAGATGAGAGTAATGGTTATATTAAAAATCTTCAAAGTAATCCATTAACAGCACTTCCTAGATTGCTAAGTGTCGGTATTACAACAACTACCGATGCAAACGCTATTGGAATTTTAACCACTGGAAGAAAAGTAAGTGAAAGTGTGAAGACTTATAATTATGGATATATTGTTGGCACAGGATGCTCAGTGTCTTCTGTTGGGGTAACCACTGGTGGATCTAATTATGTTACCGATTCTGATGTATCTACATTCAATATTATTGGCAACGGATCTGGTCTTACTTTAGATATTACTGCTTCAGGTGGTGTGATTGGTGTTGCTACTGTAGTAAATCCTGGCACAGGATATGCAATTGGAGACGTTGTTGGTATTGTAACTTCCTCAGTTTCAAGTAATAGTGGAAGAAATGCAACGATAACAATCACTGGAAATAATGACGGAATTGATACTTTATATCTGAGTAATGTCCAGGGTAACTCTTTCACTATAGATGGAACTGCAAACTTAGTCTATTATGATGATTCTAATAATTCAGTGACTATGGGTTCCACCTATATTAGAAGTTCAACTCCTACAGGATCTTTATATGCTGGAAACTTCCTTAAGGTAAATCACTTTAATCATGGAATGTATGCGGAGAATAATAAAGTTTCAATATCTGGTGTTTTACCAAATGTTGTCCCAACTACATTATCCCAGCCTATAACAGCATCTTCTACATCTATTTCTGTTGCAAGTACTGAAAACTTTGGGACCTTTGAGGGTAAAGGAGTTGGTGGAGGTAATCCTGGATATGTAATTATTGAAAATGAGATTATTAAGTATGAAGATGTTGGAACTGGTACATTAGAAACAATAACAAGAGCACAATCATCAACAATTGCAGTTCCTCACGACACTAATGCACAAGTCTATAAGTATGAATTTAATGGAGTCTCTTTAAGAAGAATTAATACAACTCATGACATTAGTGATGTTGGTTTAGATATTGATAGTTACTATATTGAAATTGATAGGACTTCTAATGGTGAAGATAGGAGCGCAGATAACACTCCTACAGGATATCCTCAACTCTCATTTGAAACTGAATTAAATTCTGGTGGAAATAATGTGTTTGCTACAGAAAATATTCAGTATGACTCCATTATTCCATTTTACAGAATTATATCTCCAACTGATGCAACTTCTGTATCTGCAAAGATTAGAAGTGTAAGTGGAACAAGTATTTCTGGAAGTGAGGTATCATTCAATGACTTAGGTTATGAGGATATACAACTTAATTCTTTAAATCAATTGTCTTCGACAAGAATTGTTTGCTCGAAAGTCAATGAGGATACATACTTAACTGCACTTCCCAGAAATAAATCTTTCACTACAGCAATTACTTTACAAACAACTAATAAGTACCTTTCACCACAAATATTCTTAGATAACTCTTTTACAGATTTCCATAGTAATAGAATTAATTCACCTATATCAAATTACTCTACAGACAATAGAGTTAATTCATTCATCGAAGACCCACATTCTTCTGTTTATGTTTCCAATACAGTTAGACTATCACAGTCTGCAACTTCCCTAAAAGTTATACTATCTGCTTATAGACATTCTTCTGCTGACTTTAGAGTTCTTTATAGTCTAATTAGACCTGATTCTAGTGAAATTGCTCAAGCATTCGAATTATTCCCAGGATATGATAATCTAACCGTAGATAACAATAATGATGGATATCTGGATGTAGTAAATCCAGCAAATAATAGTGGACTGCCAGATACTCTTGTAAGAAGTAGTAGGGAGAATGAATTCTTAGAATATGAGTTTTCTGCTAATAATCTTGGCGAATTTACTGGATATATAATTAAAATAGTTATGTCTTCAACTAATCAAGCATATCCTCCAAGATTTAAAGATTTAAGGAGCATTGCAATCAGATGATGATACCAGTAAAAGGTCACCCAAACTTGTATAGGGATGAAGAATCTGGGGCAATTGTCAATTGCGACAATACATCTTATAATCAGTATGTTAATAGTCTTAACAATAGAAAGTCTCAAAAAAGAGAGTTGGATGAAATGAAAAAGGATATTGAGGAGATTAAATCTTTACTAAAGGAGTTTTTAAATGGATCCAAGTGAAATCACTCTAAATTCAATAAATAAACTATTTGAGTATGAAAAACATGCTCGAATAATTGATGAATTGGATGAAGAGCAACTAAAAAATTTTGCAAAACTATATTGTAAACTATATTTGCAACAACAAGAAGTAATTTCTACTATGAATCTATAGTATAAATAAATTGTAGAGGTAGACTAATTACATGGCATCAGTATATGTAAACAATTTAGTCATTAATTCTGGGTCAGATTTTAGTCAAACATTCACATTGGAAGATCCTACCACCAATTCGTTTTATGATTTGTCCTTATATGCGGTTTCTTCTCAATTGCGAAAATGGGCAGGAAGTTCTACGGCAATCAATTTTGATGCTGCCATAGAAATTCCTCTTGAAGGGAAAATAAATATTTCTCTCACAAATGAGCAAACGTCTTTATTAAAACCTGGAAGATATGTATATGATGTAGTTATTACAGATACTGGAGGACAAAAAAGTAAAGTTATCGAGGGTATGGCATTAGTGCGAGAAGGAGTAACTAGATAATGCCCGATATAAGAGTTAGAGTAGGACAACAAAATGCAGTAAAAGTTGTCTCTAGTATTTCTGGATCTACTGTTGCGGCAATAGCAGAAAATGTAATTGGCGGAATTGCTTCAGTAACTCAATTAAATGTAAGTGGCGTATCAACATTTGTTGGAGTTGCAACTTTTAATAATGATGTTTACATTGATGGTGATTTATATATTGGCGATGACTTAAATTTTGACGAATTTACTGCAAGAAATGGAAATATTTCAGGTATTCTTACCGTAGGGCAGTCTTTCTATTATCCTCCAGGTGAACCATATGGTATTGCATATTTTGATCCAAATGACCGATTAGCATCTACAGGAACAACAAGTTATGCGATAACAGAAAGTAACTATGTTCTTACAACAGACGATTCTGGAGTTCCAATCTGGTCCAGTGTTATAGATGGAGGATCTTACTAATGGCAAAACCGACAACAAGACAAGAATTAATAGATTATTGTTTAAGAAGATTAGGTGCTCCTATATTAGAAATTAATTTAGCAGATGAACAAATAGATGATTTGGTAGATGATGCTCTACAGTATTTTCAAGAAAGACACTTTGATGGTGTCGAACGAATGTATTTAAAATATAAGATTACTGAAGAAGATATAAGCAGAGGATCTGCAAAAGGAACTAATGGTGTTGGAATTGTAACTACAACAGGCACATCAACAATTTCTGGAATAGGTACAACATCATTTAACTTTTATGAAAATTCAAATTTCGTACAAGTTCCTGATAGTGTTATTGGAATTGAAAAAATATTTAAATTTGATACAAGTTCTATATCTGGCGGAATGTTTAGTATTAAATATCAATTATTTTTGAATGATTTATACTATTTTAATTCTGTTGAACTTTTGCAATATGCTATGGTAAAAACTTACCTTGAAGATATTGATTTTCTTTTGACAACAGATAAACAAATAAGATTTAATAAAAGACAAAATAGATTATACTTAGATATTGATTGGGGAGCACAGTCAAAGGATACATTTATTGTAATTGATTGCTACAGAATTTTAGATCCAAATGATTTTACAAAAGTTTATAATGATAGTTTTTTAAAGAAATATTTAACGGCATTGATGAAGCGTCAATGGGGACAGAATTTAATTAAATTTAGAGGTGTTAGACTTCCCGGTGGAATAGAATTAAATGGAAGAGAACTTTATGAAGATGCTGAGAAGGAGATTGCAGAAATAAAACAAAGAATGTCTATGGATTATGAACTTCCACCTTACGATTTTATAGGATGATCATATGGCACTTAATCCATTTTTCTTACAAGGATCACCTAACGAACAAAGTCTCATTCAACAATTAATTAATGAGCAATTAAAAATATATGGCGTTGAAGTTATCTATATTCCTAGAAAATTTGTAAGAAAACAAACGATTATTAAAGAAATACAATCTTCTCTATTTGATGACAACTTTTCAATTGAGGCATATTTAAATAATTATGATGGATACTCTGGTCAAGGTGATATTCTTTCAAAATTTGGAATGAATTTAAAAGATGAATTAAGTTTAATTATTTCAAAAGAAAGATTTGAAGATTTTATATCACCATTTATGCTTGAATCTGAACTAAATGGTGAGCTGGAGTTGTCTACCCGTCCAAGAGAAGGTGATATTGTATATTTTCCTTTAGGGCAAAGACTATTTGAAGTAAAGTTTGTTGAACATGAGCAACCATTTTATCAATTAGGGAAACTTTATGTTTATGAACTCAAGTGTGAATTATTTGAATATGAAGATGAAGTTATTGATACCACAATTGATGAAATTGATGAGCAAGTTCAAGAAGAAGGATATATTACAACATTAAATCTTATTTCTATAGGTTCTACAGCTACCGCGACAGTCAGTATAAATTCTGGATATATTGATAGAATTTATTTAAATAATGATGGTTATGGATATACATCCGCGCCAATAGTTTCAATTTCAACTGCACCATCTGGAGGTATCAGTGCTCAGGCAGTTGCAATTACAACTACAAAATCTGATGCAAAATCTGTATTAGCAATAGAACTTGTCAATTCTGGAGCAGGTTACACTGTTGCACCTACAATAACTATATCTGGAGGTGGGGGTGTAGGAGCGTCTGCAACTTGCAGTATTGAAACCACTTACAGTGGAATTACATCCTTTACTGTTACAGACAGTGGACAAGGTTATAAAACTATTCCAACTGTATCTATTGTTGGAAATGTTGGGGTAGGAACTAGTGCAGTTGCAAAAGCAATTGTTGGAACTGGTAATTCTATTAATTCTATTCGAATTATTAATCCTGGTGTTGGATACACGGAAGCACCGACAGTATTAATTTCACAACCTTCAATTTTAACTGGTATAGGTACTTATAAATTTAATGAAATTGTTACTGGATCTATTTCAGGTACACAAGCAAGAGTTAAATCATGGGATAAAGACACTAACATTCTTAAGATATCTTATGTAGATGATGTTTCTAGTAAAGGATTTTATCCTGGAGAAATTATTGTTGGATCTGCATCTAGTGCCACATATGCAGTTAGTAATTACAATAATTGGAATGAATATGATAAATATAGTGAAAATGTACAAATTGAAACAGAAGCAGACAATATTATAGATTTTTCAGAATCAAATCCATTTGGAGTATTTTAATGTTAGGAACTTACTACTATCACGAAATTATTAGAAAAACTGTCATTGCTTTTGGCACAGTTTTTAATGAAATTTATATCAGGCATAAAAATTCTTCAAACGATAGTATAAGTGAAATAAAGGTGCCTTTGGCATATGGTCCAATTCAAAAGTTTCTTGCTCGCCTCGAACAACAACCAGAATTAAATAAACCAATAGCGATTACTTTGCCTAGAATGTCATTTGAGATGACATCGATTCAATATGATTCTACTAGAAAAGCAAATATTACTCAAACTTTTAAAGCATCTGAAGGTGGAAATTTGAAAAAAGTTTTCATGCCTGTTCCATATAATATTGGATTCCAATTGAGTATAATGACAAAGTTGCAGGATGATTCTTTACAGATAGTAGAACAAATACTTCCATATTTTCAACCATCATTCAATCTAACAGTTGACTTAATAGATTCTATAGGGGAAAAAAGAGATATTCCTATTGTGTTGGACAATGTTTCCTTTACAGATGACTATGAAGGAGATTATTCTACAAGGAGAGTTTTAATTTATACTTTAAACTTTACGGCAAAAACTTATCTGTTTGGTCCAATTGCAGATTCTACAGACGGTCTTATTCGTAAGGTTCAAGTTGATTATTACAATTCAACAGACACTACGACCGCAAAGAGAGAAATGAGATATACAGTGACTCCCGATCCTATTGATGCTGCTCCAGATGATGACTTTGGATTTAGTGAGGTTTGGGAATCTTTTGACGACTCCAGATCATACAGTCCAACTCAACAAAAAGATATTTGATAAATTATGACAAATAATTATGACGGTTTAGATTCTGCTCTCAATATTGAAAGTGATATTGTTGAGGTGGAAAAATCAAAAGAATATTTAAATATTCAACCTTTAAAAAATGAGGATATTCAGAAGGACTATGAATACACAAGAGCAAACTTATATTCATTGATTGAGAAGGGTCAAGAGGCAATCAATGGAATAATGGAGCTTGCTGGAGAAGGTGGAAGTCCCAGAGCATATGAAGTTGCAGGACAACTGATTAAAAGTGTTGGTGATGTGACAGATAAACTCATTGATCTACAGAAGAAATTGAAGGATGTTGAAGATGAGACGGTTAAAACAACTAACAATGTAACTAACAATGCGGTTTTTGTGGGGTCTACTACAGAATTATCTAAATTACTCAAGCAAGGTTTTCTAAATAATAAAGAGTAATTTTACTATTCTAATGGGTTGGTCGGACAAATATAAAAAATCTATTGATTGCGACAATCCAAAAGGATTTTCTCAAAGAGCTCATTGTCAGGGGCGCAAGAAAAAAATGAATGAGGAAAGGGGTGGATCTTTACACCATTGGTTTAAAGGTTCTAAATCTAAAGAAGGTAAACCTGGATGGGTGCAAGCAGATGGATCACCTTGTGCCAACGAACCTGGAGAAACTAAAACGCCAAAATGTTTTAGTAGTGCAAGACTTGCTTCACTTAAGAGAAAGGGTAAAAAAGGAGAGGCAATTATCAAAGCGGCAGTTCGTCGTAAGCGTGAAAAAGACCCAGGTCAGCAGGCAAAAAGTGGCGGAGCAAAACCAACTTTGGTAAAAACTTTTTCTAAAGGTAAAAAAGATCCAAATTACATTAAACCAGAACCAGGACTCAAAGAAGAAATGCAAATTAACGAAGCACAAAGAGACATCAAGGGTAAAGGTAGTGGTAAAAAAGATGCTTGCTACCATAAAGTAAAATCTAGATATGATGTCTGGCCAAGTGCATATGCCTCTGGAGCACTTGTAAAGTGTCGTAAAGTTGGCGCTGATAATTGGGGCACAAAGTCCGAAGAAACTATGGTTGATGAAGCAAAGAAGTGTTGGCCTGGTTATGAGAAGAAAGGAAATAAAAAGATGTTTGGTAAAACATACAATAATTGTGTAAAAGTAAAGGAGGAAATGGAAATGAAAAGATATTGCCCTAAGTGTGAAAAGTCTGAAACTAGGGATGAATGTAGATATGGTCCCAAATATTGGGATATGTTTTCTATTCCAGAACCACTAGCACCAAATCAGAAGAAGTATAATATTGCAACAGTTCATCCCGGCAATTTCCCAGAGTCTTACGATCACGAGCACTCAATGGTGAGGTCTCAACTTTCTACCATTGTTTCTGCAGCGAAGAGACTTCGTAAGAAAATGAAGGGTGAAGGTAATGTTGAGGCGTGGGTTCAATCAAAGATTACCAAAGCATCAGATTACTTAGATTCTGCTGCCGATTATGTTGATAGTGGAGAGATGAGGGCAGAACAAAAAACATTCTCAGAGTTTATGATTGAAGCGGTTGACAAATCTAAAATGAAGTGCAATAAACCTAAAGCACAAGCACACGGATCTGGTGAGACTGGAAAGTCTCATATTGTAAAAGCTTGCGAAGGTGGAAAAGAAAAAATTATTCGTTTCGGACAACTTGGTGTAAAAGGTTCTCCTAAAAAGAAAGGGGAATCTAAAGCATATGCAAGTCGTCGTCATAGATTTAAAACCAGACATGCAAAGAACATTGCAAAAGGTAAAATGTCTGCTGCATATTGGGCAAACAAAGTTAAGTGGTAAAGAAAATGAAAAGTTTTAAGCAATTTATTTCAGAAAGTATCACTATCAACGGTGACTTCAATGGAACCTTAAATGTAGGTTCTTCTCAACCAGAGCAAGCAACTGAATCATTTTTTGCAGATGTTGTTTGGGAAGGTAAATTATATCGCCTTGAAGTCGAAGGTAATATTATGGATAAGAATGCTCTTGCAGAGCAACTTCAGGGAGAATATCCTGGAGCAATTGTGCATAATGTATACCCAATGGCATCAAATTCAGTAACAGTTAAAAACGCACAAAGATACAGACCAGAAAGACTATCGTGGAGTGATTGATTAATGGCACAGTGGAATAAGAATGAACAAGACTTTCTAAATCAAGAAAGAACACTTTTTGAAGTTTATATGCGTGCCGATAGGTATGGAAACATCTATGATGACTTGGGACAGGGATTCAGTGGAGACCTTTTTGGTAGATTAAAGGTTTCTAATCCACTCACTCTTTTTGATTCTTCTCATATCTATTATCAAGATGGTGATTTTGATGATGTAGTTGTAGGAACTGGTTCTACTGTTGGATTCATCACAGCACAAAGTTCTGCAACTCTTGGTATTGGAACAACTGCAGGATGTAGATTAGTTCGTCAAAGTAAAAGAGCATTTTCATATCAACCAGGAAAGTCTTTACAGGTATTACAAACATTTGTCCTTGAACCACCTAAAGATAGTCTAACTCAAAGAGTTGGATATGGTTCTTCACAAAATGGAATATTTTTAGAACAAGTTGGTTCTCAAATTAATATTATCAAAAGAACTACTTCATCTGGTGTAGGAACGACAATTACAATTCCACAATCAGAGTGGAATACTGATACTTTGGATGGAACTGGATTTAGCACAAGTAATCCAAGTGGAATTCAATTAGATTTAACTAAGGCACAAATTATTTTCTCTGAGTATGAATGGTTGGGTGTTGGTTCCGTCAGAGTTGGATTTGCGATTGATGGGAAGTTTATTACAGCACATCAATTCAATCACGCAAATTTGATTGATAGTGTGTATATGAGAACCGCAACTCTTCCAATTCGTTATGAAATATTGAATACTGGAATCACAACTTCATCCTCTACGATGAAGCAAATTTGTGCTACTGTAATGTCAAATGGTGGGTATGAGAGAAAGAAACCCGAAACTATTGCAAGAAGAGTATCTACAATAAGTGCTACTACAACTTTTAAACCTTTAGTTTCCATTCGTCTCAAAGCAGGAAGAGAATTTGCGGTTGTAATTCCAAGTCAATTTGTTTCTCTCCCACTTTCCAATAATGTTGGTTATGAAGTTGCACTTATTAGAAACGCAACTTTAACTGGTGCAGGATTTACAGATATTCCAGATTCCATCACAGATAATGTTGAGTATGATGTTTCTGCAACTGCAATGACTGGTGGAAAAATAGTAGATACTACTTATACATTTGGAGCAAACCAATCTTCTGGTGCTTTAACACAAAAACAAGAATATAACTGGGCACTTCAATTAGGAACAACACAAGCAGGTGTGAGTGATATTTATACAGTTGCTGCAAGAACAATTAGTGGAACTGGAGATATTGTTGGTTCTTTGGGTTTTTATGATTTAACATAAGGAGATATACTATGTCTGATAATGTCTATTTGGGAAATCCAAACCTGAAAAAGGCGAATACCCAAATTCAATTTACTGAAGAGCAAATTATTGAGTTTTTAAGGTGTAAGGAAGATCCTGTTTATTTTGCCAGAAACTACATCAAGATTGTTTCTCTTGATCATGGTCTTGTACCTTTTAAAATGTATCCTTTCCAAGAAAGGTTAATTCAAAACTTCCACGACAATCGTTTCAATATTTGTAAGATGCCCCGTCAGACGGGTAAATCTACAACTGTTGTTTCATATCTTTTACATTATGCAGTATTCAATGACAATGTAAACATTGCAATTCTTGCAAACAAAGCATCAACTGCCAGAGACCTTCTTGGAAGATTGCAACTTGCTTATGAAAATCTACCAAAGTGGATGCAGCAGGGTATTGTGTCTTGGAATAAAGGTAGTTTAGAATTAGAGAATGGGTCTAAAATTTCATCCAACTCTACATCATCATCTGCAGTTCGAGGTGGATCATACAATGTGATTTTCTTGGACGAATTTGCGTTTATTCCAAATCACATTGCCGATGACTTCTTTGCATCAGTATATCCAACCATTTCTTCCGGACAAAGCACGAAAGTTATTATAGTTTCAACTCCACGCGGTATGAATCATTTCTACCGTATGTGGCACGATGCTGAAAGAAATAAAAATGAATATGTGCCGACCGATGTTCATTGGTCTGAAGTTCCAGGTAGAGATGATGCTTGGAAAGAACAGACAATTGCTAACACTTCAGAGCAACAGTTTAAAGTTGAGTTTGAATGCGAATTCTTAGGTTCTGTCAACACTCTTATTAATCCAGCAAAACTTAGAAATCTTGCATATGATGATCCAATTAAAAGAAACGCTGGTTTAGATGTTTATGAGCATCCAAAACCAGAAAATAATTACTTAATAACCGTCGATGTTGCTAGGGGTCTTGGAAATGATTACTCTGCGTTTATTGTTTTTGATATTACACAGTTTCCATATAAAGTAGTAGCAAAGTATAGGAATAATGAAATTAAACCGATGCTATTTCCAAGTATTATTCACGAAGTAGCAAAAGGATATAATGATGCTTGGTTGCTGATTGAAGTTAATGATATTGGAGACCAAGTAGCAAACATTTTACACTTTGATTTGGAATATGACAATGTGCTTATGTGTGCAATGAGAGGTCGTGCAGGTCAGATTGTTGGATCTGGATTTAGTGGTAAAAAATCACAATTGGGTGTGAGAATGACTGCTGCAGTGAAGAAGTTAGGATGTTCCAACTTAAAAACTTTATTAGAAGATGATAAACTACTTACTGTAGATTATGAAATTATCTCAGAGTTAACCACATTCGCTCAGAGACATAATTCTTTTGAGGCAGAAGAGGGTTGTAATGATGATTTGGCAATGTGCCTTGTAATCTTCTCTTGGTTGGTGGCACAGGACTATTTCAAAGAGATGACAGATAATGATGTCCGTAAAAGAATCTATGAAGAGCAGAAAAATCAAATAGAGCAGGATATGGCACCCTTTGGATTTATTTCTGATGGGCTAGAAGATATGGAAGTATTTGTGGAAAAAGAAACGGGAGATAGATGGATGTCAGCATCTTCACATGACAAAAATAATTCACTAGAATCACTGGAAGTTTGGAATTTGGATGAATATGGAGATAGATCCTATATGTGGGATTATAGATAGACAAAGAAGTAGGAAATTATAAATACTTTTAGATTAATTCTGGACTTGTAGGAGAATAAAGATGCCGCTTAATTTAGCATCTCCTGGAATTGTAGTAAGAGAAATTGACTTAACAATAGGAAGAGCTACTCCTTCATCTGATAAGATTGGTGCAATAGTAGCACCTTTTGCTAAGGGACCTGTAGATTCGCCAACCTTAGTAGAAAATGAGAATGATTTACTTATCAATTTTGGAGAACCATACTCAACAGATAAGCATTATGAGCATTGGTTGACTGCCTCTTCATATTTGGCATATGGTGGAGCACTAAGAGTTGTAAGAGCAAATGACACTCTTTTAAGAAATGGATTTGTAGGAACTGCTGCTAGTGTTAAAATTGATAGTTTAGATCATTATAATGCTTTAGGATATGATGAAAATACCCTTACCGATGTTGTAGTTGCTGCAAGAAACCCAGGATCATGGTCAAATGGTCTTAAGGTTGGTATTATTGACTCTAAAGCAGACCAAACATTAACAGGGATTAGCACTAGTGCTGTTACAAACACAACATTTGTTGGTGTTGCCACTGCATCGGATGGTGATGTTGGTATCACTACCACAATAATTACTGGAGTCACAACAACTGGAGTTATTGCTGGACAAACTTTAAAAGAACTATCAGGAATCATTGGTTCTGGTGTAACTGTTACTGGTATTGGAACTGATACAGTTACTATCAATCCAGCATCTTTAAATACAGTTGCATTGGATAATGTAGAGATTTCTTTTGGAAGTTATACTACGACTACAACATCTGCAGCACTTCAAGTTGGATATGGAGTAACTCAATCTGTTGCAGGTAGAGTATCTGCAGGAATAGGAACTACAACAGTATTAGATGGATATTTAAAAGGAATTATTACTGGAATTGGTAACTCTTCAATTGATGTAAAAGTACTAAGTCATGTTTCTGACGCAGGAACTGAGACTGAGTATGATTATCAACCAAATGGTGTTTGGGCGTTTTCATCTTCAGGATCTGTTGGACTTCATACAAATGGTCAAGACACATCATATGGAAGTGCTGCATACACTTCAAGACTTGACTGGTTTGATCAGCAAACATTAGGTTTAACAAGTACATCATCCATTTCTTGGAATAACATTGCTCCAAGACCTGGCACTTCTGCATATGCTGCAGCAAGAAACTCAAGATTCGATGAAGTCCATGTTGTTGTTATTGATGCTCTCGGAACAGTAACTGGAAATGCTGGCACAATTCTTGAGAAGCACTTAGCACTATCTAAGGCATCTGATGCAGAATTCTCAGTAGGTAATCCATCTTTCTGGAGAAAGTATCTTGCAAACAACTCCGAGTATATCTTCGGTCTCAATTCACCAACTGGTATTGTAACCACTGGATATAGCACAGGATTCGATCTTGAGTCTGATGTTGCTTGGAATCAGGAAGCAAACGGAATTACATTTGCTGCTGCTGGTGCATCCACAAATACTCTCACCGAAGGTGCAGATTATGGTGGAAAGATAGGTATTGCATCCACAGGCGCTTTAACTGCAACTCTTGCAGAACTTTCTGATGGTTACGATTTATTTGAGAATACTGAAAACTTCAAGGTAGATTTCCTTCTGATGGGATCTGCAGCGTATAATATTAACGATGCACAAGCACTTGCAAATAAACTGATTTCTGTTGCAGAATTGAGAAAAGATGCAATTGCATTCATTTCACCATACAGAGGAGCAGCACTTTCTGACACCCCATCTCAGACTGCAGTAACTGTAAGGTCTGCTGCTGATATCACTAATAAGGTAATTGAATTCTATGCACCTGTAACCTCATCAACTTATGCAATATTTGATAGTGGTTATAAGTACATGTATGATAGATTTGCAAATACCTTCAGATATGTGCCACTGAATGGAGATATTGCTGGACTTTGTGCCCGCAATGACATCAACAACTTTGCCTGGTATTCACCTGCAGGAACCTCTAGAGGTGCGATTCTGAATGCGGTTAAACTTGCATACAATCCATCAAAAACTCAAAGAGACGTTCTCTATTCAAATAGAATCAATCCAGTAATCTTCTCACCAGGAGCAGGTATTATCCTATTTGGTGATAAGACTGGATTTGGTAAGTCCTCCGCATTCGACAGAATCAATGTCCGTCGTCTGTTTATCTATCTTGAGGATGCTATTTCTCAAGCAGCAAAAGATGCTCTCTTTGAATTCAATGATGAGATTACGAGAACAAACTTTGTAAACACCATTGAGCCATTCTTACGCGATGTCCAAGCGAAGAGAGGAATCTTTGATTATGTCGTTATCTGCGATGAAACAAATAACACTGCTGCTGTGATAGATAATAATGAATTTGTTGCAGACATTTACATTAAACCCGCAAGATCAATTAACTTCATTGGTCTTAACTTTATTGCCACCAAGACTGGTGTTGATTTTGAAGAAGTAATCGGAAACTTTTAATTTAGAGGTTTAAACAACTATGGCAACCAGAACCCAACTTAATAATATTCCACTCAGAAAGATTACAGACTTCAAGAGCAAACTGTCGGGTGGTGGCACCAGAAGTAACCTCTTTGAAGTTGAGCTTGCTTTTCCAGCAGCAATCGGAGTGGATTCAAATACTCTTGACAAGAGTAGATTTCTTGTTAAGGCAGCAAATCTTCCTGCATCAAATGTTACTCCAGTAGAAGTAGCATTCAGAGGAAGAACTCTAAGACTTGCTGGAGACCGCACTTTCGAAAGCTGGACAATTACAGTCATTAACGACACCGACTTCGCAATTCGCTCTGCATTTGAAAAGTGGAGCAACTATATGAATCGTCTTTCTGATTCGACTGGAACTACTGACCCAGCTCTCTATCAAGCAGATGCATTCGTTTATCAACTCAATCGTGACGGATCCATCTTGAGAGCATATCATTTCTATGATATTTTCCCAACCAGCATCAGTGCCATTAACTTGGCATATGAAACTGAAGCAATTCAAGAGTTTACTGTTGAAATGCAAGTCCACTGGTGGGAAGCAATCAAGGGATCTTCACCAGCAGCTGGTGGTGAAGATATCAACTAAATAGAGTATAAAGCAAATTAAGTTTATAAAATGGCGAAACTCTTTGGTTTTTCGATTGATGAAAAGGAGCAAAAATCCAAATCTATAGTTTCCCCCGTACCTCAGACAGATGAGGACGGGGTTGATTATTATATTCAATCGGGTTTTTATGGTCAGTATGTAGATATCGAAGGTGTTTACAGAACTGAATTTGATTTACTGCGTAGATATCGTGAAATGGCACTTCATCCTGAGTGTGATTCTGCGATTGAAGATGTAGTGAACGAAGCGATTGTAAGTGATCTTTATGATTCTCCAGTAGAGATTGAACTATCTAATCTAAATGCCAGTGATAAACTTAAGCAAATTATTAGAAAAGAATTCAAGTCTCTTAAAGAGATGATGGACTTTGATAGAAAGTCCCACGAAATTTTTAGAAATTGGTATGTTGATGGTAGGTTATATTATCTTAAAGTAATTGATACAAAGAAACCAGAGGCTGGTATACAAGAATTAAGATATATTGACCCCATGAAGATGAAGCATGTGCGTCAAGAAAAGAAAACTCAAGGAAAAAATGGAGTAGAAATTGCAAATAGAATTTCTTACAATGGAAATCTTGCAAACAACTTAGATACAATGTATTCCGAAATGGAGGAATACTTTATCTATTCTCCAACACCCAACTATCCAATGGGCAATATTACCGGAGGATCCAAAGGGTCTATTAAGATTGCAAAAGACTCTATTACATATTGCACTTCAGGTTTAGTTGATAGAAACAAGGGAACAGTTCTTTCATATCTTCATAAAGCAATCAAAGCACTCAATCAACTTCGCATGATTGAGGATTCTCTTGTAATTTACAGATTATCTAGAGCACCTGAGAGAAGAATTTTCTATATTGATGTTGGAAATCTTCCTAAAGTAAAAGCAGAGCAATACCTTAAAGAGGTTATGTCTCGCTATAGAAATAAGTTAGTTTATGATGCAAACACTGGCGAAGTTCGTGATGATAGAAAATATATGTCAATGTTGGAAGACTTCTGGCTTCCAAGAAGAGAAGGTGGTAGAGGAACTGAAATCACAACTCTTCCAGGCGGTCAAAATCTTGGAGAATTGTCCGACATTGAATACTTCCAGAAAAAACTTTATAGAGCACTAAGTGTTCCAGAGTCAAGAATTGCTGGAGGTGGAGATGGATTTAATCTAGGAAGGTCTTCAGAAATTCTTAGAGACGAATTAAAATTTTCCAAGTTTGTTGGAAGACTGAGAAAAAGATTTGCGTTGATGTTTAATGACATGCTTCGTACTCAACTTTTATTGAAAAACATTGTTTCTGTAGATGATTGGGAAAAAATGGAAGATCATATTCAATATGATTTTCTTTATGATAATCATTTCTCAGAGCTCAAAGAAGCGGAGCTTCTCACAAATCGTCTAACTCTCTTGACTACTGTTGAGCCATATATTGGAAAGTATTATTCTACAGAATACGTTCGTAAGAAGATTCTTCGCCAAACAGATTCTGAGATTATTGATATTGATATTCAGATTGATGATGAAATTGAAAAAGGAATTATTCCAGATCCAAATGCACCTGTGGATGAAATGGGAAATCCATTGCCTCCAGGTGGTGAAGAAGGTGCAGGTCAAGCAATAGAGCAAGGTGCTGGAGGTGAAGTTCCTATAGAACCTACCGTAGATGAGACACAAGTAGAAATACCAGAACCCAAAGGTGGCAAAATATAAATAGTCTTATAATAATAAATCAATTTTTATGGAAGAACTTATCGATTTGATTGCAACTGACGGAGCTCCTTCGGATATCTCCGACAAAATTAAAGAATTACTATATACAAAAGCCGCTGATAGAGTAGATTTAGCTCGACCAGTAGTTGCTGCAACTATGTTTGGTGATAATGATTCTACTGGAGACAACGAATAATGGCAGTAAAAATAGTACAAAATGTAGACAGAATTTCACCAACTGTCTCTGTAGCAGCTACTAGTAATCCAATCGCACTGAAGAGTGGATATATTAGAGTAGCTGTGGGATTAACAGCAGCTTTTGTTGAAACTGGTGGAGATCCTGTTGCAACAACTAATTCATTTTATATTCCCCCATATCAAAATGAGGTTTTGAAAGAAAGACTTGCCAAGCAACAAATTGTCGGAATTACTACTGGCACTTCAACTGTTATTACCTTTGATGTCAATGCTGGGAATCCTTTCTTAGTTGGCGATTATGTATCTATTGAAAATGCTCAACCAGCAGGAATCAATACAGTACATCAATTAGTAACCGCAACTAGTGATTCTTCAGTAACAATTGCAGCAAACACTTCAGCAATTGTTGGTGTAATCACTGCTACAGGAGCAACTTTATCTAGAAGTGTAAAGGTATCTGCCCTTGCTGATGGGGGATCTACAAACATTAGTATCACAGAAATAGTACAATTAGTTTCCGAATAAAAATGAAACTCATCACAGAAGAAATCCAAAAAGTAGAATTTATTACTGAAGGAAAGGGTGCAAATAAAAAAATGTATATTGAAGGAGTTTTCCTTCAAGGAAACATTTGCAACCGCAATGGTAGAATGTATCCTATGGATACTCTTTCTCGTGAAGTTCAAAGATACACCGAATCTTTTATTGATAAGGGTCGTGCTCTTGGAGAACTTGGTCATCCAGATGGTCCAACTGTAAATCTTGACCGCGTTTCTCACAAAATTGTTTCTCTCACTAAAGAAGGAAACAATTTTAGAGGAAAAGCACAACTTCTTGAAACTCCAATGGGTAAGATTGCAAAATCACTCATTGGTGAAGGAGTTTGTCTTGGTGTTTCTTCTCGTGGTG
>Ga0247724_1000042_pt1 | contig 41855 bp, 31 predicted proteins | sample OKSTACKMC2E_FD_182776 | JGI IMG/M metagenome (GOLD analysis project Ga0247724, IMG submission 182776) | Subsurface sediment microbial communities from gas well in Oklahoma, United States - OK STACK MC-2-E | ecosystem: Environmental > Terrestrial > Deep subsurface > Rock core/Sediment | place... | reverse complement strand
GAAATTACAAGATCTGCCAATCGTCGGGAACCTGGTAAAAAAGGCCATCGGAGTGATGGTCAGCAATAACGCGAGTAACATTTCCAAGCATTTTTCTCAGTTTTTGCAGCCGCAGCTGGCTTTGACAGAAGAGTTGAAACAAAAAGTCTACAATGTACGGCATCAGGTCTATTGTGAAGAGCTTAAGTTTGAAGCAGAGCGACCTGACAGAGTTGAGGTCGATGATTTCGATGCTCATTCCATTCACTGTTTTGTCAAGCATATGTCCTCCGGCAACATGGCCGGGACGGTACGTTTGATTACGTCATCAAACGACACTGAGCTGTTGCCCATCGAAAAATTCTGTATGCATTCTATCACTGACCGTGAGTTCAGTCCGGCAGCGTTTCCACGCAATAAAATTTGTGAGATCTCGCGATTAGCAGTGCTTGAGCAATTCCGCCGTCGTGAAATAGATAAGTTTAAGGGCGCAGCAACTGGTGCGATTAACGTCGAAGCATATTCTGAAAATGAACTGCGCTGTTTTCCGTATATAGCGATTTGTCTGTACTTTGCTGCTGCATCGACCGCATTCCACGCTCACAAAGAACATGCTTTTGTCATGATGGAACCACGCCTGGCCCGCAGCCTGGCGTTTGTCGGTATCAAGTTTCATCAGATTGGTCCGGTGATCGAATATCACGGCCGGCGAGCGCCGTTCTACATCAACAAACCGATGTTATTTGACGGTCTCTCACCTGGCTTTAAACGATTACTGAGGGAAATTGAAAAATCATTGGCTAATTCAGTGAAAGAGCACGGATTTGTCAATGGTCCGTTGGAACCAGTGAAAGAAACGACAAAAATTATTTCTGCGCAACATTAAGCAAGGTTGCGGGGTAGTGAGCGGCAGTCCACATCGACTGCCGTTTTTATTGATTCAAGGAGCAAAGGATGAATGCAGAACAGATTGATATCAGCGCCGCAATAAGACAGTGGCAGCTTGTACTCGGTGAACAATATGTTGTTACCGACAAGCAAAGTCTGGATCTTGCTGGGGTTGCGACTTTGCCCACCCATTCGTCTGTCCTCGCGATATTACGACCAGCTAAAAAGCAGGTCGCTGAGACGGTCGCTATTGCCCGGGAACATGGGCTCCCGATTTACACCATCAGTTCCGGCAAAAACTGGGGGTACGGCTCGCGCGTGCCAAGTTCAAAAAGCGCCGTGTTGTTGGACTTGCGGCGACTGAACGAGATCTCTGATTACGACCCGGCGCATCATCTGGTCACCGTCGGTGCCGGGGTTACTCAACGCCAGCTTGCTGACTTCCTCAAGGCGCAGGGCGACATTGACTGGATGGATTGTACGGGTTCACATCCGGATTGCAGTATTGTCGGTAATACCGTAGAGCGGGGTTTTGGTCATACGCCTTACGGCGAACACGCGAATTTTATCGGAGCTATGGAGGTTCTGCTGGCAGACGGCAGGGTCATCAAAACTGGTTTTGGTCGTTTCCCCGGGGCAAAAGCTTGTGGCATGTACAAATGGGGGCTGGGACCGGCGCTCGATCAGCTGTTTTTACAATCGAACCTCGGCATCGTGCTGAGTATGACTCTCTGGTTGATGCCAAAACCTCAGAAGTTTGTCGCATTTTACCTATCTGCCGCCAGCGAAGACGCGCTGGAACAAATTGTTGCGGCGCTGATGCCGTTAAAACGAAGTGGAGTAATCACCAGTCTGCCTCACATTGCCAATGCCTACCGGGTGTTAGGTGGGATGCAACAGTATCCCTGGCCGTTATTTGGCGCCGGGACAATTAAATATCCGTTGCCTGGTGGGATCGCAGAACAACTTAAAAAACAATGGCAAGTCGGGACCTGGAATGTCTCGGGCGCTTTATATGGCACCAAGGAACAAGTTGCTAACGCCAGAACACAGGTCCGCAAAGCGCTCAAACAGGTTAAAGGCGCGCGCCTGAACTTTATCAGCGATGAACTCCTGCGGTTCATTGAAATTTTTCAAAAGCCAATCGCCTTTGTAACCAGAATGGATCTGCCTGGTATGTTGAAGGTGTTAAGACCCGTGCACGACATGATGAAAGGGCAGCCCAGCGCGCAGTTTCTAACCAGCTCTTACTGGCGGATGAAACAGGCGCCGGATGGTCAGTTTGATATGGATAAGGATGGCGTCGGTTTAATCTGGGGCGCTTTTGTCGCTCCGGCAGATCCGCACAACGCCAGAGAGTTGATGCAAATAGTCGAGCAGGTTCTGCCGGCTTATGGCTTTGAGCCCGCAGTGACCCTGACTCTGTTAAATGAGCGTTGTATCGACGCAGTCGTCAGTATTTCCTTTGACAGAAACGCATCAGCGCCAAATGGCAACTCCTGGGACGAACAAGCGGTACAATGCAGGGACCAGCTTTATCAGACAATGTTTGAAAAAGGCTTCTATCCATATCGTACCGATGTAAATAAAATGACAGAGATGACTCGCTTTGGTGACACCACCTATCTGAGTGTTCTGGACGATTTGAAACATGCGTTAGATCCAAAAGGAATTTTGTCACCGGGTCGTTATATCGCGGAACCGTCAAAAAAATTTACAGAATGAAGTGCGCTAGATGTCAAATATCATGTAAATTATTGATAAGTAATTAAAAATAAAGTTGGCACATGATTTGCTTTATATCTGTCAGTAGTAGTTTTAGCCTGACAGTCACTGGTAAGGCAGTTAATAATACAAGGTGGTAGTAAAATGAAATTCAAAACTCTTTTATCAGTAAGCGCTCTGTCAATCGCTACGTTTATAGGTTCTGCACAAGCCGCAATCATTCCGGCAATGGACTTCGCAACTAAGTCTGGCTGGTTAGCAGATGGTGTAAATTCTACAACTGTTGTTCCAACAACTGGTGTAGTTTCTGATTGTGCTGCAGGTGTTTCAAACGCAACTAACGGTTGTGGCCTGACTTTCTCTGGCGCGTCAGGTATTGCAGGTGCATACACTGATGTAACTTGGGGCGCATCAGGGAAGTTCAGTGGTTTAAACGTTTTGTCTCGAAGCGGAACTTTGGTTACCAACGGCGGTTGGGTTCAAACTGGTCTGATCACACACACTAATAAGCCTATCCCAAACACAGCCAAAAGCTTACAAAACTTAGATTTGGCTACTTTTTTCTCGCTGATTAATCCAGCGTTGTTTTCTGATGTTGGAGCAGCCGTTGGTATTAAGTTTACAGAAACTAAAAACGAATCCAATTTAAACAACTGCCCAACGCCACAGCTATCTAGTGTAGGTTGTGATGATACTTTTTTAGTTAAATTGAATCTTCCTGACATAAAGTTCGTGGTAGACGGCAATTTGTACACAATTAAATTCAAGCTGAATCCGTTAGCGGGTGTAACACAATCAGTGGTTAATCCTGATGGTTCTGTTGTCCTTGTAACTAAAGAAGATGACGTCAACCAGTTAGAGTTATTAGCACGTCTTGAAGTTCCTGCTCCTGCAACAGTTGGTTTGTTGGGATTATCTCTTCTATTAGTCAGCGCGTCAGTTCGTCGTCGTAAATAAGACATAATCTGGAAAATAAAGCTACCACATAATGCGGTAGCTTTTTTTTTGCCTAAAAATTCATTTTTCAGTTTTATTCGTTGTTTGATTCGGTATATAAAATCCACGTACTCAAAGTCCAAATTCGATTGAATAAACGGGTTTTCTATGAGAGATAAAATATTTATTGGTGAAATTATCACTAAACGTTGTGATGAGTTTTATACCTTTGAGTGCGAAGTTGATGGCGATTTAGTTTGGTTTAAAGTACCTGGCCAATTTAACTTTAGCGCGACAGCTGAATTTTATGTGGCAGTTACCTTATTGGAGGCCATGTGTAGTAACAGAGATATTGTTGTCTCTGAACAACATTCGTTTTCGCCAGTATTGTTAGAAAATATAGAAAAATTGCAGAAGATATATAAGAGCTGGAATAGTAGCTTAAATATAATCAAAATACATACCGGAGATATAGTTCGAAAACAAACAGGAAATCAGCTGGTAGGTTCATTTTACTCCGGTGGTGTTGATGGATCTTTTACATTCTGCCAAAACATAAATGAGATAACGCACTTAATCGTATTAAAGGGATTTGATGTAATTAGTAAATATGATCAATGGCCGAATTTAGTGGATAAAAATAAGCGAACAGCCGAATTCTACGGTAAAAATCTCGTAAATATTGATAACAATGTGAGAGACTTCGCAAATAAGCGGAAGATCAGCAGTCAATTTCAACATGGCTTAACGTTGGCGGGTTTTGCTCTGGCTTCAGGGTTTAAAAAAGTCTACATACCCTCTTCATTTACATACTCTGATTTATTCCCGTGGGGTTCACATCCGTGTACAGATCCACTGTGGAGTACTGAAGTCACAGAGATACAACATCATGGTGCTGATTATACAAGAGCTGAAAAAACCGAGTTTATCTCGAATTTTCAACCCGTGTTCGATAACATTCAGGTTTGTTGGAAGAATATTGCGATAAATTGTGGAACTTGTCCTAAGTGTCTGAGGACTATGGCTGCTAGTTACTTGCTTCAGGTTCAAACTCGAGCGTTACCAGCAATGAAATTAGAACAGTTTCCTCAACTAAAAGTAACGTCAGTATCTGGTGTTCCTTTTATCGAAGACCTAATAACATTAGCCGAACAACGTGGTCAAACGGATGTTTGTGTTATTTTGCGTAAGAAAATTCGATATTTCAAAATCAAGCATCATGCGTCATCTCTGTTCAATCTATTCACAAATAGAAGGTTTGTGCGGTTGTATCATAAATTGAAAAGGACACAATGGGATTCATATCGCGTTACGTTAAATAAAATAGAGTCGTAATAATAAATTAAAGATATACAGTTCTTAACAAAAGTTAGTTTTTTAAATTATTTTACCGATTTAAACAAGCTTAATAATTGGCTTTCTGCATCTTAAGTAACTCTCGGTTAGTTAGAATAACCGGGAGTTACTTTATTGATTACAAGACACAGGTATTTAATTCAATTTCGCCTTTAACGAATTAACCTGCGTCGCCGAAATAGACTTATCACCAGTGATCTTGTCTAAAATGGCTTTTGCCTTATCTTTCTCACCTTTTTTGATCAGGGCATCAGCGTAATTCAGTAACACTGATGGATGATCTGGCCGGACTTTCAGTGAATCCTCTAAACGTTGGATTGCCTGGTCTACTTTTCCTGATGCAAGCAGAACGGCACCATAAGTATCCAATACGTCCGGATTACGTGGAGCCAGTGTCATGGCCTTTTCGATATGAGTTGTTGCTTCAGTTAATTTATTAGTTTCCAGTAAGGTCCAGGCCAGATTATTTAGTACTGCCACGTTGTCCGGTTCTTTAGCCAGCAACTGACTGAACACCTCAATAGACTTTTCCTTATCGCTTTTCAGTAATAAATTGGCATAGAACAGCTGTAACGGTCCATCATTCGGTTTAGTAGTAAAGTGCTGCTCAACAAACTGCTTAGCTTTATCAAGGTCCCCGGCGCGCTCGTAAGTATCGGCAATCATCAGGGCCGCCATCGTAGACTGGCTTTGCTGATAGCTTTCGTTCAGTGCAACAAGAGCTTCTTTCGGCTTGTTATCTGCCAATAAAATACGACCTTTGATAAATTGTACATCGGCTTTACCGGCGTCTTCAGCTGGCAAGGTTGCCAATAGCTTTAATGCTTCAGCGTGTTTACCATTTTCTGCCAATAACTGTACCTGAGTGCCGAACAACACTTTGTCGTCTGGCGATTTTTTTAACTCTTCGGTGGATACAGCCAAAGCTTTTTCAATTTGTTTATCCAAAATCAGCGCACGGATATAGCTGTAAACAGATTCGCGTTCTGCCGAGTTCAGCTGGTACCACTGCTCAGCGACAGCCAAAGACTTTTTAATATCTTTATTAGTCACCCGCTCATGTTCAATCAACAAGGCCCAGTGCAAGGCGTGACGTTCAGCAACAGGTTGTTTGCCTTCTTCCAACACCTGCAATGCTTGTTCTTGTTTTTTCTGATCAACCAGCATGCGGGCATACAAAACGGCCACGTTGTAGTTGGTCTTGTCGGATTTAAATAAAGCTTCAGCCCGTTGCAGAGCAAGGCTGTCGCTGTCCTGACGGGTCAGGGCATATAGCTGTTCCAGTGCTGGTAGATAAGCCGGATGTTTATCCAGCAGTGTCGTCAAAGTAGTTTTGGCCGCAGCTTGATCTTGTTTGGCCTGTTCCGAAACGGCTTTTAACAGATAAGTAAATGGTAAATCGCTGTTGGCAGCCACAGCATCTGCAATGTATTTCAGTGCTTTTTCATCTTGCTCTTGCTGCAGTGCAATAAAAGCCAGCATGTTTAAACCCTGAACTTTCATCGCTTCGTCTTTTAACCATTCAGTGGCTAAGGCTTCAGCTTCTTTAAATTTGCGTTGCTGCAGGTAGGCTGACGCCAGCAGCAGTTTAGGTTGTTGTTCTTTGGGGGCCAGTTGAGCGGCTTGTTCCAGCAGTTGCAGACCCTGAGCTTCCTGCCCTGGGATCCCGAGTTTAATCGAGCCAATTGCAATCAGGTCCTGGCCGGATTTCTGTGCAGAACCTGCTTCATATTTGTTAATCAGCTCTTCGGCGGCGCCATTGGCGCGTTGTTTCAACAACTGGAAAGCAGTAGCCGTGACCAGTTGTACGTCATTGGAGGCTGATTCATTTTTCAGGATCTGTTGCTGAGCAACGTCGGTATTACCGCTTTGTAGCTGCAGCGCGATAAATAGTTTCTGTGCAGGCGGGTAACTGTCCAGTTCGCCGCGCACAGCCTGCAAATGATTTAACGCTTGATTGGACAAGCCCAATTGGGAGGATGCAAGCGCTGCCATCACTCGGGTGCTGACCGAACTTAGCCCTGAATTGATGGCTGTTTCACTGTATTCTTTCGCCTTTTGGAAATCTTTGGCCTCAAATGCAATGACTGACTTCAGATAGTTTGCCAGAGGTTGTTTCGGGAAAAGTTTCAGTAATTTATCGAGCTCAGCGCTGGCTTCAGGAAATTTGTTCTGCGCGACAAAAGTCTGAGCTAACAACAGACGAGCCTGGTGGCCAGACGGATTCAGTTTGAGGTATTGCTGAAAGCTGGCAACTGAAGCATCAAACTGCGCCAGAATATTTTGTAGTTTTGCTTTTAATAGTAAACCTTCGCGGAACAAAGGGTTATCTGAGGGAATGTCGTTTAGTGCAACCAGCGCAGTATCGTGTTTACGATCCATAATCTGCAGTTGTGCTGATGCCATAGCTTTGATACCGGCATCATTATTTGTCGACAAGGATTGCAGTTCAGCTTTTGCGTCGGCTGCTTCTGATGCTTCAATGGCTGATAGTGCCTGATATAACCGGATGTAATCCTGATTGAGTGGGGTCAGCCCGGTTTCTTTGCCAAGACTTGCCAACTCGGGGAATTGTCCGGCCAGAAAAAATGCCTGCGCCATTGGCAGAGCCAGCTCGTTCAAATCGGCGCCAAATTCTTTAGCTCTTTGTAGTTCTTTGCTGGCCGACAGACCGTCACCTACTTGCAGATAAATCTGACCTAATGTAAGCCGGACTTTGGCGTTCTCCGGCTCCTGCTGCAGCGCCGATTTCAGTTCAATCACTGCCGCCGGATATTCTTGTTTACTGATAAAATTCTGCGCGTCTTGCAGATGTTGTGCAGCGTCTTTTTTGCCACAACCTTGTGTGACTAATGCTGCCAGAATGCAGCTGACCAGAAGTGTTTTTTTCATTTGTTTAATCCTTTATACAGCGATGGCCGAACTTAGATGCCGGTCGTGTTGTTAATTGTCAGATTGGCGAAGCTTAATTTAATTTTTCCAGTAAAAATTGGTACAGCGAAGCTGTGCTGCTGAATAGCTCAGCGCTGAGTTCGGCATCGTCAAACACGATGTCAAACTGGTCTTCCAGCAAGGTCAGAATGGTCATAATACTGCTGGAATCGAATTCAGGGATGGCTCCGAGCAATGGCGTTTGTGGGGTGATTTGCTGGTGTGGCCCCAGGACGCTGCGCAGAATTTGTTCCAGCATCTGCCAGGTCTGAGTTTGTTGGTCCCTCATTGTCAACTCCAATGGACATCAGATATTTGCTCAATGTACTCTACCACAGATTATTTAACGGCAAAGTGTTTTGCCGCCGGAAAAATCTTGCCATTAATCAGTGAAATGGCTTGTTCCGGAGTGGTGAACTAACTGGACTTGGCATGGTGCAAACGGATTCTCTGCATGGCTTATTGATGCTGGCTGCTAAGCGCTGGCCAGATCATCCGGCGCTGGAAGATTTAACCGGCAGCCTGAGCTTTGCGCAAGTGTTGGCCGAAGTAGGTCAACGGCGGCAACAACTGGCGAAAGCAGGATTAGCAGCCGGGGACCGGCTGTTATTGTTGTTGCCTAAACAACGTGAACTGGTGATTGACCTCTTTGCCACGTGGAGCCTCGGCGCTATCGCTGTACCGGTACATCAGGGCTTGAAGCTGCAGCAGCTGCAGCATATTGTTGATGACTGCCAGCCGAAACTGTTGAGTATGTCACCGGTGCGCCGTCAGCAGCTGGCGTCCGATTTATTGTTACCAGCAGGTACAGCCTGGTTTGAACCAGACACAGCTGGCAATCCCCTGACAAATCAGCAGCTGCAAGATAGCTCCGGATGCAGCAGCTTGCCGGCAGCAATTTTATATACCTCAGGCAGTACAGGCCTTGCCAAAGGCGTAGTGGTGACGCAGCTGAATTTATTGTTAGGTGCGATGTCAGTCAGTCAGTATCTCCAGTTGCAGCAACAAGATGTGGTGCTGGCACTGCTGCCATTTAGTTTTGACTATGGTCTTAATCAGCTATTAAGTGCCTGGGCTGTTGGTGCGACAGTGGTGCTGACTGATTATTTGTTGGCGCAGGATGTGGTGCGACTGGTGCGTCAGCACCAGGTTACGGTTTTGGCGGCAGTTCCGCCGCTGTGGTCAGCTCTGGCACAGGCGAAATGGCCGGATAACAGTGCTGACAGTCTGCGGTTATGGACGAACTCCGGCGGCGCTATGCCAACAGTGCTATTAAATCGCTTACAACAGCTGTTTCGCCAGGCGCGTCCTTACCTGATGTACGGCCTGACCGAGGCGTTTCGCTCTACTTATCTTGCGCCTGAAAAATTGGCAAGTAAGCCTGATTCTATCGGTCAGGCGATCCCATTTGCTGATGTGCGGGTGCTACGGCCTGATGGCAGTGAATGTGACGTTGATGAACCCGGTGAGTTGGTGCACCGTGGGCCGCTGGTCAGTCTTGGCTACTGGGGCCGACCCGATGTGACAGCAGAGCGCTTTAAGCCAGACCCTTTATTGCCGTCTGAGGTGCTGCAAAGACCTGCTGCTGTGTGGTCTGGCGACCAAGTCCGCCGTGATGCTGAGGGCGACCTGTTTTATATTGGCCGTTTAGATGAAATGCTTAAATGTTCCGGGATCCGCATCAGTCCTACTGAGATTGAACAGCAGTTTTATGCGTTGGTGCAGAATGTGACAGACGCGGCCGCAATAGCGGTGCCGCTTGCCAACGCAGATAATGCGGTGCTGTTGTTATTCAGCTCTGTCGTTGTACAAGACTGCACGGCCATTATGGCCGCACTGAAGCAGGCGTTGCCGGTTTATATGCAGCCCAAAGCGATATTACAACTCGAACAATTGCCAAAAACAGTCAATGGTAAACTGGACCGTAAGCAGTTAAGTCTCACTTATAAGGAATATTTCAGTGCCGGTGAGTGACAAAGTAGACAACAGTCAGCTCAGCGCTCAGCCGCAATTGGCCGCAGCGCTTGGTGCTTTTTCCTGTGTGGATGGCATGCTCTGTATTGGTGGCAAAACCCCGGCACAAATCGCGGCAATGCTCGATGCCGAAGTTTTTTACGCCTACGACCGAGAGGCTTTGCAGCGCAAAGTTCAACTTCTGCGTCACGCGCTGCCGGCTACAGTGAAACTGCATTATGCGGTGAAGGCCAATCCGTATGGGCCTGTGGTGCAGCAAATGGCAAGACTGGTTGATGGTATGGACGTGGCGTCTCGCCGTGAACTGCTGCTGGCGTTACAAAGTGGCATGCCGGCTTCGCACATCAGTTTTGCCGGCCCTGGTAAAACCGATACTGAACTTGCAGCTGCGATTGCCGCTGGTTGTGTGGTGCATCTGGAATCGGCTACTGAAATGCGCCGGTTGCAGCGGCTTTGTCTCACCGCAAATACCACGGCGCAGGTCGCGCTGCGGATCAATCCGGAATTTGAACTGAAAGGTTCTGGCATGAAAATGGCCGGCGGTGCGAAAGCTTTTGGCATTGATCAAAGCCAGGTATTTGCGCTGCTTGATGAAGTTCAGCAAGGCCCCTTGCAGCTCATCGGCTTTCATTTGTATTGCGGCTCACAGAATCTGCACGCCGATGCCATTTTGCAAAGTCAGCGGCAAAGCCTGCAGTTGCTGACGCAATTGCGGCCTTTATGCCCTGATCTACGCTTTTTTAATCTGGGCGGTGGTTTTGGCGTACCGTATTTCCCGGCCGATAAGCCGTTAGATCTCGATGCGGTCGATGCCGGCATGCACGATCTACTCAATGAGTTTGCCGCGACCATCGCGGGCCTGGAGATTGTGCTGGAGCTGGGGCGTTATCTGGTGGCTGATGCCGGCGTTTACCTGAGTCGTGTCATTGATATCAAAACCTCGCATGGCAGTACTTTTGTCGTGACGAATGGCGGTCTGCATCATCATCTGGCTAATTCCGGCAATTTTGGTCAGGTAGTGCGGCGAAATTACCCGGTGTTGCTGGCCAATAAACTCAATCAGCCGGTAGCCGGGCCGCTGCAGGTGGTGGGGCCACTGTGTACGCCGCTCGATGTGTTAGCGGACAAAGTGTTGCTACCGGAGCCTGATATCGGCGACTGGTTTGCGGTGCTGCAATCCGGCGCTTATGGCGCCAGTGCCAGCCCACAGGCTTTTTTAAGTCACGGTGCTGTGGCAGAAATATTATTATGAAACACTGGGCAGATGGTTTGGTGGTCGGCAGCAGCGGAGTCTTTGATGCGTAAGTATTTTTATTGGAGCGGGGTGCTCGCTAATCTCGCCTTGCTTGGTGTGTTGCTGATTTGGGCGCGCAGTATTTATTGGCTCGGCTTGCCATTGCCGCTGTATAGTCAAAAAGTGGCGGCAGACCTTAGAGTCAATTATCCGAGTGTGGCTTTTGTCGCACCGCTGTTTGATTTTTTCGGCAGTTTTGAGCAAAAAAACTATTACTTCCGCGAACTGGACCCTACCAAGTGGCACGGTGCCGGTGCGCATCCGGATTTCACACCAGCGCAGCAAGGCGAGCTTGTTGTTGTCTCCGACGTGGTCAGTCTGAAAAAAGCCCTGAGCAGTGCCAAACCGGGTCAGCAGATTATGCTGGAACCCGGAGTCTATGCTTTTGAACGTACCTTTGAAATGCGTCAGGCGGGCACGGCGGCAGCACCTATCCGGCTGACCGGCCGGCGGATGCATCAGGTGCAGTTGTTGCTCAAAGGCGAGGGACTGTTGTTACTGGCTCCGCACTGGCAGTTTGAAAACCTCAGTTTTATCGGCAATTGCGACACTCATGACAGCTGTCAACATGCGCTGCATATCAGCGGCAGAGCCAGCGATGTGCTGATCCGCAATAACAGCTTTCGCGATTTTAATTCCGCTATCAAGGTCAACGGCCTGAATGGGAATTATCCGGACCGCGGCCTGCTGGTCAACAACACGATTTACAACACCAGTCCACGCCAAACCAAAGGCCCGGCCACACCTGTTGATATTGTTGCCGCGAACGATTGGGTCGTGCGAGCAAACTTTATCTATGATATCCAGAAAAGTGCCGGTGACGAAGTCAGTTATGCCGGATTTATCAAAGGTAATGCCAGTGGCGGTGTGTTTGAACGCAATCTGGTGATGTGTGAAGCCAATTTAAAAGGCGGGCGTTATACCGCTTTAGGCCTGTCGTTTGGCGGCGGCGGCACCGGCAAACCCTATAGCCGCGACGAGCAAACCGACGTCGAAAGCCGTGGTGGCGTGATGCGTAATAACATCATTATGCATTGTCCCAATGATGTTGGGATTTATCTGAATAAAGCCGCAGACACTTTGCTGGAAAACAATATTGTGTATAACACCGTTGGCGTCGATGTCCGTTACAGTGCCAGTACGGCGATTTTTCGCAACAACGTGATCAGTGGCCGAATCAATAACCGCGAGGGGGGCCAGCATCAGGCCGAACATAACTATGTGGTATCCCGAAGCTTTTTCACCGGACGGGACCAACTTAAAGATGAGTTCCGGGCGCCTGATGTGGCTGATTTCAGCTGGCAGGGGCCTTATCCGGCCGAGCCTAGCCCGCAACCGAATGCCGACGGGCAAATGAAAGATTTCTGTGGTCAGCTGGTGCAGCAACCTTATTTGGGCGCCTTTGCCGGTGTAGAATTTTGTCGGGTCAATGAGCCCAGCGACGCCAGACGGTAGGGCTGTTGAGGCGCTAGCGACATTTGCCGGAGTTAGCCTTGGTTTAGTTGCAGCAAGAAGCGCTGGCTGGCAGCACTGAAGGCCTGTAAGTCGGCGCGCCGGCTTAAAGTGTGATTGGCCTCTGGCAGGTTCAGCAGTTCGGCGCGCTGCAAAATGCCGCACCATGGTTTTTGACTCAGCGCCTGGCGGCACTCTGCGGCGGTCAGATCCGGTTCTGCTAGTGCAAGCAGGCAAGGACCGCTGAAACTGTTCCAATGCTGCAGTGCCTTTTTGACTGAATCAGTTTGCGCGGGATATGCATTCATATTGGCGTTGGCTTGCGGGACTGTAGCAGCCGTCATGCTTTGTGCGGGCTGATTGACCTTTAACTCAGCGCTTGGTGTTGTCTCTGTGCTTTTCGATGTGTCAGCACGGCGACGTCGCCAGAACGCGGTGAGTTCTAGCAGACTCTGACGCCAGTTTAGCTTGCCACTTAGCACCTTTCGCCAAAACTGTCGGCTTTTGAGTTGTTGCAGATAATAAAATTTCAGCATAGTGCTGGCATGACCCACCGGTGTGCGTAGCCAGGGATTTAGCAGCAGCAGCGCTTTGGGTTTTAGCACCGGTGTAGCTAGCAACGCAGCTGTCGCGCCGTCACATAAACCAAAACACGCCACCGGCCGTGCTCTGCCAAAATAATTTTCAAGCTGTGCCGGCAGCTGCGCTAGATAACGGCTATGAGCTACAAAGTCGCCTGGCTGCCCATCGGCATCACCAAAGCCTGGAAAATCAAAACGTAGGCTGGCGATACCGGCTTGTTGCCAGTCCAGTGCCAATTGCTGATAAAGCCGGTGACTGCCGGCACGGATCTGAGCGCCGCCGTTAATCAGTAACACGAGCAATTCGCTAGCGGCTGGCTGATAAATGGCGAGGCAGGTCTGGTCGTCAAAACGCAGTGGTAAAACTACAGGGCGCGGCAAAACAGTCTCACAGGTGCCGGGCTTTGGCAAATCAGGTGACATCAGGGCGCTCCGTTAGAAAATGATGGCTGGCTGCAATCAGCTGGCTGCTGTCCAGCCCGTCCAGCACTTCCTGCTCCAGCCAGTAAGGTGGTAATGGAAGCGTCTGGTGGTGGATGTCAGGGCTGGCCTGTAACATGCGCAGACTGGCTGGACTGGGCTGTCCACTCAATTGTGCTTCCAGCCATAGCACGACTAAGCCTTGCAACCGGCTGATATTGGTCTGCAAGGCCTGAATCCCGGCTTGCAAACCAGCCGGCAACTGATAACCAGCCACCTCGTCTGCCGCTTGTTGGCCCGACAGCAGCTGCTGACGCCTTAGTTGTTGCCAGAATTTGTCTATCTGCAGCATAGGTTGCCACAACAATACTTTACCGACGGAGATGTGCTGAGCGGCCAGCTGATGTTGGATGGCTGGCAGCCAGTCCAGTAGCAAAGCCGCGCTGAAACGACAGCCAAGCAGGTGCAGCTGAGAGTAGCCGCAGAGCGTCGCCAACCATCGCAGGCAATCGGCCTGCCACAGCGTGACCGAGCTGTCGGCAAACTGGCCTTCGCTGTCGCCAGTACCGTAAAAGTCCATCAGGTACACGTCTATGCCTGCAGCTGCAACCTGACGGCCAAGTGCTGCATAATGGCGCCGCACACAGTTCATCTCTTCGCCAAAAGGAGGCAGCAACAGCAGCGCGTGCGGCTGCTGAGTCGTTGCGTTGGTACGCCACTTTGTCAGAAGCCAGTAGCCTTGTTGTCCCTGTATATACTCAGCGCTCAGCATCGGCAGCTCCATACCTGTCGATTGTCGCCTTTAAGTGAGCCAGCCAACTGACCAGCCGAGCTTTGTGAAAATTCCACTGCGCCGGCCACGAATCGCGCCGATACAGCGTCAGCTGATAAAGCGGGTTGATCTGGTCCATCCAAAGAGCCTTGTAGCTGTCATTGCCGGTCAAAAAGTCTATCTCGCTGACGTTATCCGAGGCCAGCACTTCGTCCACCATGACACCGGTCAGCACAGTGCCGGGGGACCAGTGGTCACAGCTTTGATCCTGTGCCAGTTTGTATATCGCTGCGGTGCCGGCCGCCACCAGCCAGCACTGGACCGCAACGGGTTTGTCGTCTAACCACAAGACGCCAAGGCGAAGTGACCCTTGAGCGCTGGCAATATCAAACAAGGAATCGATAAAGTCGGGCGAAGGCTCTGAGGGTTTCCAGCTACGCTGATAGACTTGCCAGTATGCTTCGCGCAGCGACGGGTTGATTTGGCGGTAGATCTGCCAATGGCCGCCGGCTGCCAGCAGTTTGCTGGTTTTACGCCGGACTGTGTTGCGTAGCTGTGCCGGGCGCCGTTGCCAGTAATCTTCAGTCTGAGCTGTCCAGTTGCTGCTGATTTGCTGGCAATGCCAACGCCAGTGCGGCAACAGCGCCGGTGGCAACTGAGATTGTTTGACTGGCGACAGCCGCAGTTCGCTGCATTGCGGCAACTGCTGACCCAGCGCCTCGCTGAATTGTTGCCATGGTGTGGCGCCTTCTGGCAGCTGCGGGCCAGCCAGCGGGCTGTAATAGTTGCTGAGGCTCTGCAGCCGCCCGGGGAGTGTGTCTGTCATCAGCGCTACAGCAAAAGCCGGCGCAGCAGTTTTGCCGTCTGACAGCATCCAGCACTGCCCGGAGGGTTTTTTTAAAAAAGCGGCCAACGCACTGTACCAGGGGCCGGCCTGCAGCCAGGGCAGCATAGTAGCAGATAGCGTGCTGCCACACATTTGAGTCAGAGACACAGGAGAGTCCATAAAGCTTTTTATTGGCAATAACGGCATTGATCAGCCTACACCATAAGCCTGTCGCAGCTGCTGATCAATTTTCTTTAACGGTAAATCCATCCAGGCGCAGCCAATCTGGTCCGGACTTAAATTCAGCTCAATCATCCGTGGGCCATCGGCGCAGATCGCCACATCAACACCGGCAACCCGTGCTTCCGGAAAGGCCTGCAATGCTCTGCCGGCGATCTGCTGGCACTGTGCCCAAAAGGGGATTTTAAAGTGTTGTAAATTCGCCTGGGTGTTGGGGTGGTGCAACATCACCTGCGTGGGGTGGTCGGCATCGATGCCATATTCAATCTCACCTTTGCTTAAATCGACCGGGCAATAAATACCCCCAAAACTGATATTATCAACAAGACTGCCGTGCTGACCAACCCGCAGATAAGCGCCGGCGGTTTGCGGCCCGTTTGGCGTAAGATAGACCCAAATCCGGATTGTGTTGACTGACTGCGGGTGCAAAGCTGACATTTGTGGATGTTGCACTAGATAGTGTTCGAGGATGTATCCCTTGTCATTGGGCATAGCCTGTCGCCACCAACTCTCCAGCGATTGTTGTTTAGCTGTAAACGGATGTTCCAGCAGTAGCTCACCATTCTGCTCCAGCAACTTAAAGGCGTTAAAACCGCTGCCGCCATAACCTTCAACTGGTTTTACACATATGGTATGACCCAAAAGTTTTCGGCATAGCGCCTCAAAGTCGATTTGCTTACATAACGCGTCGCCATTTTGGCAGGCACCATTGTGTGGATGTAAATAACCGATGAATTGCGGAGTCGGTATAGACATCGTCTGCAGTACAGCTTTTTCAACCAGCTTGTGCTGTGAAGCTTTGCGATAAGCGGCGCGGTTCCAGCGGTCGATGAACTGAATATATTCGGGCTTATTCACGTGCAACCATTTATCTCTAAATGATATTTCCGGTCGCCACCATCTGCCCTGCAGGAAATATCTAGGGCCTATATGCCGAAACAGATACAGCAAGGTCATCTGTAATAGCTGTTGCCACTGAGGGATTTGTGCTGACTGTTGCGCATCCAGCTGCTGCCAGGCACTGGTAATATCTTTCCATATCTGCATGTTCAAATCAGTCCGCTAAAAAGGGTGCCCAATGAGAGGGCATTTATCATTCACTCGGTTATGGCATTGCAGCGACCGACCATTGAGCCGAGATTAATGTCTTTTTTGAATGCTGTAAATGCCTGAGATTGAACATTTTAAATGCATCGCTCGCGGAAATTTTTAAAACTGAATAGCGTCGAGCTTGACGCTTAAATGCCGGATTGCAGATGCAAAAAAAGCGATAAATTGGGGGGATGCCTTATCTGGAGTTTCAGCACGGCTTTTTCTATGACTTCGTGTTGAGAAGTCTTCTGTTAAGGTTCAGCGTTCCACCGGTCGAACAGTGCGCTGGATTCTTTTCGATTGGTATGTTGTCATTCGACAGCAAATTTGTTCTTCGGTCGGTAGAGATATCTTGGCAAACACGAGCCGGTACCTTTGCACCCGGATATCAATCAACAAACTCATTTCCATTAGCCGGTGCCATTTGGGTGTTTTTAGTTCTATCGGTTGTCTTAAAGACTGCCAGTAGTGACGGACATCATGGATAACTTTAGTCAACACAAATCCTTGAGAACACACATAGCGAACAGCGATATTTACGAAAGTTAGGGAACATAACGAGACTGAAGCCGACAGCAAGAAATGCGGAGATATAAATTGACCCGCTGACTAAACTTAATCGTTGATGGTTGGGTCAATAGCCCTAACCCTGTGGCATAATAGAATCGGATTCAAGTATCGGAGGAAAGGATGACAAGGCTATTACTGAATATTGGGCAGCTACTGTTCGTGCTGACGGTGTTGGCTGGCTGTGGCGGCGGTGGTGGCGCGGAGTCAACACCGACACCAACTCCGGTGGTAACTAGCAAAACGGTGCAGCTGACCATCAATGGCAGCGGGTTAGTTCGCCTCAGTGATGGCCAGAGTTGCCAGCAAAGTTGTACTTTAACTGTCAGCAGTACCAGTGTTGAATTGACACCGCAGGCTGCTGAAGCCACCCAGTTTGACAGCTGGCAGCAAGATTGCAGTGGCACTGGCAGTTGCCGGTTGGATTTGTCAACTGTGACCTCGGCCAAAGTGGTCGCCAGCTTTGTGCCACGCAATATTGATATCCGGTTGAACTCTCAGGCCGGGGGTAGCATTGATTACAGCAGTGGTACTATCCGTGGTTCTTGCAGTCACAGTTGCACCGCCAGCATTCCATATGGCGCAACAGTGATTTTGCAGGCTAAATCAACAACCTATCATGACTTCGCCGGTTGGCTGAATGTCTGCAGCAATACTGCGACTACGCCAAGCTGTGAGATTGTTGTTCGTGAGCCTGTCAGTCTCACAGCAAAATTTGTCAACCAGCAGGTTGATTTGCGAATTGTCGTCACTGGACAAGGTGAAGTTGGCAGTGCTGCGCTGGCAGCGCCGTGTCGTGGCGATTGTACTGCCAAAGTCAATGCCGGCAGCGAGGTTGAATTAAACGCAGTTGCGGATGCCGGCCAAAGTTTCAGTGGATTCAGCGAGCCATGTTCTACGGCTACGCCCTGCAAACTGACTATGGATGCCAACAAAACCGTGAGTGCCGGTTTTGTCGCTGACCAAACAGCTGACAGTGCCAACTATATTGTGATTAGCAATCCGACCGAACAAGCTATTACGAATCTGCCATTGCAGTTTGCCCGGCCTTTTGTCGAAGGCGAAATCACCCAATTGCCGCAGCTGAAACTTGGCGAACAACTGTTAACCACGCAGGCCGATGTTAAACAGCGTCATGCCGATGGCAGCGTGCGCCACGCTATCATCAGCGTGGTAGTGCCGCAAATCCCTGCGAGCGGTAGTGTCAGGTTGCAGGTTGTCAATCAGGCGCCATTATCCAACCAACCCGGTTTGACTCCTGAACAAATGCTGGCAGATGAGTTTGATTTTGACGCCCAAATCAAAGCAACCTTTGCCGAGAATCAGATCCAAACACGCTCGGCGCGCGACATGCTGAGCAAAGGCAAGTTCAGCTATTGGGTGCAAGGCCCCGTCGCCACCACAGTGTTGATTGGCGACCACAGTGTGGAGCGCACTGCTGATTTTGGCAGTGATGCGCACAGGTCCGTGCGGCCGCTGTTTTACGCCACCTTCTGGCCATCCATCAAAAAAGTGCAAGTGCGTTTTATTGGTGAAATTACCAATACGCAGGCTTTGCAGGACCAAAGTTATGATTTGACGCTAACCGGCGGCTGGAAAAACCCGCAACAGTTATATCAACAAACTGCCGTGCCACATCAGGCGATGACTCGCTGGACCCGGCTATTCTGGCTGGGCACACCAGTACCGGTGGTTTCACTTAATCATCAGCTGGGTTATCTGACTCGCACTAAGATGATTCCAAATTTTGATACCAGTCGGAAAATTCCGGAAACAACGATCGCGGCTCGATATAAATCCTGGCAGGGGACTGATAGTAGTTTGTATGGTGGCGGCCATTGGCAAAAAGCTATGGCTACTGCTGGCGGCCGTCAGGAAATTGGCATATATCCTGCTTGGACTGTACGCTGGTTGTTCAGCGGGGATTGGCGGTTGAGCGAGATTGCCATGCGCCATGCCGAAATGAGCGGCGGCTGGCCTTATCATGTGCGTGAGGGCGACCCCGAGCGGACTTTTGATGAAGCTAAAACGGTTTCCGGGCTTGGCCGTATTTTATCAATTAATCAGGGGGGCCGGCCAACAGCCTGGTTGACACGGATTGACTGGCACGAAATTGTTGCCAAAGATAAAATCATTCCGGTAGCCCCGCTTGGCAGCACACGCTGGAACCCCGATGTGGCGCACCATCCGGATATGAGCTCGGCGCAATATTTACTAACCGGTGACTATTATTTCCTCGAGCAAAGCTGGTTCTCCGCTGCATATACTACCATGGATAACAACGCCACGGCCAAAAGTAGCACGCTGGGCCGGGGCCCGACCGGCAGTGAAGGCGCTTTGTATGCTGATGAATCGCGCGCTCAGGCTTGGGCGCTCAGAACCAGGGTGCACACAGCGTCTGTAACGCCTGATGGGCTGCCAGAGCGACTTTATTTTGATACTTTGACGCTCAAAGCACTGGCTCTGTGGGAAGGTTTATTTAATCTGCAAAATTCGCAGCAGGCTTATCCGGATTTGTGGAACTTCGCCCGTAATACCATAGCGCCAAAAGAATTCCCGCACAGTAAAGGCGTGCCGTCGCCACTGGGGCAGTGGGACCATTCCCCGAAAATGAATAGTGATTACACGGATGAATATTATGATTACAGTAAAGCGGCAGGCGGTTCATCACCTTGGATGCCATATCTGGTGATCCTGGCGCTGGGCCGAGCAGAGGAGCTTGGTTATCCAGCGGGGCCGATGAAAGCTTATGTCGGTCGCATGCTAACCGGGCCTGCTGCTGAACCAGATTTTGCACTCGAACTGCTATCAGCCTATCGCCAGCCTTCTATTCGCCAGCCGGATGGTTTGTGGTTTGACAGCTGGATGAAAGTTTTGGATGCCTACTTGCCGGCGTACCGCACTCAAACCATCGCGTATTATCAGGCTCAATCCGATGTAGATGAAGAGTTTGGCTATAACTCTATTGTCTGGGGGACATCATCGTATTTGCATGACCTGCCGAACGGTGACAAAGTCTTTAATTTTTACCATTCCCGCCTAAGTAACAAAGCCGATTTTGATAGCAGTCCAAAATGGGCGATTTTGCCGCGGAGAAAATAACAACGAAGTGCTTTTTGGCTGTGAATGTCTAGCGAAGGCAAAACCGAAGGGCTGGCACTGTAGCTGGCCGATTGCGTCAGAAATGCTGGCACATTAGACCGATTAGGAATGATACGCTAACGGTTCCTTGAGTTTATCAGTATCACTATCTAAGCGTTTTTTTAATATAGTATTTTGTATTCATCAAGAGAGTATGACTACTACTCCCAAAATTGGCTGGGAAGCGTCTAGTTTATTTGTGGCCATTTAGTGTAGTTAGATGTAAGATCCATATAAACCTATGCCTAAGTTAATGAATTATGAGTTCGCTCTGATGAAAGAAATTACAGTTATTATTCCTACCACAGCTGAGCTATCACGGCGTCATTCTCTTACAAGAGCTATCGGTAGTGTAACGTCGCAGCATGAAGTTAGTTCAAAATTAATCATAGTAGTTAATGGTAATCGATTTGATCAGAACGTATTGTTAGATTTGAAGAGTAATCCATTGGTTTCATTGTACTATCTAGACAAAGGATGTTTGCCTAGCGCAATAATATATGGTCGTTCACTTGTTGAAACTGAGTATTTTTCTTTTTTGGATGACGATGATATTTACCTTGAAGGGTCAATGAGTCGTTTAATAATGCAGATGAGAAATGACTTAACAATTGATGTTTGTGTCGGTAACGGGGTTAGAGCTAAAGGTGATGCTATAATCCCCATGTTTAAAAACTTATCAATTGAAGAAAAGTCACCTTTAGAGTATTTGTGTTCTAAAAGTGGGAATTGGCTTGCAAGTTGTGCTGCTGTGTATAGGGCATCAAGTATTGGCTTAGAGTATTTTAGTGATTATGTTAAGTATAGCGAGTGGACATATCTGGCATTTAGGCTTGCTGTTGCCAAAAAAATACATTTTTCAAATTATTATTGCTATAAAATATTTGACTCTGAGGAATCTTTATCTAAAGAAGGGCAATACATTTTTGGTCAATATGATGCTTTGCTGAAAATATATAGCCTGCCTCTTCCTGCTTTTGCGAAAAAGCATGTAAGAAATAAAATACTAGAACAAAGACATAGTATTAGCGAGCACTACCTAAATCGTGGTGATAATTTATATGCGTTAAAATATCATATTCTTTCATTGAGCGGTTTTTATGGTTGGAGGTATATGCTCTATGTCAGAAAAATTTTTTATAGAATTTTTTCAGGTTGATTTTTCTGTGCATTATTGATGGTTAATTAATATGAATTTGAGTTGATTTATTCATTGTATGTTGTATCTCGGAAAGTTTTATTCAATTATTTTTGATAATTGCATTCTGTGATGTCTATGTGCTATTGTATAGCGCAATTCACTCCCTAGCTTGTTATAAGCGTAGGTTCTGTCTAAATTCAGCTTTTTGCTGAATGGACATTAATCTCAAAGAATGGCATTAATTACAAAGGCTACCAAGTTTTAATTGAAACGTATAGCTCCGTAATTTATTACTGAGATAGAATCGGCCCTAACACACCCATAATATGTACTTTAGTTCATTAGAGAGAAGTGGCTAGGCTGGATATTATTATTCTTTAGTTTTCCTAATTTAAATACAGTATTCATTCTGGAATAAATTTATGGATATTATAAAAAAGCCTGACAGCCTTGAAAAAGCAGCCATGATAATGCTTGCGACAAGAATGTCCGTGAAATGCTTGGGGATGATAAGCACATTATTTCTTGTGCGATTAATATCGCCTGAGGATTTTGGATTAGTTGCTATATCAATGGCTATTTACGGCTTTGTAGAAATTTTTGGCTTGTTTGGATTTCACAATGCACTTGTTCAACACGGGAATCCAACAGAAGATGACTATAATGTTGTGTTTACTTTTAGTTTTATATTCGGGCTTTCTGCATGTTTAATTCTAAATGCAATATCTCCAATAGTTTCAGCTTATTATGGGGATGTTCGCATGGAAGAAACATTATTGTTGGTATCTACTGTTTTTTTTATAAATGGGTGCAAGAATGTAAAAACAGTGATCTTTCAGATTGAAATGAATTTCAAACGAGAGTTTTACTTTCAGATAATACCAAAGTTTATCAGCTTTTTCATAACTATTTTATTAGCATTTATGTTAATGGATTACAGGGCGCTGTTGTATGGAACTATAGTTAGTGCAGTAGTGACGGTTTTAGTTAGCTATGCGATGGTTCCGTATAAGCCGAATATTTGTTTGGCAGGCTCAAGGAAACTATGGAATTTTTCCAAGTGGCTTATGCTAAATAGCATGCTTCAATATTTTAATTCTAAGGTTGTCGATTTAGTTGTAGGTAAATTTATTTCGGTACGGGCTGTTGGTTTATATACGCTTAGTAGTGAAATGAGCTATCTAGCACTTGCTGAGGTCTCCGGTCCTATAAATAAAGCATCATTTGCCGCTTATTCTAAAGTTAAAAGAGATAAACAACAGGTCAAAAGACTGTTTGAGAAAACAACGTCTATGACGGCAATTATATCAATGCCTATGTGTGCAGGATTATTTGTTACATCTGAATATTTTGTTCCTGTGGTCTTTGGTAATCAATGGCTGGATGCTGTGCCGCTAATGCAGATCATGTCGATAACATGCTTAATATCAGTGGTTACCGCTAATAGTGGCTATGTATTGTTGTCGATGGGTAAGTCAAAAGTAAATTTTTTCATATCTTTGTCACGAGCTATATTGTTTTTCCCAGTACTATTTTTTTGTATGCCGAGGGCTAGTATTACCTCAGCTGCATGGTCATCTTTGTTTGCTACAACAGTGTGTGGGCTAATTGCAATTGCAGCTCTTAAATTATATTCTGGTATAGGCTATCGCGTAACTTTTGTAGCGGTTTGGCGACCGTTTATTTCATCTATTGCATTGGTAGCTTTGTTAACATTCACTAAGTATTACATTTATAACGAACCATCATTATTATTTCTGCTTTCTCAGATAGTATTAGGGGCATTGGCGTATTTAACAGTGCTTACTGTTTTGTGGATATCATCTGGTTTCCCTAATGGATTTGAATATGAAGTATTATCAAAGTTTAATTTAATCAAGTATTTTAACATTAAAAAATAGTGCGTACGATTGTTGTCGTAAATGGAATGCAGACCTATTGCCGTTTCTATTAAATGGGTGCTCCCGTAAAACTACGCTTGTTGTTTTAAAAATTTTTGGCAAAGTTGTATCAGTTCTATTGTTCGTTGCCGCCGGCTAAATTGGTTGATTTGATTTTCGGACATTTGTACGTAAGACTCGGTACTTACCAAATTACACAAAATCTGTTCAATTTCTTCAAGCTGCCAAACCTGTTCACAGCTCGGGATTGTTCGGCAGACTGATGCTGTAGCACTATCTGGTGGACAAATGGCGACTATCGGACGGTTGGCCTGTATATAATCATATAACTTACCCGGGACCTGAAAATTAAATATCTCATCTTGGATTAATAGGTTTGCTGAAGCGTTTACCATTTCAGATTGGGCGTCAGAGAATGATATTGCAGGTGTGAATTCAACAACATCTACAATATTTAATTTTTCTAATAATGATTGTAATTGCTCTTTTGCTCCTGGAGCGCCTCTGAATCTTAAAATAAAATTTTCACTATTAATTCTATTTGATTTTTTTAAATTGCTTAAAGCTTCGAAAAGTGGCTTTGTGTCTCGGCCTACACTATACAGGACACCGCTATATAATAAAGTGAATTTATTTTGTGGTTCAGATTTTTGAAATTCTGTTGGAACAAATCCATTTTGGATAACAGTGAATTTCTCCGGTGGTAATTCTTTATATATATTACGATAGAGGCCAGTGGCTTGCTCACACGTGGTAATTACTCTGGATGCTTGTGTAACAACTTTTTTTTCCAGATGACGTAGAATGAAATTATAGTGATCGTAATTAATATCATAGTGACATTGTAATGGGTCTCTAAAATCAGCAAACCATGGTAAATCAAATTTTAAACTGAGTTTTCGTCCTACTAAATGCGATGTCAATATAGGATAAGTTGACCACAAGAGCTCGATTCCTTTTTCCCGAATCAATTTAGCGCCTAAACGTGTTGCAGAGAAATACCACGGCCAATACCGATCTGGTAATGACAGAAAATCAGGTGTTTTTCCTTTTATCGATAGCGATTTGTGAATATCTACAGCGGGCGCACGGTAGATACGACTCTTTAAATCATCTGGCACATCGAAGTCATAATCATAGTGCTGATAAACATCTGGAGATGCCGTTATAATATAAGGGTCCCATCCAAGCTCCAGTAAATACTGTGCGAAACGATATGGTCTTTGTACGCCTGAACTACGTGCTGGCGGCATCTCAAATGCTATTAATAAAACAGAACGAGTGGACATCAAGACCGATCTCCTTTTAAAAATTTAATAAAGGTATTGAATCCAGAAAGTTCAGCTTCTAATTCAATAAAGCTTAAGTTTTCACCATCCAAAATTCTGTTTATTTTAAGAAGGTTTGAACCTGGTCGATGAAGCCCTATCCTAGTTGTGGTCGCTGATTTCACGTTAGCTGCAGCTAAAACCTCAAGATTACTCATATGGTACTCTCCATTTGGAAAGCAAAAATGAATGAGCTGGTCAGGAGATTTAAATTGAGACAGCCATGTTCGGTTTAATTCAATCTCATTTTTGAATTCTTGGTGGTTTAATGGTGAGTGGTGGCGATGAGTATGCAACTGTAAGTCGAAATTTTTTCTATTTAACTCCATTAATTCAAATTTATTAAGAAGCCTGAATAGCATTTTTCCATTATGGAATATACTTACATTGAGTTGACCTGCTATATCGAGCAATAAGGCGAGCCTTTTATCAGAGTCAAAAGAGTCGATATGATCGCATATTTCTTTTACCCGCTCTGGCGTGTGCACTACATCAACTTCTTTAATTGTTATATTATCCTTTTTGAGCTTTAATATTCTTTCCTTGCTTTTCCAAAGTAAGTACGACACTGCAACGTTCATCACAGGTTTTTGAGTTTCAGCATAGTATGATGTTATGTAGATAGTTGTAGGTATGTCGTATTTGACGATCACATCTTTAATGAGATCATATACGCCGGACCAACCATCGTCCATCGTGAATGCTAATTGATATGGTTTTGTAGGATTATTCAATGCTTCTGCTAATGGTACAATTTTGAAGCCGGATTTCATAAAGTATTCAATGCGGGATGCAAACGTCTCAGGTTTCATGAAAAGCTTTGGTCTAAATTTAAATTCGTCAGAATACGCAAACCCGTGATAGCATAATACTCTGACATGGAATCGGTAATAATAACGGCAAATGTAGAAGATACCGGACAACTTAACTAGCCATAAAAAAAGAATTTTAATTTTTTTTAACACGGTTAATATCCTCTAATAAGAAATTTTTCAAACCAAGCCAGTATAGTTGTCTATCACCTGGATAATTTAAATCAGATCTGATTCCTGGGTGAAGAAAATATAGAAAAAAACCTAGCAAGCTCTTCAATTTATTTACAAAAGTGATCTTTGGGTCTTTTAATTTTGAAACTAAGTAGCCAAAATCGGCCGGAAAGGTATATCTTACAGTAATTGAACGAGTTAGTCTTTGAGGCTTTTCTAAAAGCACTTTTTGCAGGAAGGACCGCATCTGGATTACTGGAAAATGGAGGCCTGCAAGTATATCGAGATTTAATGCTGCCCAATATCTGGCATTTAATTCAATAAAAGTGAAACACTGCGCAGCTTGATCCCACTTATACTCGAGCATGGCAGGGCCGTTCCAATTTAGTGCTTTGATGCGAAGAACAGCATCTTCATAAATAGATTCCTGCCACCAGCTATGGCGTAACGTGGTCAAACCGCCGGTATGGGGATTTTCATGTCTAGCCAATACCATAGACTCAGCTAGTATGTTGCCGCTAACAAGCAATAAGTTAACGGTCGCTTTGACACCAGAACAGTAATCTTGTATCAGAACTTTGTCATAAATACACAACGCCTGTACTGCTGCTTTGCGGGCGTCCAGAATAGAGTCTACTTTCTGCACTAACGCTTGATCACCTTTTTTAGCGTAAAAGCCGTCGCCCTTGATAAAAAATGGCAAACTCCATTCATGAAAGTCAATATTGTCAAATTCAGATGGCTGAGTAATAACTGTCGTTCGTGGTATATGCTGACTTAATCTTGCATCTTTACTTCGCAAGAATTGGTCAAATACCCACACTTTCGATAAACAGCCATATACAATCTCTGATTCTTTAGAAATTGCCATCAGAGAGCTGAATTCACTAAAACAGTTGCGTATTGCGAGCAAGAACCCCTCGCTAGGGATAATAGCTACGATTTTATTTCTAAGGATTAAGTCCCTGAGCCACGGCAAGTACTTTGGGTCTTCGTATGTTGGACACAAATAACTGGCAGTTGCAAAAGTGGATGCACATCCCAAAGCACCGACCTTGTGAGATGCCGCGTGCACCTTAAATCCATTTTGTCCGAGTGACCGAATGACCGCTACAGCACCAATAGAATCGGCTTGCGGCACAAAAATAGCAGCGCCAGGGAGTGGCTCTCGGCTTGAGCTGTTGAAGGACCTATTGGCGAACATACTGCCTGACCCTGTGTTGGAAAATTTTGAAATGTGCACGCTCAACCAGATTGTTCAGTGCCAGTCGTATACAAAATCGGGCCGGGTCACGGTCCCAGGGGGTAAAGCGTTTTAAATTAAATACAGACCCCGTATGAGTTTCGGCTACACCCCAATCGGTGCTGAACGCCGCTTTAAAGCCGAGGTTACGTACTATATTGATATGCACATCTGAAAAATCTGTCTGATATTTGCCATTAGGATAGGCAAAGAATTCAATGGGGGCTCCAATAATTTGTTCAAGTTCCACTTTACTCTGGGCTATTTCCTGCAAAGCATGCTCTGGTTGTTCGAGTGTCAGAATGGGGTGATTTACAGTGTGTGCACCGATAGTCATCCCTGCTTTGTACATAAGCCGTAATTGTTCTTGATTGACAAATCTATTAATAATTTTAGGTTCGGTGGTTTGGGCCAGTAATTTGCTTATGCTGATCTGACGTGTCGTTACTGGTTGATATTTGATTAGCTCTGTAAGGTACAAGATAGCTTTTCTGCGGGCATCTGAAGTACTCAAGTCCACTAGTTCGTTATTGAGTGTGATGTTCTGTACACTCAGTGGCGCCTGCCGGATTGCTTCGGATATTTGATTTTCCCATAAATATCCGTCTCTTAATCCAGCTGTACTTATAAAAAAAGTTGCAGTCAGACCATGTTGTAGTAGCAGCGGAAACACATAATCAAAACAATCGGCAAAGCCGTCATCGATGGTTATCACCACTGCGTTTTTTGGTAACTGCTGGCGTTGTGATAAAGCAAAAGCGTCAGGCAGTGACAACACCTTAAAATATTGTTTCAGATGACGTAACTGTTCGGAAAATAATTCCGGCGGTAAGGCCTGCTCTGAACACAAATCAATATTTGGCATGATCCTGTGATAATTCAGCACCGAAAAGCTGTGGCGTGAACCAAATAGGTTCAGACAGCGGACTGAAATTTCAAGCATGGTGGCGGTGATCATGGACAGCTTTCCTTGCAACCGATTGAACGCGAAAAGAATGTTGCTCACGATGTTCCAGACTGATCCGGTTCATCACATGAGTAACGGCAAAAATGGCAAATAAAAGGTCGAAATAAGCTAAACTGACGGCTGCGCCAGCAATAGCATAGGCAAACATCGAGACACGCAACATAGAACTGAGCTTAGCGAGATTTTCCAAGCCTGCCTGCTGTTTCAGACGTTTAGATACCATACGCGCCTGTGAGAACGCCACAAATAAAATCAAAAGGAATAACAATAGACCGATAAAACCATGATCGCCCAGCACCTGGAAATAAATACTATGTGCGGCTTTTGCAGTTTCAAAATATATAGTGGAAGTATCAAATAGCCAGTTAAGATTATTCTGCGGGTCGTAATAAAACCATATCATATTATTTTGACCAGCTTTAAATCCTCCACCAGTAAAATTTTCAGACGCCATTAAAATTGCTTGTTTCCAAGCCATGACCCGACCTAAAAAGGATAAATCTTGATCGGCATTCTCAAGAGTTGACATGCGTTCGTGCCAGCTTTCTGGCATAAATTCCAAACCAGAATATATAAATATTGGGACAACCAGCAGGTATAGGAGTTTATGCCGTGCGTGGAACCAGAAGTAAGCACCAAGCACCGCCAGACCAACAAAACCCCCGCGTGAATTAGAGCCGAGTACAGAGACTATTGCCAAAAAAATGACTAGTAACAACCCAGCTTTCAGGTACTTTGGTTTCGTTATACTAAGGAGATAAACTACAAGAGGAATCATTAAAATAATTGCCACTGATAAATCATTGCGATCACCTAAGACGTGACCACTCAGACCATTTAAGACATGTCCGCCGCCAGATAAAATATATTTCATGCCTTCGACGACGGTATAGAACCCGAGTGAAAACACTACCCCCCACAGTAGTACATTGATATGGGTTTCAGTGCGGATAATGGCGATAGCAAAGAAATACAATAAACAGATCTTGAGGAATTCAATCCATTCAGTCCAGACGATAGCAGGGATGGAGATAGTAAAAATGCTGGTAATAAAGGTCCAAAACAAAAATAACAAGATAAGCCAGCTCAGGCCGTCCCATTTGGTTTGTGGTTTGTGCTTCATAAAAAAGTAAGACAGGATAGTGGCCAAAACGATGATCAGGTTGTAGCGGATACCGCTGGCGAAGCCATAGACCCAGCCTTTCGGGTAAAATAAGGCAACCCACAGCCACAAAGTTACGCCAATAAAGGGCTTTTTAAAGCAAAAATACAGCAGCGCCGGGAATATCAGCAGAAAAAAGGCGTCACGCATCTTCTTTTGACTCCGCAGTCGTCGATGCCTGTTCTTTGTCGTCCTGCTTCATCGCGAAATAACACATTGCGACGACAGCAATCAGGTCCAGGGCAAATAATGCGCTTTCCATTAACCAGTTACCTTACTAATAACATAACGGTATTTGCCGGAAGCCTCGGCGGCGATCTGGTCTACCCATTCAATTTTAATGTCAACATCGGCACCTAAACGCGCAGTTAAACCGTGGCGGACCTTATTCTCCAGCGCCGGCGCGTCACCATTTTCCAGCACCAGCAGCACCCGGGTATGCGTCAGGCTTTCCTGCACAATTTTAAAGTTGCTGATGCCATGCAGTTCGCGGATAACATATATCAGCGCCAGACCATGCATCATAGTGCCGTTACTGGCGACAACAAAATCGGTGCTGCGGCCTTCGATATTTTCCAGCACTGGCAAGCCCCGGCCACAGCTGCAGACTTTGTCTGACAGGGTGGCGATATCGCCGGTGCGGTAACGGACAAAAGGGAAGTCCGAGGTGGCCAGGTGCGTCACGACAATTTCACCGCTTTGCCCGGCAGGTAATGAGTTACCATCGCGGTCGATGATTTCGACAATGATATCTTCGGCGCTCAGATGCATACTGCCGGCCGGGCACTGATGCGCGATAAAGCCGGCGTCACGGCCGCCATAACCATTCGCCACCGGCGCGCGGAACACTTGTTCTATCAGTTCACGCTGATAGGGGTACAAGCGTTCTGAAGTGACAAACACGACTTTAATGCCAAGACCGGTTAAGTCGATGTTATGCTGCTGCGCGGTTTTGGCAATCAGGTGAAATACCGACGGATAACCAAATAACATGGCCGGCTGAATGGCGCGGATTTGGTCAATAAACCCCAGAATTTTCGCTTCGGTTAAATCAAAGGCCGGAATTAAATGCGAGCGGAACAGTTTGTCGCGCCAGATTTTTACTTTGTCCTGTTTATTCAGCTCAATCGGTGAGCCCCAGGCCACGATTTCTTTATCGCCGATATCCACGCCCCACCAGCGGGTGGCGCGCCATTTTTCGGCAACATCGTGGCTGATGCGCTCGTTACCGAGTAAAAACGTCAGCGGTGTGCCGCTGGAGCCACCGGTGGTAAAAGGCCGCACCAAAGTCGCCTGCGGATTTCTCAGGCTTTCGCTGTGGGCGCGGATAGTGGCTTTGTCTAAAAACGGCAGTTTGACCAAATCAGCACGGCTTTGAATGTCCGACGCTTTGAGCCCAAGGCGTGCTAATAAATCACGGTAGTAGGGCACTTCTGTGCTGATGCGGCGGAAAAAAGCCTGCAAACGCTGTTGCTGTGCGGCTTCAAGCTGCTGTGGGCTTTGCCACTGACTTTGTTCCAGCTGGCGGAAAATAGCCACAGTGTCATGTTTTTTCAGCCGCTCATGCAGCGGAAACAGGCAGCTGCTGACCAGCCAGGTGTACCAGGAACTCGCCATCAGTGTGTGCTCCGTGCCAAAACTTGAGAATACTGCTGTTGTAACAATTCCCAGACCTTATGCCAACTGAAACGGGCCGCGTTGGCAAGACCGGCTTCGATTAAGCCTTGTCTGAGCACAGCATCCTGTAACACCCGAAGTGCTGCGCTAGCAAGCTCGTCCGGCTGGCCGGCCGGAACCAGCAAAGCATCTTTCTGGTGTGTGACCAGCTGTGGAATGCCGCCGCTGTCAGTTGACACCACCGGAACACCACTGGCCATGGCTTCTATTAAAGAATTGGGCGTATTGTCGACCAGACTGCCGTTTAACATTAAATCGGCATCCTGATAGAGCGCCGCAACCTGCTGCGGTGTTAAACGACCAACAAAGTTTATGTTTTTCAGCTGTAATTCGCTGACTAGCTGCTGCAGAGCAGCAAGCTCAGGGCCTGTGCCTGCGACGCTAAGCCGCGCAGCCGGAAACTGCTGCTGAATGACGGCAAAAGCGCGGATACAGCTGGCGACATCATAAATCGCTTCGAGATTGCGTGTGACGACTACATGGGGCGCGTCAGCGTCGCGGCTGGTTGTTGCGACAGGCACAAAGAGTGCTGTGTCGAGCACGTTTTGTACAATGACGCTGTCTTTGCCATAACGGGCGAACACTTGCTGCAAAAAAGTCGATGGCACCAAAATTACCGCACAGTGGCGCAGGGATGCTTCGACCCGGGACCAGGATTTGGCAAAGAACGCATCGGCATAACCGCCCCGGTAGTTCAGCACCACCGGAATATTTTTGCGTCGCGCTACCCAAATCACCGGCGCCGCAAACAGATGCCAGGACCAACCGGAGTTCGCCATCAAATGGATCAGCTGCACCTGTGGCGTTAATTCGCGTTGCAGTGTGCGAAAGAACTGCCACAACCGTACGCCGGCGCGCAGCACCGGCAATTTACCCACCCAGGCCGGCTGATAAGCCGGATTGGTTTGGATCACGTTGACCCGCAGGCCTTCACCACGCAGCAGTTCAGCGAGCTTGGCAGTCTGATTGGCCATACCGCCGGCCGGTGGTGGCAGCGGCCCAACAATTGTCAGCTGCTTCAGGCTCATATGCGCTCCGTTAACCGCTGATATAACGGCAGATAATGACTGACGCTGACCCGCCAGTTGCGCACTTTTTCAACATAATCGCGGCCGCGTTGCAACACTTGTGGCCACTGTTCGCGAGCAGCTAACAGCTGCAGCATTTTGGCAGCGAGCGCGTCGACATCATCGGCCTGAAACAAATACCCATTGTCGCCATCGCGAATAAGTTCTTTGTGACCGCCGACGTCGGAGGCCAGTACCAGTTTGCCCTGCGCCATGGCTTCAAGCGGTTTCAGTGGGGTGACGAGATCAGTCAGGCGCATCGATTTACGCGGATACAACAACAAATCGACCAGACTGTAATAACGGTCCACATCGGCATGCGGCACCCTGCCGGTAAAAATCACTTTGTCGTTAAGGCCAAGCTGCTGTACCAGTTGTTTCAGTTGTTGTTCCTGCGGACCGCCGCCGACTAACAATAACCGCAGCTGCGGTGCCTGCTGATGCACTTGCGCTAAGGCGCGCACCGCCAGGTCCAGGCCTTCGTAGGCATAAAAAGAACCAAGAAAGCCCAGCACTTCACAGCCGGCCAGGCCCAGTTCGGCTTCCAGTGCCGCGTCTTTTGGGCCGCAGAGCTGAAACTGTTCAATATTGACGGCATTTGGGATCACGGTGAATTTATCTGCGGCATAACCGCGAGAGACCAAATCTGAGCGCAGACCTTCACAAATAGTGGTCACTGCATCGGCCCGGCTGACCACATAGTTTTCCAGTTGCCGGGTTAAGGTGTAACGTAAATCACCTTCTTTGCAGGTGCCGTGATCGACGGCGGCGTCTTCCCAGAAAGCGCGAATTTCATAAACCACCGGCAACCCGCTGATTTTTGCGGCGCGCAATGCAGCAAGGCCATTCAATGCCGGCGAGTGCGCATGCAGAACATCCGGTTTTTCGGCGTCGATGGCGGCGAGAATACGCTCTGTCATAGGGCCAACCAACGCCAGCTGATTGAGGCCAGGGATTTTACTGAGTAACCCCTTTGGCTGTGCCGAACGGTAAAAGGTCAAGCCGTCGACAGTATCAACCGACTCTGTGGCATTACCTTGCTTTGGGCTGGTGACATGACAGGTTTCAATGCCAAGCGCGCGCTGCTCTTTTAAAATCGAACGGCTGCGAAAGGTATAACCACTGTGCAGCGGAATTGAATGGTCAAAAATATGCAAAACCTTCACAACTGAGTTCCTTTAGTTCGATTGGCGCAGGAAATTTTCAAACATCAGCAGGGTCCACAAAGCCGTGCTGTGGTCGCGTTGGCCGCTTTGATGCTGATCCAGCCAGCGGCTGATAGTGTCCATCCGGAACAGGCCGCTGTCTTTTATCACGTCGCTCAGCAGTGCTGCACGGACCTGCTGCTGTAAAGGGCCACGGAACCATTCGGCCAGCGGCACCCGGAAACCCATTTTTGGCCGGTACAGAATGTCGGCAGGCAGATAAGGTTCCATCGCTTTTTTCAGCACATATTTGCCTTCACCGGCGCGCAGTTTTTGCGCTGTGGGTACCTTGGCGCTCCACTCAACAAATTTATGGTCCAAAAACGGCACCCGCACTTCGAGGCTGTTGGCCATACTGGCACGGTCGACTTTGGTCAGGATGTCGCCGACCAAATAAGTACGGATATCAATGTATTGCAGTAACGCCAAGGGTTCTGTGCCATCAAAATCAGCGGCAACTTCGCGGAACAATTCAAGCGTGTTATAGCCCTGCAACTGAGCTTTGAGTTTGTCGGAGAATAACTCGTCACGTTGTTGCTGTTTCAGCAGTGAAATACCGTGTAAATAACCTTCGACTAAATCCATTGCCAGCGACTGGAAAGTGGTTTTGGCGCGTAAAAAACGCGGTGCCCAGTCCAGTTTCGGGTAAATTTTGCCAAGTGGTTTGAATACCGCGCTGCGCAGCCACTGCGGTAACTTGTCGCGCACCTGCTGCTCAGCCATCAATAGCTTGTAGCGCCGGTAACCGGCTAATAGTTCATCGGCGCCATCGCCGGACATACAGACCGTGACTTTACTGCGCGCCAGTTCACAGACGCGGTAGGTGGCAAGCGCTGACGAGTCGGCATACGGCTCGTCATAAAAATGGGCAAGCTTCGGAATAAGCTCAAAATCGTCGGCTTTAACGATTTTGCTGTCGTGCAGCGTGTGATAACGAGTCGCAACTTGCTGCGCATAACTGGTTTCGTCGTAAGCGGCGACATCAAAGCCGATCGAGCAGGTTTTGACCGGCTGGTCTGACATACCGGCGATAAGGGCCACTACGGCACTGGAATCAACACCGCCGGATAAAAACGAACCAAGCGGCACTTCGGTAACGAGATGGCTGTTGATGGCAGTGTTGAGCTGCTCAACCAACTGCTGCTGATAATCCTGATCTGACAGTTCCACTTGCTCGCGGTAACTCAGGTGCCAATACGTATTAAGCTTTGGAGTTGGCTCGGCAGTGGACAGCACCAGCGTTTGCGCCGGGCAGAGTTTTTTCACTGCGCTGTAGATTGTGTCCGGTTCTGCGACATAACCAAGGGCAAAATACTGTTCAATGGCTTTGGCATTGATGGTTTTATCGAGGCCCGGTAGTAATTTCAGACTTTTCAGCTCAGATGCGAAATATATCGAGTCATCAAGTAGGGTGTAGAACAGCGGCTTGATACCAAGCCGGTCGCGGGCCAATAACAAGCGTTGTTGTTGCTTATCCCAAAAGGCGTAGGCGAACATGCCCTGTAGCTTTTCAACGCAGGCGTCACCCCATTCGATGTGGCCGCGCAAGATGACTTCAGTGTCGCAGTGGGTCTTAAACTGATGCCCGAGTGTTTCAAGGTCAGCGCGAAGCTGCATGAAGTTGTATATCTCACCGTTAAAAATCAGCACATAACGGCCTGTTTCGTCGGACATCGGTTGCTGACCACTGGCGAGGTCGATGATCGACAAGCGGCGATGACCAAGGCCAACCTGCTCATCAATATACTGGTCACCTTCATCCGGTCCGCGGTGGAACTGCGCCTGATTCATAGACGCCAACAACGCTGCGTCTACCGGGCGTCCCTGCTTGAGCCGGAACATGCCAACGATGCCACACATAACAACTTCCTATTGGTTAATTTCGCGATAAAGCGCGAGGTATTGCGCTACCATAGCCTGTTCACTGAACTGCCGGCAAACTCTTTCCCGGCATTGGGTACCGGCAGCTGTGGTTGCCGCCTGATCCGCTAAAAAAAACAGCATGGCGTCGGCCAGTGCCTGTGCGTCGCGCTCTGGTACCAACTGACCTTGCGCCGGACTAATCAGTTCAGGCAAGCCACCGACATCAGTTGCAATAATAGCGAGGCCAGAGGCCATCGCTTCCAGTACTGTCATCGGAATACCTTCGGCGACTGACGACAACACAAAAGCCTGACTTTGCGCCATCAATTCGGCGATATCCTGGCGCTCGCCAAGCCACTGCAGCTCTGGTGCAGCTAAACCTAAGTCGGCGGCCGTTTGCTGTAAACGCTGGCGCTCAGGACCATCACCGACTAACCAGCATTGAAATGACAGTGTGGTTTGGGCGCGAAGTATAGCGATGGCATGCAGCAGCGTATGCTGGTCTTTCACTGTGGCAAGCCGCGCAACGTGGATAAAAGTATAAGGCTCAGCTTTTTGTTGCTGCGGAGAAAAACGCTCCAGATTAATGCCGTTATAAATCAGCCGGTTTTTGCGCGCGTTGATGTTGACTACAGCGCCGAGCCACTCATGCAGTTCGCCGCTAACAGCGACATAACAATGTAAGAACGGGCTCATCAGCCGGCGCAGCCACTGATATTTTTTGTTTTCGCCTTTTGGGTCGGAGATATCACGGCCATGTTCGGCGTGCAAATGGCCGGTAACGCCGGCAAGCCAGGCCACCGGGTGGTATTCCAATGTAGCCAGATTATAGCTGTGCAGAATATCTGGCCGGATCTCGCGCAGTAAGCGCCATAATCGCCAGTGCACAGCTAGATCTGCGCCTGGTTTTTTATGCAGACAATACACAGCAACATCTGCCGGTAACTGCGCGGCAAATTCTGTGGCATAAGTCAGGCTAATCACCATATGCTGATAATCCTGCCCTTGCATTTGGCGAATGCAATTAAGCATGACCCGCTCGAGGCCACCGGTATCCAGACAATAAATTAAATGGGCGATTAAAGGCTTTTTCATCTTGTTCAGGGCAATGCCTGCAGGCGGGTTGCGGCCTGCTCCAGTTGCTGCGGTTGAATATCGAGTAACGCGCCTGGCAGATTAACGGCCCGAACCTCCGAATAACCCCGATCACCGCTCAACAAGGCCAGTACCTGATAGAGTTTGGCCTTTGATGCCGACGTCGTTTGATAACCGGCAATGCGGTACTGATAAAATACCACTTGTTGTTCGCCAGTTTCACTGCGCAGTTCTAACAACTGATAGGATTCACCGGCCAACGTCAACGTCTTATTGCTCGTTTCCGACCAGGATTTGCGTTGATACAAACGGTTGTTCCAACTGATCAGCTCGCCTTTTTGTTGTTTATGGCCATAACGCGCCAATAAATAACCACGGCCTTCGCTATCCCAAACTTGTAAACGCGCCAGACCGTCGTTGAAGCTTGGTTTCCACTGGCGGGCCAGCTCAACGCTAAAACCTGCCGGGGTGGCCAGTTGCTCTGCCTCTGCCGGCGCTGCAATCTCGGTAATTTGGCTGCGTAACGCCAGCGTTGCACCTAGCACTAACAAAGCACAGCCAACTGGCCGCCAAAATTGGCCAGTGGCGGGAGTCGCAGTGCTGGTCTCCGGCACCGGTGCTTTGTCGGCAAAACGACCACCAATCCAAAACATACTGAACATCACCAGTGCGAAAAACAGCCAGCCATAGACAAAATGATCAGCACCAAAACCGTATTGCATATTGGACGTTTCACCGATCCAAATCAGGAAGAAGGCGCGCAGACAGTTCGCTAGCACTGAAAACAGTAAAATAGCGCTAATAAACAGCAGATGTTTCCACCAGACCCGGTAAGTTAAAAACGAATACAAAGTTCCGATGGCAATAGAGGCAATCAAAAAACGCAGACCCGAGCAGGCCTCAGCAACTTCAAACTGACCAACAGGTGTAGTTAGATACAAACCTTCGCGCAGTACAGGAATTCCGGTTAGATTTAGCATAAACACACTGACAGTGGCAGTTAAATCCTGCAAAGGCAGATTCAGTGCGTCGCCAAATGGCACCATAAAAATAAGGTAAATCAAAGGGAAAGCCACCTGACGGCCGAGTTGCCAACCCAGTAGACTTAATGTCAGCAGCTGTAATACAAATACCGCACTAAAATGCGTCAGGCTGTTAACGTCAGCGGCATAACCGATCAGCCAGACAGCTGCGCAGCCCAGGGTTGGTAGCAGAGGTAACAATGTCGGTTTTGCCGGCGCGTTGATGTACTGGCGCTGGTCATATAACAGCCAGGCCGCAATCAGGGGGATAATATAACAATGGGTATAAGTGTCTGAGCTGCGCCAGACTGCTTCCATATTCTGTAAAGTTGGCCAGAACACTACTGTCCAGACTGCGCACAGCAAACCAAACAGTGAAAGCACCCGCAAATAGTTATTTTTCAGCATGTTGCAAATAACCTGGCAAAGGCGTCAAGGTCGCTGGCCAGGTAAAATGCTGTTGTACCCACTCTCTGTTGGAGCAAAGTGCATCTTCCTGTTGCAGCATGGTCAGACAGAGCCGGAGAAATTCTGCGGCGTCGTCAGATTGCGCCAAATAAGGCGAGGTCGGCGCATTAATGCCTTCCATGGCCATATCGCTGGCAACGATTTTTTTATTCAGTGCCATCGCTTCGAGCACTTTATTCTGGATGCCCCGCGCAATGCGCAGCGGCGCAACGACCAGCTCTGCCACAGCAATGTAAGGCCGGACGTCGTCGACGCGACCGGTGACCCATACTTGGTGCTGGCCATGTAACGCCAATACTTCCGTAGTCGGATTGCCACCAACGATGTAAAAGTGCAAATCAGGCCGCTGGGCGCGCAGTTGCGGCCAAACTTGCTGGCAGAACCACAACACGGCATCAACATTGGCCCAATAATCCATAGCTCCGGTAAATACCAGATAAGGCTGTTGCAACGGATATTCCGGCTCTTTCATGGCAGCAGCAGGATCAAAAAACTGCACATCCACACCGTTCAGGAGTGGTTGGATTTTGTTTGCCAGCACAGAAGGCATCAATTGTCGAAACAATGCGGCTTCATCTGGTGAAACAAACAGGCTGTAATTAAAAGCTGAACAATAATGTTGTTCCAGACGCTGCAGTTCACGGAACTCGCGGCGGTACACCCAGCTCATTACGCCCCGTTGATTGTCGGCATACTGGCGCCATTTGTCAGAATCAACGTCAACGAAATCGATCACGCGATGCAGGTGGCTGTACTGTGGAAAATCGACGTATTGCGCCATCGAAGACGAAAATACCATGACAGTATCAATCTGATGTTTGGCAATGGTCTGATGTACCCAATGCTGTAATTCATGGTCAGCGTAGTAGGGCAGTGTAATCGGCTTGCCGGTCAAAAAGGCGCTCAAGCCACGCAGCTTGGCAAATGACTTCCGCAGACGGCGACATTTATACTCGACACACCAGTCCGCTAGTTTGTCGATATATTGAAAATCATACTCATCATCGACAAAACAACCCAGATAGACTTCATATTGCGCCGACAGCGCCTTTAACAGGTTAAAAGACCTGATCTTATCGCCTTTGTTCGGTGGGTACGGAATGCGATGGCATAGATACAATAATTTAGGTTTTGCCATACGTTACCCCAGATACTTGGCAAGGAATGGACCAAGCAAACGGCTTACTGATAAAGGTAACTTTTGCCACATCCGGATAAATAATTGGTACTTCGGATTGTTCGGACTTAAATTAGACAATTGTTCCGCTTTGACCAGCTTAAACTGATAATGCAATAAGCTGTCTTGCATACCCCAGTGTTTTTTATAGCTGTAAGCGCCGGAATCGAGTTTGCTGCGGCCGAAGTCATAAAAGTTACAGGCTTTGTCTCTTTTCGCGTGGCACATCAGCTGGTAATACATCAGGTCATTACTTTTTAATTCGCGTGCTACAGGTTTGCCACCGCCATAATAAGGCAGTACTTCGTCGCGGAAATAGAAATTAAATACGGAAGAGACTGCCTGGCCCTGATGGCGGATAGTCAGTATTTCAGTGTCGTTACCGAATTCGCGTTGTAGCTCATCGATTAATTTTTTGCTGAATACCGGGGTGCCGAGATTGCGCAGGCTTTCTGAATAGATCTGATAAAAATCGTCGTTATTTTGTTCGAGGTGCCAGCTGAGGTCCGTTTGCAGCGCTTTGCGAATGAGAGCCCGCTGGTTCTTTTTAATACCAGCGAGAATAGCGGCGTCGTCTTCGGCCAGAGTGCAGCCAAAAGTGGCATGTTGGCTACGGGTGATCCAGTCATTGTCCTGCGCATCTTTATAACGCAGTTCGACATGGTTCACGCCCAGACGCTGGCCAATTTCCAGCGCAGCTTGCTCCAGCGCTCGACGCACCTCAGCAGGCCCTAAAGCACCGCCATACACGCAAAAAGGCGTAGAAACTAAGGCATAACCAAATAAGGCACTTTTCACCTCAGCCAGCGGCAGCACACCGACAATGCGATTATCCTGCAAAGCATATAAAAAGTGTGGTTGGTGCTGGAAGCTGTGCCACAGAACATTTTGCCAGCCAGATAAATGAAAAAAAGTGCCGTCGTCCTGATCTTTAACAAACTGATCCCACTCCGACTTTCTGGAGTCCTGCAGCGCTAAGGTGGCAATACTGTACATCTAGTTCCCTTAGTTGTTATTGTTTTATTGAGAGTTTTGCAGTTCGCTCTGATAAACCTGTTCCAGACTACCCCAGTTAAACTGGGTCAGCAATGCTGCCAGTTTATTTTCCATCCGGTTCAGATTAACGTAATGGCGGAAGCGGGATTTCAGGCCAGCTCCTTGTACCCGGGGTTGTGCCGGATCTATCTCCCACGGGTGGAAATAGAACATATAAGGCATCTTGTCTTCCTGCAGGAATTTTGCGATCAACCTGCTGCTGAGCCAATAAGGCATTAACCTGAAATAACCACCGCCAGCGATTGGCAGTTGTTTGCCATGCATCACTAGCGTGGGCATCGGGATCTCTAATAACCCTTCCGGTCGCATATAAGGCTGTTGTGGCCAGTCTGGCACACCATATAAGTCATGTTTGACCGGATAGGTGCTGGAGCTGTAGCCGTGGCCCAGCTCTTTGAGGATCTCAAAGGCCCATTCGCTTTGTTTGTTGATAGAAAAACTAGGCGCACGATAACCGACAACAGCCTGTCCGGTCAGTTGCTCCAGCATATCTTTTGCTTTGCTCGCGTCGGAACGAAATTCGGCTGGCGTTTGCTGGTGCACTTTGGTGTGGGCATAACCATGACTGGCAACTTCATGGCCGCGACGCTGTACTTCCTTCACCAGATCCGGAAACTTTTCCGCGACCCAGCCAAGGAAGAAAAAGGTTGATTTCGCCTGATGCTGATCAAATAAGTCAAGCAGGCGGCGGGTGTTTAAATCAACACGCGGAATCAGACTATCCCAGTCACCGGGCTGGATTTGTCTCTCAAAAGCAGCAACGTGAAAGTAATCTTCCACGTCCACTGTCATTGCATTTAGTTTCTGCAAAGCCTTTGACATCGTTGTTACCGGCCCTTGCCAAAAATCACAATTTCGACAGTCCGGATCAGGATAATCAGATCCAGTAATAAAGTGCGATGTTTGATGTAATACAGGTCAAACTTCAACTTTTCCTGCGCGTCTTCGGTGGTCGAACCATATGGGTACTTCAGTTGCGCCCAGCCGGTCAAGCCAGGTTTTACGTTATGGCGCTGATTATAATAAGGGATTTCCTTCACCAGCTTTTCGACAAACTCTGGACGTTCAGGGCGAGGGCCAACAAAACCCATATCGCCTTTGATGATATTGAATAATTGCGGCAGTTCGTCGACACGGTATTTGCGGATGAATCCACCAATTTTGGTAACACGGGAGTCGTTTTTAGTCGCCCACTGTGCGCCGCCCGCTTCAGCGTCCGGTCGCATGCTGCGGAATTTTAGGATCTGGAATGGTTTGCCATCAATACCGATGCGGATTTGACGATAAAACACAGAAGCGCCGGTGCGGCGGCCGTCATCAAAATAGATAACCAGCGCCGTGATCAGCATAATTGGCCAGACTGCAGCGAGCACAATCAGCGCAAGCACTGCATTTAGCCTGTGGTCCAGACTGGTTTTGAATCTGTGGTTCATTTCAAAACCGTTGGAATAAATCACCCAGCTTGGGTAAATCAGGTTGACCGCGATCTGGCCGGTTTCCTGTTCGATGAAATCGAGAATTTCAATAACATCGATGCCGCGGGTCTTACATTTAAACAAGTGTTCTACCGGCAGCATATTGCGACGTTCGTCACAAGCGATCACCAGCTGTTCAATTTCATGTTCAACGGCATACTCGTACAGGTTGGTTTTGTAGTCGAACTGGATGATTTTCGAATCCGGAATATGGTCTTCCTGATCGCCGTCAATTTTAACAAAACCATGAATTTCAAAGTTTTTCCGGTCTACATTACGACGCATCCGGCGTTCGATAATTGAAGCACGTTCTCCAGAACCTAGGATGAGTACGCGGCGGCGGCTGATTTTGGTGATGTCGTGGTAATGAAACAACATCCGGAATGACGTCAGAGTAACTAAGGAAATCAGTGATGCGACCAAATTAAACAGGAAACCGAGGTGCAGGGAAGGGATCAGGCTGAAGATAAAAACTTCCAATAAAATACCAGCCAAAAACAACGTAATCAGCACACGCTTTAATACACCGCCAGTGTCTTCGCGCAGCTTCTGGTCGTACAGACCAACCGACAATGCACACAACATCACACAACCGGTGTACAGGACAGCGTTGATCGCTGCCAGTTCCTGATCAATCGGTTGATAAAAAGAAAGGATAAAAGATGCTGCGAAGCTTGAAGCTAACAGCAGCAGCATTTCGCCCAGCAGGAAGAGCTTCTCTGCCAGTGTATTTCCCCCGTAACGAACAGCCTTATTCATTGGTACATCTTCCCGGAACAACCTGAATTAAGTGCAAATTTCAGCACAGTGATCTTGACATAGTTAAGCAGAGGCAGAAGTATACGCCG
>Ga0247724_1000041_pt1 | contig 41977 bp, 67 predicted proteins | sample OKSTACKMC2E_FD_182776 | JGI IMG/M metagenome (GOLD analysis project Ga0247724, IMG submission 182776) | Subsurface sediment microbial communities from gas well in Oklahoma, United States - OK STACK MC-2-E | ecosystem: Environmental > Terrestrial > Deep subsurface > Rock core/Sediment | place... | reverse complement strand
CCCTCGCAGCATCCCACGCAGCATCCCACGCAGCAGCCCACGCAGCATCCCACGCAGCAGCCCACGCAGCAGCCCTCGCAGCATCCCACGCAGCAGCCAATTCTTCATCAGTTGCCTGACCGTTGGCGTGGCGCTCGGCAACATCAATCGCGTCTCGGCTGCGTTGGTCTGTCATCAGGTGCTCGACCTTGCGGGCGCACCGAACGGCAAACATGCGCCACAAATGAGAATGCTGCGGTTCTGCCTGCATGCACCATAGTGCATCGTCTAGGCCATTGATGCGCAGGATTGCAGCGTAGGCGACAGGCTCACCGTCTGCCTTCGTCTTGCCAAGCCCGGCAAGTAGCTTCGTCCACCCTTCAGTGCAGGGATGGTTGTCGCGAATGCGGTTCAGTGTGGTGGTGATCATGTCTCTCTCCTGTTGATACTGGCGCTCTGGAAACCGGCCCGTAGGCCGGAAACCAGAAAGTCAGGAATCAATCGCATACGTGCGGATTTCTCGGCCGTTGCGGAAAGCCCAAAAGCAATGCTTCCCAAGCCAAACACGATCGTCCCTGTCATTGTGGTTGATGGTTTTGGTGCTCGCCAGCTTCCCACTGAACCAAGTTTCAACGACAACAAACAACTCTTCACGCTCTTCCATGTTCTCTCTCCTGTATCCGCATCTCAGCGGCATAGGAGAACCATAAACGCCTTGACGGCCGTTGTCAACACGATTATAACGATGATGCCAGAAAAAAGGAGGCAATGAGAAATGAGTGAGTTTGGTAAGTGGGAACCGATTGAGACGGCTCCAAAGGATGCTGTTACAGTACTAACTCAACACATTGACGATCTTTTCCCGGTTGCCGCTTTCTGTGTCGAAGGGGAATGGTTACGTCAAACAGAAGGACCGGAAGACATTGAGGGAGAAGGAAAATGGCTCCCACTGTACAGGACACCACCCATTGGATGCCCCTTCCACCGCCACCCACTGAATGAAGATCGGCCCGGTTATTCCGGGCCTTTCTTTTAGGCCGCTACGAACGAAGATAGGCGTCATTGCCCGTCAGCTTCGCTATGAGTGCCCTTGTGCTGTCTGGGATATCCCTGCCGCCCTTAACCCGCTCAACCGGCCTGTACGGCTTCCTTACGGGCGCTATGGCCTGTTGTGGATCTCGACCTAGGTTCCGCTCATGCTGCGCTGTGGCATCTTCGTAGGTTTTGAAATCATCAGGCCAGCGCGTCGGAACGGTAGCGGACGGGATCTTGAACTGAAGGACGGCCTTCATTTCCCACGGTAGTGAATCATGCCGATCCAGAAAGTATGTCTCCCAAGCTCGCCATTCCTCCGTCTCCGGAACTATCGCGAAACAAGGGTCTTGCCCCATTGCTTTCTTGGCCTCGATGAAAGCCATTGCGCTGGTCCTGTACTGCGCGTGTTTGCCCTCCGGCCTGAATTCCTGACTTTGCTCGCCGTAGTTCTTCGAGCCGCTGTTGCGCCTCTGCGCTCCCGTATTTCTCTGCCATTCTCCTGTTGTGTTCATCGTCTTCCTCCTTCGGTTTGGTGATGATCGCTGTAGCGCCCTCGCTCAGCGCTTCCCACCGTCTCTTGCTCAGGAACCGGCAAGCATGGATCGGTGGATAATCTGGGTTCTGTCGGCAGTAGCGCACATAGGCAGGCATCGACTTTGTAGCGTCTTCCCGGTCTTCCTCGCCCATCTTGCGCCAGACATCCCAAGCCTCTTTCTTCGCCATGGTTGGCGTCTTCGGGTACATGCCCCAGAACTTTTCGAAGGCTTCCGAGTATGCCAGCTTTGTTCGTTTGGGCTTTGAGGAAGGAACATGGTCCAATCCTTCGGAAGACATCGTCGGTTCGTCGGAACCGACACTTACCGAAGATACGTTAGTATCTGAGGTAAGAGTATATTCCCTGTCTTCTAGTCTGTCCCGCTGCTGTCCCGCCGCTGTCCCGCTGCCGTCCCGCTCTGGCAATGACACTCTTTGGAACTTGTTGTAATTGCAAACCAAATAAACTTGATTGTTGTCCCGATTTTCGCACGACAACATTCCACGCAAAATCGCCCTTTTCATGAACCTGTCCACGCGACTCTTTGACCATTTCCACGCTTCAGCCATGAACCGGACGGAATGGCAGACCTCGCCACGCTTCAATTCGACGCGTCCTGATGAGCCTCTACGGGCGTGATCTTTCCATGCGGCTTCTGACACCAGCCACATGAACGCCTCGCGCTCTGTGAATGGCTCGTCAGCAAAATCAGGGTCGGTGAAGATGCCGCGATCTACAGCAAACACGCCAAGCTCGCTCATGATTGCCCCTCGCATGGGGCTTGATAATCGGCAGTGTAATAGTCTATATTCATCTCAACGGCCCCTTCGCCTAGGGTGTCGTCTGGGTCGGGGATGTTGTCGCATCGCCCGGCCCGACTTTTTTCAAGCTACCACTTCAGGCCGCTTGTAGCAACGGCTCATGTCGCCTTGGATAGATACATGCTTCAGGACGACGCCGTTCGATGCCCTGTAATAGCCAGCCGGAACGTCGAGCTTGTTTGTCTCGGCGGCAATAGGCCGCTCGGCATAAACGGTGCGCTTGGCATTCTTCAGCCGGCGCAAGACAATCTCCACCCCGCTGTGAGTGCGGCCGGGTAGCTTGCTCATCAGGTCCTTCCAGTGTCGGAAGTTCCACGGCAGATCATTCCAAGCCTTGATGGCGGCTAATTCCTCCGGCGTGTACGGACTGCCAGAGCTGCGAGGGACGCGCTTCATGCGCACACCAGCGGCGGCCAGACGGTCGGCAATGGTACAGGCCCGCATGTTGAACACTTCTGAGATCTCACGAAGTGTCTTGCCCTGGTTGTGAAGCTCGACCATCATTTCTGTCTGCTTGGCGCGCTTCGCGGATGTTTTCTCTCGCTTGTTCATCGTTTACCTGCGTTGCTTAGGGTGGATATAAGACTATCTGCGGCCCTAACGGCACTATCTGCGATATTATCCCATGGAAATTCATCCCAATACGAGTTAGATACCATACCAGTCATTATACTTGTCGCTATAGCCTCCCTTTTCGTTAGTATGTTTGATTCATGATTAGTATGTTTTTCTTTTGTATAAAATTTATTGTCGCCAAAAACACCGACTTTTTTCAATCTATCTGAAATTGTTGACCTAGCTCGTTTAGTTTTTCTTGAAATTTCATTCATGCTGTTACCCTCTTCCCATAGAGTAACAATAAGTTTTGTTTCTTTTTCATATTCTTCCGTAGAAGAAATGCAGTTTCCGGCCATTATGTATCACTCCTTTTTTGATATAAACCAGTATTGACCTGTGCTACATCCCCAAGGTTGAGAGATACAGGGCAAGAATGGCTTCAGATTCGGCCCTCTCGTTAGGGTCTAGCTTGCGAAGCTTGAGGATTTGTCGAACGGCCTTGGCGTCGTAGCCACGGCCCTTAAGTTCCGTAAATACGTCCTTGATGTCATCGCCTATGGCGGCTTTCTCTGAATCCAAACGCTCGATGCGTTCGATGAAAGAGCGAAGCTCGCTTGCCGGGATACCGGTTTCTTCGGGCGTGAAAGCGTTGATCTGTTCAGACATTATCAATCCTCCTGATCGTCTTCATCCAGCATGTCCAAGATGCGCCTTGCGTCCTCTATGCTGTATGCTGTGTATGTGTTCTCTGGCTGGAAAACACGGGTTAGAACCATGATGGTTCCGACCGCGAAACCGAACCACATGACTGCGGATATGCAGAGAAGCCAGCCGACAACGATGATTGCCAGACCTGAGAAAAGGTCTATGAAGTTGTCTAGGCGTGATTCATGCACGATGATGTATTTAGGCTTGGTCATTACGCCTCACCTCCGCCAGATTATCCCAAGCCTTGCACCCACACCCGCTACTTGTGTCGCATGTTCCATCTTCTAGGAGCATGTTTCCTTGTTCGCATATCTTGCGCGGCGGCTCATCAAGGAATTCAACGATGCGATAGGCCGGCATCTTTCGGCGGAACCTGTTATTCAGAGGTTCTCCTTCTTCGTCGGTCTGATCTTTGTCGATGACGGCCGAGAAGTTATAGCCGTCTGAAGATAGGATAGTCGCCGGCAGAGGCGAACTCGTGAAAACTGTATATTCTCCACCGTAAGGGGTGTACCCGGTCATTCCAACAGGATGAGGAATCTTGACGCGGACGCCAGGCTTCAGACGATCAGCCAAAATCTTGCACTTGAACCGAATGGATACGGCACCCAGACCGGACGCCTTCTGACGGTAAATCTCTCGCTGCTGGCATCCCTCACGAAGCGGGCAGCGATAACATGGTGTAATGCGAACTCCCATTCTCATCCTCCTGCGGCTCGTAGCCGCTTCTCAACGTCTCGCGACGGGGACATGATTGGAATCCAGTCGTCTAGTCTTTCATGGGTTATGTCGATGCGGAACTTGTCGCCAGTGTAGTAGACCGACGATGTATGGACTAGAAACCGATCATCCGGGACGACGTCTGTTTTCTTCAGCATATCGTGTACCGCTTTGGCGACGTTGTCGCAGTCCACTCTGGTTTTGCAACGAGGGATGAAAAGAGCCGTGCCCCAATAGGACGGATCGGGTAGCTTGAACTTGCCGGCCTGTTGTTTCACTTGCCACCATGCCGACGTTTCCCATGCCTGGAACTCGGCAGAACGCACGACTCGGCCTTTCCAGTGTCGCCAAGCCTGATTGACCGATGGCGGCGGCTCATCGATGTATATCGTGATTTGCGTCATTTCATCCGCCAATCACTGGAAACTGGCGAACGCTGAGATCAGAAGGCCACTCGCTAGGCTCTGCCCCGGCGCGGTCACGCAAAGCTATGCCATTGCCGCTATCGTCCTGCGGATTTGACCCCATCTGCTTCTCAAAGACGGCACAACCCGTTCCATCGGCTTGAGAGATTGCACTTCTTCCCCAACTCAAACGGAACGCACGCGCCCTAGCCCCGCCTTGTGAGCTTTCCCCGCCGACGATCAGCCAGTCGAGATCGGCAATCCACGGGGACCAGTCTACAGGGCCTAGCGCCGGCTCATAGGAAACGCCGATTTTCCGGACCACGCCCGAGCGCTTCAAGCGCACGAGTTTATTCATGTCTCGGTTTGCTTCCGATTGATCAACGATCGTTGCGAGGACGATCACGTTCGGCCGGAATCCTGTCCCAGGCACCATGCGCTCGACGTTGCCGACGCGCTTGGTTACCAAGATCCAGTCAAGGTTCGGTGTTTCGACAATGAGCTGCCACAGGTCCATGCGCCATTGGATTGGCACCTCATTGTCGAACACGTCGGCTAGAGAAGCGCAGAAGACGCGGGTGCGCTTTCCTGAAGCCGCCGCCTCGCGGTCCCAGCGTTTAACGCGGTTCCAATTTTGAACATTGGTCCGCCGACGCGGGGCACCCGGTCCCCAATGCTCGCCGCCACTGTAGCGTTGGTCGTATGCCGCCGCGTAGCAATGGTCGCAGCCTGGAGAAACCTTTGTGCATCCGATCCACGGGTTAAAGGTATTATCGGTCCACGCGATCCCCGAGTTCTCACCCATGGTTATTGTCCTTCGGTTCAATCCCTGCCTTGCTCTCGTAGGCTTCCACGTCCTTGCGCTCGTAGACGACGCGGCCACCGACCTTGCGCCATTTCGGGCCATCGCCACGACTGCGCATGGTGTCGATGTGAGCGCGAGGAATACCCCAACGAACGGCGATGTCTGCCGAGGTCATGGTGTCCTTGTGCTCCTTGCGCTCGTAGGCAAGGAAGTCCTTGAGACAGGCGTCGTAGCGGGTTCGCTCTTCCTGGTTCATGGCAGCGATACGGTCCGACGCCAGCGCCATCACCTCGCCAGTAATCGTGCGGCGGTCAGCGTTGGCAAGTGCTACGAGCATAGCCCAGTCGCCTTGCTTGGTTGTCAGGGTATGGGGGCGGGTGTTGTAGCGGGCACTCTTCGTAAGCTTGGTGTCTGTCATAAGGCGGGTCCATAATTGGTGTTGACATTTGGAGTGTATGGTATAGGTTGGAGATTGTCAATTGAAATCCACAGGAGGGATAAGATGGCAAAGCATACACCGGGGCCATGGGTTACGTCGGCCACCGACGACACCGTTGTTATCGACGCCACAGGACGGGAAGTGGCCGCAATTGATGGTGACTATAACGACCCCGACACATGGCCTCAGATGGAGGCTAATGCGCGACTGATCGCTGCCGCCCCTGAGCTTCTTGAGGCCGCGAGGGCTGCTTATGAATGGTTGGATAATCTACCAATCCGACCATCTGGATGCACCGACAGGATGCTGGCTTTGTATTATGCCATTTCTAATGCCGAGGGCCGCAATGACTGACGAAGCGCGCTTCACGCTGGGAGGGAACCTCCCGCCCCTTACCCCATTCGAGCTATCGGCTAAAGAGGCTGAAGACCTCCTTTCCGAAGCCTGCAATTGGGTAGACGGCATGACCGTCGAAAGCCAAGAGCAAGCCGACGCACTAGACGGCCTGCTCGCCCAGATCAAAGCCGCTGCCAAGCTGGCAGAGGAACGCCGAAAGGCAGAGGTGAAGCCATTCGACGATGCCAAGGCGGAAGTCCAAAGTCGATACAATGGCTTGATTGGCGACACTAAGACAACCGGCAAGGGCAAGCTCGTTCTCGCCCAAGAAGCCGTCCTGAAGCTGCTCACCCCATGGCGTCAGAAGATCGACGAGGAAAAGCGCGCTGCTGCTGAAGCGTTGCGCAAGGCTGAGGAAGAAAAGCGCCAAGCCGCCATGGCAGCGTTTGCCAAGGCACGTGAGGCTAACGACCTAGCCGCCAAGCTGGAAGCCGAACGCCTCGCAGCAGAAGCGGCAGCAGCCGAGAAAGCCGCTAACAAGGCAGACAAGGCCGTTGGTCAGAGGACGGGCTTGCGTGTCGTTGTGACGGCTGAAATCACCGACATGAGCGCATTTGCCAAATGGGCTTGGGTTCATGACAAAGCGGCTCTGGAAGAACACTTTGCGGCGCGGGCCAATGATCTGGCTAAAGCTGGACGGCGGGATATGGCCGGCGTCATCGTAACAGAACAGAAGGAAGCACGATAATGAAGGGCAAGACCATTAAGGCTGTCATCGCCAAGAAGATCAACGAATGGGTTTCGTCGATTGACGATCCGGCCGTGTCCGAACTGGCGAAGAAAAACACCATTGTCACGGGCGGCGCAATCGCGTCGATGCTGCTCAACGAGCCGGTAAACGACTTCGACATTTATCTTCGGACCAAAGAGGCGGCCGAAGCTATCGCTACCTACTACGTCAACAAGTTCACCGAAGAAACAAAATGGCCGCTCAAGCTGGAAGTCACGCCAGATCGTATCCGCATCGTGACAGAGCGCGGCCACCGTGGCGAGACTGCCGGCAACCTTGAAATGCTTGGTTCCGACCAGATCGATGATGCTTATGAGCAGGCCGAGGCCATGGCCCTGGAAACGGAAGACGACGGCAAGCCGCCCTATCGCCCGGTGTTCATGTCCACCAACGCAATCACACTCAGCCATCGCGTTCAGATCGTCATCCGGTTCTATGGCGAGCCTGACGCGATCCATGAGAACTATGATTATGTCCACTGCACCAACTACTGGACGAGTTGGGACGGCGCTTTGACGCTTCGCCAGCCTGCGCTTGAATCGCTACTTTCCAAGGAACTGCGCTACGTTGGCAGCAAGTATCCGGTTTGCTCTATCATCCGCCTGCGCAAGTTCATCAAGCGCGGCTGGACCATCAACGCCGGCCAAATTCTCAAGGCTGTGATGCAGATCAGCGAATTGGATCTGACCGATCCGAAGGTGCTAGAAGACCAGTTGACAGGTGTTGATAGCGCGTATTTCATGGAGCTTATGACCAAGCTCCGCGAGAAAGACCCGGAGAAGGTCAACGCGGCCTATCTCGTCGAGATCATTGACCGTATGTTCTAAGGAGGGTCAAGTGAACGTTTATCAGGCAATCGCCGCCGTCATGGCGGAACTGTCCAAGGAAGGCATCTCCAAGGACAGGAAGAACCAGCAACAGGGCTACGCCTTCCGAGGCATCGACGACATGTACAACGCCCTGTCGCCCATCCTCGCCAAGAATGGCTTGTGTGTGCTGCCGCGAGTGCTGGCGCGGGAAACTATCGAGCGCCAAAACAAGAACGGAGGCGCGCTGTTCTACACGACGGTTGAGGTTGAGTTTGATTTCGTCTCGGCTGAAGATGGAAGCAAGCACACCGTCAAGACGTTCGGTGAAGCCATGGACAGCGGCGACAAGTCCACCAACAAGGCGATGAGCGCAGCTTACAAGTATGCCGTCATGCAGGCTTTTGCGATCCCGACAGAGGGTGATAACGACGCGGATGCTCAGACGCACGAGGTAGCGCCGAAAGCTACCCAGAAGCCCGTACAGCCCAAGCAGGAGAAGCCGAAGGCAGATAACCCGTTCGAGGATCCGGCCAAGCCTGCGGGCGATCCTGATGCCGTTGTTGATGATCTCTGCGAACGCATCAGGGTTTGCAGAACTGGCGATGATTTGGACGCGTTAAGAAGTGCGCCGGAGTTCCTGACAGCGTTCAAGAGCCTCCCGCCGTCTCACAAAGCAATGATACGTGAGGCCGGCAAAGCTCGCGAACAGGGCATAGCAGCTGGAAACTAACAAAGGTGAATATCATGACCAAGTATCTTGAAATCGACGATGATGGATTCGTTTGGCGCGTTCCGCTTCAGGTGATTGCGGAGAAGCGAGCCGACTACTATGCCGACGATCCGGACTCGACAAGGGAGCAAGAAATTGCCTTCGTCATGGATGATAATTTTGAAGGTATCGACTGGTATGAAAATAACATGGATTTCGAGGATATTGCGGAGCACGCCAAGCTAGTCCGGCGTCCGGAGGAGAAGAAAAAGCCACGCCAAAACGCAGATGTGGAAATTGTAGAAGTCAAGGATGAATAAAACACCCCTCATCATGCGCCGTACAGCACACGGCCTTTCCCCGGCGTCGTCATACGATGCCGAGGAATTGGACAAGTTTAGTTACGGCGTGGATCTGGAAGTGACCGTCCATCAGCGGCGAAGCGGCAAGAACCATCGCCATTTTTGGGTGACCATGTCGCGCCTCGTTGAAAGCGGAGCAGTTCCGTTCCCAACGGCGGCGCTGTTCGTTGATGCTCTGAAGATGTCATGCGGCATCGTCGAGCAGCGTCAGGCCATAGGAGGGCCACCGTACTTCGTGCCGTCGTCGATCTCGTTTGAGAAGATGGGAGAGGAACGGTTCAAGGAGTTTAAGCGCGATGCCTTTGCGCTCATAGCAAGCCACTATGGGATTGACGCTGCGAACGTGGAGAGGGAAGCAAGATGAGCGCTCGGCAGGAATTTTCACGTAAACAGCGCTCCCAAATCATCTTTCGCGCCACTGGCCCAGATGGCGTTATCGTCTGCGAAGGATGCGGGATGAGGCTGGGAAAGAAGCCTTTTGAGATTGACCACATTCTGCCATGCGCTCTTGGCGGAGAGGCTACGCTAGAAAACGCTCAGCTACTCGGCAAGGAGTGCTGTCACCGAGGTGGGAAGACCCAAGACGATATCCGCATGATCCGCAAAGCCGACAGGCAGCGCGACAAGCACAACGGCGCGATGAAGCCGAAACGGCCTTGGCACTCAGGATGGAGGAAGAAAATGAACGGCACCGTAGAAAGGTGTTGACTTGCGGTTAATGGCGTGTAATATGGGCACATCAACACCGCCACAGCTGATAAGGCAAATGGAGAAGGAGGGTGAGATGAACGAAGGCGATATCAAGTCATTTCTGGACGAAAACCGCGAAAGCATTCTCGCTGAGGTCAAGCGCCGCACAATCGACGGGCTACTTGAAACGCACCGTTGGTCCATCAGCGACGCCATCGCCAAAGAGGTCAACGCGTTCGTTGAGGCTGAAGTCGTACCTGAAGTCCGGAAGTATCTTCAGTCCGAGAAAAGCGCGATTGTTTCAGCCGCCATATCTGGCGCGTCTTTGATTGGCGATGAGATTGCTAAAGGGCTGGCAATGCAGGCCTCCAAGAACCTTCAGTCTGACGGGTACAGGTTCAGAAAGGTGATGTCCGCGTTGTTTGAGAACTGACCTTCCGGTCTGCGCCCTACGGGGCGCTTTCCAGAGCGCCAGTGCTCTAACAGGAGTGAGAAGATGAAGCAGTATCCGACATTGTACACGGTGGCGGGCCTTCAGCGTACGCTCGGCGACGGATGCGCAAAGAAAGTCAACGGGCATTGGTATCCATGCCGATCTGTTGGCTATCCGTCGGTAGTTTCTAGTTTTCGCATCGCATGGGGTGTTTTCACCGGGAAGTATGATGCTTTTCAGTGGCCCGGCGATCAGTAATGATCGGCCCCTGCATCGCCGGTCCATATGATGGCGAGATCATCACCATGGACAAAGACCAGTTCCACGCCAAAGATGGGAGCCTATACCTCTGGCTTCCTATCTTGGTAGATGGCAAGGAACGGACAGGCGTTTGGCGTCACGAGTACATCAGTGACGGGTTTGGCATTGATGAGCTTGTGAGGGGATACAGGAGGGGCAATGATGGATCTGCTGAAACTTGATATAGCCATTGCCGAGGCTCGCGAGTTCCTGTCGCTGGCCCGTGAGGCTGGAGACAAGCTTCACACCTACAATGACTCATGGCGCGACAAGTACCCCATCGACGAATGCGCCAAGGTCAGGGCTAAGTCGCTAGACCTATATCGGTCACTTGTTGACCTTCGGAGAAAAGAGGAGAGGAAGAATGTCTGAGAAAAAATACATAACTATCGAAGTCGAGTACGGCGTTGGGTATGGAACACATTCAACCGCCATTGACGTAAATGAAGATGCGACAGCGGATGAAATCGAAGAAATGGTTTCAGATGCCGTTCGTGAGCGCCTATGGTGGACATGGGCCAAGCCTGACGGTGACGAGCAGGAAGAATGATGTACCTGTCAGAGCGCCGCCGTGTTGAGTCCGCCATCCTTCCGCGCCTGCTGCTCGGCATCGTGAACGATGGAGGCTACCGCGCAACTGATGAAGACGGCACTGTCGTGGAACAGGGTGAAGCGGAGTACGTCGCCATCCTCCGAACCAACCTCACAGAAGCCTGTTTCGAGGCCCTAAGCGGCCTATCAGAGAAAGACGCTGTGAAGGTAGCCCGACGCATCGACAAGCTCGCTACGTCCATATTCGATGAATGGCGCGGCCAACCTGCGGCCAAGTATGGCATTGCCGTCATGTCGCTCATCCGCGACCTTCACGAATCCGGTACGCTGATGATTGTTGATGGCTCGCACATGCATAAGGCTTACGATGCCTTTGCGCCTATGCTGGATGATGCTTTGGAGGAAGAACGGTTAGCTGCGGCTGGCGAGAAAAAGGGCCGGCAGTTGTTGCGTGATTTGCAACAACTTGGACTGTTTACGTAGGAGAGAGATGATGGATAACCAACCAGTCGCTTGGCTTCATACGATGCACTTCACAGACGTTGGCGAAACTGATGAGCGCGTCACGTTTAGCGACAAAAACGCTTACGGCATTCCTGGGCGCCACTACTCAGAGACTTTCGAAGTGACGATTGAGCCGCTTTACAGAAAGCAGTCCGTGAAGGTAAAGCCGCTTGAGTGGAAAACTTTCGGCAAAGGATGCTGGAGAGCTGAAACCATATTCGGGCGCTACGAAATCATGGACATTGGGCCGGAACGTATCTGTTTAGATATCCCGAAATCTGCACGTTCCCTCTCATTTCATGTGGCATTCGATGAAGCGTTTGTCTCTGCTCAAACTGACTACGAGGCGCGCATCCTGTCAGCTATCGAAATCACTTGATCGCAAACAGCATCTTGAGCAGCGTTGGCGCAAATGTCGCCAGCGCGCCAAGGGCCATGAAACCTAGACCGATGGCATACTTTGCTCCACGGGCTGATGCAACGAGATCAGTCAGGCCTCGAATGGACGAGCCGAGATCCTTCATTTCATCTCGAAGCTCTTTCATCTCGTCGCTCATATAGCGAACTTGTATCTCGACAGCGCGAAGCCTTTCGCGCATGTCATAAGCCTCATGCTCGGTCATGACAATGTACCCCCCGCGCTCATTGTGTGAACGGTCGGGAGGCTGTTCACCCTCATAGCCTCTGGGCGGCTTGTAGCTTGCCATACCGTAAGAACACGTACCGGCGTCGAATGTTCCAAGAGGCACTGACTCATTCATTTGCATCCCAGCCACAAAACTTCATGCCCCTGGCGTTGTGATCTCGCATCCACTCTTTCGACTGGCGATCCATCACAGCGTATTCGGCTTCTGTCGGCATCCGTGGCGCGTTGAGCATGCACCAATCAGGTTGTGCCTTACTTGCGCACCCAAGGTCGGTTAGCCCTATCGAGATCAGCATCAGACATGCGATCGGTCTCATTCTCGATTTCCTTGCTCTGTGACAGGGCTTTGTCGCGGGCCTTGGCCTGCTCAGCCTTAGCAGCCTGATTGCCCTCAGCGCGTCCCTTGAGGAACGCCAGGGCTATGGCGACGATGAGGCCACCAGCTGCGGCGAGGTAGAACTTGAACTTGGCGAACAGGGCGGCAATCATGATTTGAAAGCCTCCTTCACGCTCTTGACCGTATCGACGATCTGCTTGTGAAGAATAAGGCCGACGATGGAGCCAACCATCAGGAAGCCACAGATCACTAGGACCACCTGCCATTCCTTGAAGAAGGCCGACAGGGCGGCGATGGATGTCAGGCCGCCTAGCTGTGTGATGCGCTCCCAGAAGCCGGCCGTCTGCGTTAGCGGCTTGTCGAGCGCTGGCGGGGTGACAGGCTCGATCTTGGTTTCGACCACCGGGCCGGCGGTGACCTTCGTATCAGACAAGGCAGCAAGCGCCATGTGAAGCGCCGAGCGCGTCTGCGGTCCGTCTAGGCCGTCAACATCGCCTTTGTAGAGACCGTCCCCCTTCGCACCCGCCTGAAACGCCCTGATGTCATCCGGCTTGAACCCGAGCATGACAAGCGCGACCTTGGTGTAAAGGTCGAGGCATTCCGTCAGGCCGTTGGTACCGCCATTGATCTTGCGGCGGATCATCTCGTTGTTTCCGCTGTCGGCGTAGCGGTTTAGGTTGCGCGTGGACCAATACCAGATCGGAGCAATACCTTCCCATGGGTCGGTCAGGATGGCGTCAGGATCGGCCACGAAGTCGGGCGCGTCAGGGCTGATGTTGGCTCGGCACCAGTCACGGTAAGCGGTATAGTTGGCCTTGCCGGTCACTTGGATGCCGGCGCGTCCACGATAGAGGAAACCATCCCCATCAACAGCCGGCGTGTTGCCCAAGTCTTTGCGCGTGTCGTAGCGCTTTTGAGCCGGCGTCGGCCCCCAGATTTCCTTGTCGTAGCGAAAATTTCCGCTCTCATGCAGGATCTGCGGCAGGAACTGCGCAAGACGGTGAGGAACAAGCAGGCCGAACGTGTCGCCATACTTCTCAAGAGAACCAATGACGCTTTGGGCGTTCTGAAGTGCCGGAGACTTGAGAGGCCCTGTGACGGCTTGTACGATATCAATGATATGATTCATGTTTGGAACTCTTGTTATGCCGGCCAGCCGGTGGCGTTAAACGCTTAGTCGTCGGCAGGCGGTGCATCGTCGGTCATCGTCTCGGCTGGCGGATCGACCGGCACACCATCAGGCTGATATCCAGGTTCAAACCCGCGCGCCCCGCAGTTATTGCAGTACCAGTAGAGGTACGGGGGCTTGGTTCGGGTGCGCTGCTCAATATTGGTTGAACCGCACGAAGGGCAATAGAGGGTCATGTGCTGTTACTCCCATGCTAAGTCAATCGCCGCCTCTCGCTTTGAGACAGCAGCAGCAAACTCGGTCTGGATGGCGGCGGCTACCGCTACGGCAAGGCTTTCTCCGTCATGCAGGTTGGCAAGCGACAGGCGGGTAGCAAGCGCCGCCACAGTCGCGTTGAACTCAGCCCACGCAGCTGCCGTCGCGGTCTCTGGAGACGCAGCTGGAGCATCATCTGCCACGACGACACCACTGGCCAATAGCTCGGCCCAAGCGGCCGGCTTATCGGCTGCCGAAATCAGGATAGCGCCATCTGGCGTTGTCACGACGCAGGCCGTATGGTCTTCGTTTGCCCACTGAGCAGATATGATATCCATCACGCATATTCCTCAACTGTTAGCGTCCATCGCGCCGCTCCGCCCCACTTTCCAACGCCTGCGTAATCGGCGTTGAGATATAGAGTCCCGGAACCGGGGCCAGCGCGAACCGAAAAGTTTACGGGTGACAAGCTGGTTGGAGTATGTTTCGAGGAGAGCGCCGTCGTGTCCATAGTGTAGCTGTTGGCTTGGCTTAATTTCCCGGTTGCTATGCATGTACTTTCGGCAAACATCGCAACGGTCGCTTGTCCGGCAACTGCCGAAGACGAGCTTCCAACTGCTGTTGCCCTTACAATTATGGTCGATCCGACCTTTTTCGGCGTATACGAGATCGACAAAATTTCGGTCCCCTCAGAAATCAAGGGGATGGTGTTGTCAAACGGGATGACTGCAGTCACCGACGATTGGGTCGTGTACTCGGCGTATGCAAAGCCCAGTGCTATTGATCGAGCGGTCAGCACGGCCGCCAGCTGGCTCGGGCTGAGTGCCGCTCGCTTGGTCAGCACTCCACCGTTCCAATCGCTTTGCGATAGATACGCCGCCTCGTTTGCCGGGATGTAATCCACCATCCGCCAGACCGTCGCACTGTCATGGACGACGATCGCCATGTCTCCGGCCGCTGCCCGGATATCCGCCCCGCCTTTGCAGATGAGGTTTGCACCGTTAGTGATTAGCGGATCGGCGGCAAACCGCAACAGATACGGAACATTGTCCGAAGCCCCTGCCGTGCCGAAGCTAGTGATTGCCGTGGTACCAGTGATGACGAGGTTGCGGCTTGCTTGCGCACCGAGATTGACCGTCGAGGCAGACGCTACGTTTGTCCAAGCGCCGAGCTGCGGCAGATCGTCAAGCGTTGCATCAAGCTGCGCTTTGGTCACAGCGTCCTGTGCGCTCGCCCCATCTGCAAGGCCGGTAATCTTGAACCCGCCCATCGCCAGATCAGCCAGCATCCCGCCCGTGCCATTGCGCGCAAGCGAGCCAGTCAACATTTGTATAATGTCGGCAATCGGTGTATTATGCTGGACGGCACGAATGGTCGTGCCCGGCGTAGCGACGTATACCGGATCGGTGGAGGCGTTGCCGTTTGAATCACGAGGCATCAGGGGGACTCCATGACGAACGACGAGTTGAGACACATTGTAGAGAATACGCGCATGCTTGAGAAGCTACGCGTTGACCTGTGGTTTATGTTTACAATCATTGTTGCGCTAGGTCTCATCGTTGTACTTCGTTAGCGTTGGCACCCTGACTGCCAAGGGCCGCCGCGATGGCGTTGATGACACCTTCGTTCTGGGCGTATGGGATTGTTCCGCCGTTGCGAGCTAGTGCCTTCGCTATTTCGATGTTTCTTTGCTGCATCGCAGAGGCCAAGCCGCGAGCACCATAGCCAGCGCCGGACATTCCCGCGCCCATCGCCGCGCCAAGGCTAGGCCCCGCCATAGCGTTGCCAACCATAAACGGGATACCGAACGTAGTCGCCCCAGAGACAGGACCAGTCGGGGCGATGCGGCCAATATTGCGCATGGCGTTTTGAGCGGTTGTGCCGCGCCCAACATCCTGAATGGCCTTTATCTCGGATGGAGACCAGCCGACTTCTTGCCCCTTGACGATCTTTTGGTCGAGACCGCTATACTGACGGCGAACGGCGTTTTCGCGGCCCGATGCGCTGAACTGGCTCGACTTTGCGTCTCCAAGTTCTTCAAGCTGCTCTAGTTTCTGCCCTTTCATGGCGCGCTGATAGAGGGCGCGGGCTTGATCCAGCTCCGGCGCTAGAGGTGCCGTAAAATCATCGAAGGTGCGTAGCATCTGGGCAGCAATGCGCCGTTCCTTTCCTTCCGTGCTCATGACGGCATCAGCCAGAGTTTCACGAACAATCTGCATCTGCGTCGGGTTCATCTCAAACCCTGCGTAGTCGTCGAGAAGGTTCATGGACTCGGCAGCGCGAGGGTAGGCAGTCGAGACCCGGCCCTTTGGCGTGATGAGCTCGTTGTCGCGAGCGATTTTCTTGATTTGGCCGGCAAGGTCGGATGTCATCTGAGGATCGGCCATCACACCGCTACTCTCAGCCTTGCGGTACAATGCGCCGGCTTGCTCCTTGAGTTGCTGGACGGATGGAATCGACGCCATCTGAGCTTTCTGGGCTGAACGGCTCGATGCCGCGCCAATGCCGCCGCCAGCAAGAGCGCCCACAACCATCTCAACCGCGTCTGCTGCGCTTGGGTTATTCGGAGAAATCTGTTCGGTCGCAGCACCGCCCGCGCCGCCGGCAAGCGCCGTTCCTAGGCCAGCGGCCAACTCGCCGGCTGTGCGAGCCCCATACGCAACAGGAACGGAAGCCGCACCTACAGCCCTAGAAACACGACGGGCGACTTGCTGCCCCGCATCTTCAGTCGGGGCGTAAATTTCAAGCCCCTTCGCTAGGCCGGCTGACCCGCCCAATGGCTCAGAAGATGGCTGGTAATCTGTGCCGAACGCCTGGTTGATCCCCCAAAGAGCTGGGGCGACAAGGAAGTTGTTAGCCGCATCGATAGGGAAGCCAAGGATGTTCGCCAATCCCTCGTTTAGGCCCGACCCAATTTGGCCGACATAGCTCCTCTCGTAGGCGCTCGGTTCGGCAGCGGTGAGGATCTTCTGATCTTGCGGCCCTTGCATGGATTCGATTTCTCGCGCAAGGATAGCCGCGCCCTCGGCATCACCGGCCGCGTCGGCGTTTACAAGAGCGCGCTGAAGCTGTTCAAGCGTTGCCATTACTGACCACCGTATTTCTTGAGAAGCTCATCGACTTTTGCCTTATCGGCACCAAGCCCAAGAGTTGAGCGGCTTGTGCTCGTTGGTTGAGAAGCGCCAGCCGGAGCCTTGAAGCCTTCCAGCGGGTTCTTCAACTCACGAATGCGCTTGCGCCCTTCTGCCGGCGTGATGGCGCGGTCTGCAACCATGTCGGCAATCTCGCCCATCTGGGCTTCATACTGTGCGATGCCGGCCAAGGTGTCCAAGATGACCTGATTACCCCCGGGCTGGTTGATGAGGCGAGGCAGCGAGGCGCGATACATGGCGATATCGGCATCAGACATCGGGCCAGATCCGGGGGTGCGCTGCTGCGGCACAAGGCTTTCGATGATGGACGAAGCGGCTTGGATATCGCTCAGCCCCTCGGTATTGATGCCCCACTCGCCAGCCGCCTGTTTGAGAGCGGCAATCGGACCCTGCGGGGATGTGGCAAGCAGCTCACCGAGACGGCCAACCTTCGCCAGTTTGGCGCGGGCCTGCATGCCGGCATCAGAGAGCGCGGCGAATGTCTCGGCATTCTTCTTGTCGAGGTTTTCGTAGAACTTGTCACCCTCGCCCATGTTTACAGTGGTCGATGCCGCGCCGGCTTTCTTCTGGCTCAAGATCCAGTCCTGAAGTGTGCCGGTAAAGCCCTGCGCCTTCGCCGCCTCATATTCGCGCATGTCGTCAGTCGGACGATTTTCGTTCTGCCGGCTGTCGTAGATCGGCTTGTAAGTGCGTGGGTCAAGCAACACACCGCCGACCTCAATCGGCTTTATTTGCGGATTGCGCATCTGTTCAAGCTCAAGCTGCGCCTTCTCAAGGCCCATGCGATACGCCGGGTCTTGCTGCTGAAGCTGCTGCTGAATGAGCGCATTCACCACAGCCTTGGCACCTTCCGGCGCGTAGGGATCGGCGGCAAGCTCCATCAGTTGGCCGATGGACGGTGCGACTTGAGGCTGAGTGCGCGGCATCTGGCCAGTCAGTGCCTGCGCAACGGCCTGCTGCCCATTCGGCGCGCCCTGTGTCGGCATTGAAGCGCCACCACCGAGCAATCCGGCGATCTGGCGAAGAATAGGCGTGTCCGTCTTTTGAACGGGCGACTGGCCTCCGTAGAATGCAGCCGTTGCGGCAGGTGCAAGCGTAGCGCCGGCATTGAGGCCAGCGGCAGGGCCGATTGCGCCCGTAGCGGGATCGTAGTTCATGCCGGCCGTGTTTACCGGCTGTCGAGGCTGCGGCATGGGCTGCTTTCCTGCCTGTGTTGGTACCATTGCGGCGGCTGGCTGCGGCATCAGGTCGGGATTTGTGCCCATGAGCGCGGCGGCAACTTCGGCCTGCGGGTTAGAAGCGCGCGGGTTCGCGCCGCCAGGAAGGTCCCAACTATCGCCGGGGATGACTTGGCCATCTGCCGGCGCGTAAGCCATAGCGTCGACCGATTGAGCGACAGTCGATCCGTCGCCGCCCTTCTTAGCCGCCCACTGCGCAAAGTCTCCGGCTGTCATATCGGCAAGGAATGGATTGGCCTTGATGACCGCGCTAGACACAAGCGAAGTCATAGGCGTTTCAGGCGGGGCGGTCAGAACACGAGGCGCGGAGCCGGCACCAAGAAAGTGAGCCGCATAAAGCGAACCGCCACTGATCGGCACCCCCGAGTTTTTCAGAATCTCGGCATTGTCCAGCGTGAACGCCTGCATTGCCAATTCCTGCTGTGCCGGGTCCATCCTGCCATCATCAGTCAGGCCAAGCGCCGGGTATTTCTTCATGAGATCCGACCACGTTCCGTCCGTAAACTGGTATAGGCCGGAAGCGGACGAATTCGGGTTCTTGGCGTTTGGATTGCCTCCACTCTCAGAACCGCGTGTTGCAGCGAAGTAATTCTGAGGAATGCCATTCACAAACCCGGAAGCTATCGGCGAGCCGTCAGGAGAACCAGTCATGCTAGGCGGGACAGCCGGCGAGCCCGTTCCTGTTGAACCGACATAAGGAGAGCCGCCAAGCGAAGGCGAAAGCGCTGCAAACTTCTGCTGCCAAGCGTCCTGCCCGGCCTTTTCAGCCTGCCCAGCGCGGTACTCCTTGAATGCGCCAGCGGCGGCATTGGCAACGCGGCCAAGACCTTCCAGCCACGAGCCTACGGGCGCGTAGCTGCTGCCTTCCTTCATTAGAGATGCCGCAATCGCCCGCTGCTGCGCTACCTGTTCCGGGGTAAGCTGAGCGCCGCCCTGTCCCCAGATGAATGCTTGGGCCATCAGAACATCCCCTTCAACAAGCCGAATAGGCCGGGGCTTTGAGTGATGCCAGTATCAAAGCTCGCATCGCCGTATGAAGCGCTAGGAACCGTCGTCCGACCAGAGTTGGCGAGCGCGTTCGCCACAGCCGTAGCCGGGTCCTGCTGTGCCATTTGCTGGTTGTTCATGTACGCGCCAGCGGCGGCCTGAGCCAACCTGCCCATGCCTTCCATCGTGCTGCCAACCGGGGCCATGCTTGAACCCTGCTGGCGAAGCGCGGCGATCTGTTCCGGCGTCATCTGCTGGCCGTTAGGGCCCCATACGAAAGGAGACTGCATCACCTCACCTCCGCATAGAGAACCTTGAGATATCCGCTCGGGTCCATCACCACGGCTTCAGGCTGCTTTTCGGCAAGCTCCTGAGCCATAACGCCCATTTGTGGGGTAAGATCGCCGATGAAGTTATAAACGTAGATCGGCGTTCCGTTGAATGTTTCACCAACCTTGCGGATGTTTTCCTTCAGACGCCTGTCAGAAAATGCAGAAATGCCAGCGCCTAGGAGACCGAATAAACCTCCCATAGCAGATCGGCTATTAGCCAAGTCCGCTTGGTACTTCTGGTTAACGAGGCCGGTATAATCCACGCCAGCGACCGGCGTCTGGCTGGTTGCGCTTGTTGCAGTATTCGGCCCCGTCACCTGAGATCCGCTCATCAGCGCCGAAATCGTATTGATCGGCGCGTTGTACGTGCTCAGCGCCTCGTTATAGGCCTGCTGGCGGCCGGTGAGGGCAAGTTGGTTGAGCTGATCGGTGTTGGCGTTGGTAAGCCGCTGCATCTCTGCATTCCACGCGGCAGAGCCTTCGCGGATGCCCTTCGCGGCAAGGGTCGAGCGAAGCTGGTCTTCGTTCTGCTGCTGCTGCTGGAGAATACGCGGGGACGCCAGATCATAGGCCCACGTCTCAGCCGAGTTGTTGTCGAACGTAAACGGCTTGTCCAGGTACTCATTGAGGAATGCCGACTGATCGTTAGCGATGGTTGCTAGATTGAGCTGCGCGCCTTGCGTTTGGTCTAGGACTGCCTGCTGAGCATCACTCAAAGCCGTGGTCTGAGTATACTTCGGCGTTCCATCCGACCAAGTACCGGTCTGAGTGGTGGTTATGTTGCCGTATGGAGTAACGTAGTCAACGGCGTTGAGATTTGCTTGCGCAATCGCCGTTTCCTTGTTCATCTGACCCTGTGCGGCGGCGGTAGCCTCTGGCGAAGGCGGTTCTGGTGTGCTCACCATATCATTAACCCTTGACTATGCTGTTGCTGTGATATATCAGTGAACATCCAGTTCAAGGAGACGCGGCGATGGGCGGGAACATTCGGAGATTTTGGAGTAAAGTAGACCGAAAGGGGCCAGATGACTGCTGGGAATGGCTTGGTCATCGTCATGTTCGTGGCTATGGGATTTTTTTGGTGTAACGGGAAAAATGAGAGAGCCAACAGGATGGCCCTCATCTATTCCGGGATAGAGCCAGCCGACGATTCTCTTATATCCCTTCACTCCTGCGATAATCCTCCATGCTGCAACCCTGCGCATCTTCGCTGGGGAACAAATGCGGATAACGCCAATGACAAAGTGCTTCGCAAGCCCGCCAAGGGTGAGCAGTCCCATAATGCGACTATAACCAACGCAATCGTCGCTGAGATTTACCGCCTGCGCCTTTCCGGAAAGACCAGCCCCGAGATTGCCGAATCCCTCGGTCTCACCAAGACGCTCGTGATGAACATCTACACAGGGCGCGCTTGGAAGCATCGGCTGGGCGTTGACGGGAACCCGACGATTGATGAACTTCGGGCGTCCAAGCCAAGCAAACCTCGTATTGCTCACAACAAGGTTGTTACCGATGACATGGCCGATCAGATCTTCAGATGCCGCATGGATGGGTTGACGGCCAAGGAGACTGCGGAGAGATTGGCCCTGCCGCTGGGAACCGTATCGCCGATCTACTGTGGTTTGGCATGTCGCCACCGTCTTGGTGTTGACGGGAACCCGACATTCGATGAGCTTCGCAGCGTTATCGCGATCCCGAAGAATCTTGTTCTTCTTGATGACGATATCCGCGAGATCATTCGCCTTCTCAATGAAGGATACACGGGCAGGAGCATAGCCGAAAAGTTCGGCGTCAGCACCGCAACCATATCCAACATAAAGAATGCGAAGCGCCGATGAGGCCATCAATTCGTCTCCACTTCGATTAGATCGTAGAGAGGCGGAACATTACTTTCCATCCGTCCTAATCTACGTTCCCAATCTTCCTTCAGAATACCGACCAAGACACCGTCCCGGCCAGGACCGAACTGGTTGCGCAAGAGACCTTCAACCTCACCGCCAAGACGTTCCGCGTATCGGACAATCGATGTCTGTTCGGTGATAACTGTCAGCCTGACGCAACCAAGGCTCTGATAGGCATAATGGTGGATAACCGCCAGGAGGCCCTTCGTCCATTTTGTGCCGCCAATGGTAACATGAGCGTCGAATCCGGTCCAGACATTGATTATCACTCCATTGACGATAACCCCGTCTATCTCCGTGCCGATTGCGACATAAGGAGGAGTCGGCTTGCGGCCAAAGATATTGTAGACGAAATCCGCGACACCTTGCCCCCTCACATATCTAACGCTCATCGCATCCTCGCGAACTCGCCAAAGTGTGCTTTAGAGGCCTCTCTATATGCATCAGCCGCTAGCTCTTTCGTTTCAAAAAGACCAAGGAAGCGGGAATCTCCACCTATCGTTATTTGAGCGAGCCATTTCATCTTGTTCCTATCCCAACATACTCCCTTGTACCCGCTCTTATTGTCAGACCGCACTCCAGCGTTCTGCATGTTTTCGGATCTAGTTGCTTCTCTTAAATTCTTCCACCTATTGTCGGATCTATTCCTGTTTCTATGGTCAATCTCGTCTTTAGGCCATTCGCCTGTGACGATTGCCCATATGACTCTATGTGTTTTATAAACCACTCCATGCACAGCGCCCTGAAGATACCCATTCCCATCCGCCGTTTTGAATGCCTCTGCCCCAGCATAACGCTTATTCCACGTCAGTGCATACCGCTTATCCGGGAATGTATCTTCTGGCCTAGGCAACCAAAACAGCTTTCCGGTCTCCGGTTCATAACGCAGCAGCTTGCGAAGTTCTTCAGGCGTCGGTATATTCTTGTCTGTCATGGCGTTCTCTCCACGCTGTGATTTAAGGCGGGTTGAGCGTTACAGCGCTCCCCGCCTTGCTTATTATGCCCCATAAAGGACCGGAACTAAAGCTCTAGCTAACTATCTGCGCTACCTGATAGGTCACATCGCTTTTGATGATCTCAACATCGAGAGGCACGGTTGCGCCGCTCGTGACCTGAAGACTTGGCGCGAGAGCATAGCCGGTTCCTCCGACAGAGTGCCACTGCATCTGCATGATCTTGTCTTGAGGGCTAGACCATATAGACGCATCCCATGTGGCTGCATCCCAGACCGGTAGGCCAGTAATGATGGAATCGTCTGGCGGGTCCGACAGGTAGCTGTTGAAATCGAACTGGCAGCTAACCGACTCGTTGACAGCGGCACGAGCGCGCAACGTATGACGGGCCATCTCGGCAATCTTCAGCGAGGCAGGCTCACCCATGTCGTTGAACAGCGGCACGTACTTGCCGATGTAGCTGACGCCCTCGTCAGCACCGGTTACGTTGGCTTGCACCACACGTCCGGCCGCAGACCCGAAGTAAAGGCCGCCTTGGAACACGCATAGGCAACGAGCATCCCATCCTGTGAACGGTGCCCATGCCCCTGTTCGGGCATTGGCAACGAACACGCGGGGCGTTTCTTCCGTGGTGTAGGCAGGTGCCACCACCATCATTTGACCGTCAGGCCAGAGCGTGCACGCCCAATTGCCGATGCGGATGCTGACGGCTTCGTTCCATGCCTCTTCGATAGGATAACTGACCGCTGCCGGCGAGAGAGCAGCCACGTCGCGCTGTACGGCTTGTGAAACGGGGATCATGCCGATCTTGGTCGCGATGATGATGTCACCTCCGGCCCTGATCCACGCCTTTGGCCCGAGAGGGTCGCCAATGCGATAGAGACCGACCTTGGACCACGACGCCGTGTCATTCGGCGATAGGCCCTGGTAAACGGCAACCTCGCCTTCAGACGATACAAAGATGCACTGCTCTGACAAGCCACCCTGTGCGCCCGCATCAAGAGACCACGTCTCGCCAAACACCAGCGTACCGCCGCGAGGCATGACACCGCCGAGGGGAAAAAGGTCTAGCTCACCTCCGACCTGATCGACAGGCAGGTACCAGACGTTGAGGCTTTCCTTCTCGACGAAATAGAGCCTCTGCTTATAGTTCCAGACGCAGCAGAGATCCGCCGTCGTCAGCGTTGAGCCAACCGGAAAGGTGATGGACGCTGCGGTGAACGTCGTCCCGTCATAGAGGAAAGCCGGGTCAACACCATTGACGCCGACGAGGAACACACCGCCAGCCGTTGAGAACTGAACCACAGACCAGTCGCCGCCTGTTTGCGTGCCGAGAACTACCGTAGGAGTCCCACCTACTGTCACGTCATAGATGGCGCTGGCATTGGCTGCGAATAGCTGTTCTGTCCCGCCTGACGAGTAGGTAAACATCGCCCAGACGATATCTTCGTCGTCCGGCAGTGTGGCATGAAGCGACGAACCGCGCCGAAGCGTTGCGCCGGTCGCGGTCGGAAACCAGTTTTCGAGAAGCTCAGCACCCTGCGGACCGTCCTGCGGGATAGCCAGGGATCGGTTCTTGATCCAGCCGGCGACAGGGGCAGGGAATGAGCCAAGCTGGCTTGTACGCTTCTTGGGCTTTGAAGGCGGGCGGAATACCATTGGTCAGTGCCCCAACTCAAACGGCCAGCCTACCGGCACATTGCCAAACACGCGGCCGCCCTTGCGAATGACGCGAGAGCCATTGTCGCGGCCAGAGGCTTCCGAGAATGCGAATTCGAACGCCGTCTGTTCGTCGGACGTGTCCAGCTTCTTCATCTCGCGCCACTTCCACAGAAGTCCAAGCGTCAGCAACCGCTCGTCGAGAACGAAGCTGTCAGAATCCGTCGTGAAGGCTTCCTTGAGCGAGTTGTCGTTGGCTCGGGCATAATACTTGGAAACGTACGGGTACTTTGCCACGCGGCCATCTGACGGGGCAGGGTAGAACTGGAACTCATCACTGAGAATGATCCAATATCCGGGTAGGACGGCGAGATAGCGCCCGTTCTGGATTTGTGTCCACTCGTTCAAGTCACTGACGTTGGTGTAGTTCCAGAACCATGTATCAAGATCAGACACGGACGAACCGAGCGACATGCGGTCAAAGTCTGCCGGCTTGGCAAAGCTGGTTGTCGTGCCGTCTCCCGTGATCGTCGCGAACTTGGTGAGAGCCTGCCAGTCGTGGCCGCCCGCGATATCATGGGCGAGATCATTGACAAGCTCCACCATCTCCATTTCGAACGTGCCTTGCGACGAGAAGAACGTTACGGGCTTCTTGCCGATTAACCGAACCGCCGCGCTCTGCATCGCCGCAAGGATTGTCATTCTTCAGGCTCCTTAAGCCGTAAGCTCTTTCGCCATGCTCACCAGCGTCTCATGCGACGGATTGCCGCGAGGCTTGCCGGCACCGGACTTCTGAGCGATCCATTCCTTGAGATCGTCATCCGCCATGGCCTCGAAGTCAAGATCGGCCTTGCGCAATGCCTCGTCGATTTCCTTCGGCGTGGATTCCTTCTCAGGAATGGCGATCATCGCCTTGAGCGCGGCAATCTCAGCCTTCATGGCGTCGATCTCGGCCACGGAAGCACCAGACTGCCGGCTACGAAGATACTCCGTCGCCATCTGCTTCAGCACATTCGCGTGCATCCCAAGGCTGCGAAGGTTCTGGCCTTCGAGGCTGGCAAGCCCTTCGATGCTGTAGATCTTGAGAGCGCGGCAGAGAGAAAGCTGCGAGGGGGTGATTCCCTGACCGGAAAGGTTCTCCAGCGGCGTACCGGACGCCATCTGCTGATTGCCTTCCATGAAGGCGCGGTACTGATCAGGCCAGCGCTCGGCATATGTGATGATGCGATGACCATCACGCATCCACTGCGCATCGGCAGGGAATACCGGGCTATAGAGCTTGGAGCCGCCGATGCGGACCTCTACGCCGACGAAGGTTTCCATGACGGCATGGCCTTCACGCTCGGACGCGTTGACGTTCTCACGCGTGAAGTACTTGAACAGTGGGGTTACCGCTAGATCGGTAGTGTCGATGGGGACAGAGAGAGACATGGTGTTTTCCTGTGGTGATATGAACATACAGTATAAAGCGAAAGAGGCGGCACGTATGCCGCCCCTCGTCTTGTGTCTGAGCCTTACGGGGCGGTGCCCTTAGTGGCCCAGAAGCGGTCACCCGTCGCCATGTCATAATTGTAGACAGTCGAAGGCGGCGCATACCAGCCACCTGAGCCGGCCGCTGCCGTCACGTTGTCAGCACCGGTTACGGTAATGGCAAGCTGCGTGCCCGGCGACGTAGCCTTTGTAATGGCCGCAGAGGCCTTCACCCACATGCGCTCACGGCCATCAGAGCCGAAGCAGATAGTTCCAAGCTGCGGGGAGCCTACGCGGTCATATGAAGACCCAGAGGCGGCAGTAACAACCTGTTCCACATCCGGGCCAAGCTGCGGAGTAATCCTGAATACCATTTTCGTGTTCTCCTTAAGCCGTGACCAACCTGATCATAAATAGCGGATTCTCGACGACCATCTGGCCAGACCACACGATACCCTGTGCAATCGCATCCTGATTCACCGGGCGGATACCGTCGCCAGGATGGAACGGGACGAACTCCTGACCGGGGAACGTGTAGATGCTGAGCGAGGACGTATCGAGGCCGAACGCGGTGTTCGCGGGCATGACGTTGCCAACGCCACCAGCGGCGACCAGATCGACGAGACCGGCCGGCGTGTGGTAGGCAAGGCCAGCGTAGCCAAGGCGCGCAGAACGCTCGGTTGCAATGCGCTGATGGGCAACGAACGAAGCCGAGACAGCCTGATAGCTGTTGGCATCGAAGATCCAGAGATCCGGATACTGGCTGTTGCGCGAACGGTTGAGCGTGATCCGCTCGATGATCGGGCGAGCCGTGGTCGAATCCCAGGTCGTGCCGATGTCACTGAAGTCGGTGGACACCGTGTAGGTGGTGGTGCGCCAGTTGGCGACCTCCGCACGGTCAATGCCGCCATACGTGCCGGTATTGGCAACGATGGGGATGGCGCCGCCGAAACCGATCATCTGCCGACCGCCGTTGGCCGTTCCGTCACCGACGATGGCGGTTTCAAACGCCTCGCGGGCCGCCTTTTCGGCAGACTGCACGTAGTGCTGCATCAGATCGATGACTTCTTCTTCACCGCGAGTGTAAAGAAGCTCGGTGCCATTCAGCGAGAACGGGGCAACGACACGCGACCAGTTGAACACCGCAGAGTTGAGCAACTCCTTCGGGGTGAACTGGATGATATCGTAGCCAGTGAACCACTGTGCAGTCAGCTTGTCGAACTCGACGGGAATGCGAAGCTCCGGGCCGCCGGCTCGCTTGGTCTGAATGCGCCCCTGGTCGCGGAGAATGCGCGTCAGAGGCGTGGCGCTGTAGACGATGTCCTGGATGTCTCGCGACCGCTTCGCGACTGCGGCGGTCAGGAGCTGCCGGTACTGCCGGTCAGAAGTGATTGCCATTTTTCACAACCCTGTGGTTATGCGGTGAGTTTTCGCATTTCCTTGCGAAGCATCTCACGCAAGTCTGTTTCCCGATCATCCGTGGCAGTGTCCGCGCCATTGCTTGGGGCTCCACGGACGGATTTCTTGCCAGCGTCAGGATTTACAGGACGGGCTGCTACTTCGGAGTGAGTTTCGTCAGTGTCTTCCGGCATCTGCTGCATTGAGGCGCGACCGCCAGCCATGCGATATGCTTCCGAAAGCTTCTGTTCGTAACTCAAGCCTGAACCGTATATACCATCAATCACCTTGCTTTCCAAGATGGCTTTGATCTGTGGTGCAAGTTGTTCAAAGTCTGGATGCGACTGAGCGAAGCTGTTGACCACCGGAACGACGGTCTGCTCAGTCTTCATCGCTGCCAGTTCTTGACGAAGGGCGGCAATCTCTGGGTCTGGCTGGCGCTGTTGCGGCTGCTGCATCATCGGCTGCGCTGCCATCTGCTGGTAAGCCTGCGGGCCTTTGCTGACGATGTGCTGTGCCACCTCGTAGAGGCTAAGCGGCTGGCCGTCAGGACGGCGCGGGCCTACCTCGCGCAAGATCATGTCCAAGCCGCTGATTGGATTGGCCGCGAGCGCACGCTCGACAGCTACGACCTTCTCAAGGCTCTGGCGAAGGTCGCGGCCATTGGTCCGGGCGATCTCGTCAAACTGGCGGAACTGCTCGTAACGCTCGTGGCTCTGACGATAGCGCTGCACCTCTGTGTCACGCTCCTGCGACAGGCGGAAAAGCTCAGCCTTGACCGGGTGAGGCACGTTGTCCCACTTGGCGCGGGCTTCAGGCGTGAAACGTTCGGCCACGACGGAATAGCGACGCTTCTCATTCTCGCGCTGAATTTCTTCCTGAGTGCGCGGACGGCGAGACTTTTCCTGTTCCTGCTCGTCCGCCTTCTCTGGCTGTTCGCCGTCCTGCTCGGCTTCGTCGCCGTCGTCGCCTTCAGTCTTTTCGGCCTTGGCAAACTTGCCGTCATTGGCGCGGGCGCGGTCTGCCTTGGCTTTCGCCTCCGCATCCTTCTCGGCCTGTTCCTTTTCGGAGACCTTGGCCTTGGCGTCCTCGCTGGCCTTTGCGGCCTTGTCCTTGACCGCTTTCTGTTCGGCCGCCTCTTCTTCATTGAGGCGCTTCGCCTCTGCCGTCAGAACGTCAGCGACGGACTGAGGCTTGTAGTCGTCTGCGCCCTTGTCCTTGATATCGGCAATGACAGGAGCGCCACCGCCAAGGGCCATTGCGCCGGGGGCGGGTTCTAGAATAGTGCTGTTACCAACAAGATTCTCGTTCATGTTTTTCAATCTTCCAGTGTGAGGACTTCCGGCAACCTGCCGGCTTCAACGTCTGCTTTGGCTTCCTGAATGTCGCGAATGAGCTTCCCTTCGTCGGGAACAAACTCGCGAAACTCCTGCTTTTCGTTGCCGATCTCGATGAAATCAACGCCGTGCGGGTTGCCGCTGGCGCGGTGAGAAGCGGCCAAGTCGCGTTTGGACGTGTACCACTTCCCATCTGCGCACGACTGAACTGGCTCGGAGAAATCAAGAATCAGCATGGGCGTAGGAAGGTCAGAACGCGCCGAGGGGCTTTCGTCCCTGACGCGCCTGTAGACCTGCCGGCCATTTCCTAGATCATACCAGCGATATGCCATGCGTTACGCCTTCAGGGCGGCAATGATAGCGGCAATCTTTGCCCTGTTTTCCATGCAAAATTCCAGAAGCTCGGCGACGGTAGGGGTTGCCGCATTGGCAATCGTCGTTGCGCCGTCAGGCGTCGGTAGAGTGCCGGTGGTCGCTGTGGCCGTATTAGCTGCAAGAGCTGCAACTTCTGTCTTGGCAGCGACGGCCGCCTTAGCAGCGGCATCGAAACCGATAGCCGTTCTGGCAGTTGCAGCATCAGCGCCAGCAGCGATGACGGCAGGCTTCCCGGTGATGCTGGCCCACGCGGCGGTGCCGGCGGCGGTGCCGATCTGGGTCGTAACCTCTTTCGCGAGGGCTGGCACCATGGAGAGCATTGCGAGTCGGTCTGCGTTACTCATGGCCATTTGTCTGTTTCCTTGTGTTGGTAGGCACGTACATTATTTGGCTGGTGTTCGTTACCCCGCCTCGGCTGTGGCCGCCGCGTATTCGGCGTCGAACTCGGCGCGGCTCGCGAACCCCAACAGGTGGATGGTCTCCAACGTCTCAACCTTTGTCCATGTGGGCTCGATTTCCGGGCCGTTATAGCCAACATCGACATACCCCTCTGGATACTCGGCGGTGTTCACCGTCATCTCTATGGTCCCGGCGATGGTGCGCAGCGCCGGCAGATAATCCGGGGTGCCCTTCAGGGCCTCAAGATCGGCACGGGTGTTGATGATGATAGTCATGAAACAGTCCTTTCGATGCCGAGACCGGCAAGCAGATGATGGGCGTCGGCATGGGCGGCATGCCCAAGCCACGACCCGAGGAAACGGCTGATGGCGTCGGCGGAATAAAGGCGCGAGGGTTGGCGAGACTTCCCCGCGCTGATGAACATCTCGACCTGGCCGAACAGTGCGGTCAACATTGCGTCGCGCGCGATGGCGTGCTTTCGCGGCGTGTTCTGCAGGATCGGATAGAGATATTCGACAAAGCATTCGTATTTCTCGACGATCGCCATCGCCTCGTAGGTCGATACCTCGTCCCTCACGATCGAGGCATGGCCGTCGCTTTCGCGCCGGCTAGACATGGGACAGGTGGTCACTGCGGCCGCGAGCCCCGATGTCGTCGTTCGAGTTCCAAGGCGTGTAGTACCAGTACGACGCGCGCGAACCCGCGTTCGAGCCGTTGGCCCAGGACGCCCCGAAACGCGCGGCGGCGATGCCATCGGCACTACCTGGCAGATACAGGGAGCCGCGCCCCTCAGTGCTTGCGCGGCCGGCAAACGCGTTGATACTGGTCGCCAGCGCGGTAGCGTCGGCCGGCGCGGCTGGCACGACCAGTTTGCTGATGAACTCGCGGCCCCACTGATGCATGCAGCCCGACACCTGCATCAGGCCCCACTTCGAAGTGAATTTCACGTCGGTATTCGACGAGCCGGCGTTGCTGGTGCCAAGACCAGTGGTGACGGCGTCTGTGCCGCGCGCTACGGCCTCCTTGGTGCCATATGCCGCCGCGACGAATTCGTCGTAGGACAGCAGCATCTTGCCGGCCGACGCCATCAGCTCGGCAGCATCGAACCAGGTGAAGCTGCCATAGGTCGTGGTCCCGTCACCGCCGAACATGGCCGGCACCTTCGGCGGGCTTGCGCCATCGCCGATCGTCACGGCGTTACGCGAGGTGCCGTTGGCGTCCACGTCGGTGCCGCACAGATAGATGTCGGCCCAGAATCGCCCGGCCACCAACGCCATGCCGCGCGGGTCCGGACAAGCCGGCCGCCACTTCAGATCCCAGATCGAAAACGGGTTGATGGCCGGCGTAGTGTCGCCGCCGGTGTTGTAGCCGGTGGCGTTGCCGCCGGGGGCATAGTGGAACCCGGCAATGCGCCGGCTGTTGGTTGTGGTATAGCCAGCCGGCGCTGAGAAGTTGGCGGAGGCCTGAAGCGTTCCATCGGAGCATGCGTAGATCGCATAGTCGGTGCCGGCCGAAAGCGCTGGCAGGACGACGGTCGCTCCGGACAGATACTTGCGGAGCAGGCCACCAACGGAAACGCGGATGTCCTGATTGAGGGATACGGCGCCGGCCGCCGTGGAAAAACACACGGTGGATGAATTGGTCTTGAAGAAGTCACCGAGAAGGCCAGCACTGATATCCATAATCAAACCTCCATGTAAACCGGCTGTCCATCGATGGTGGCCCACACACCGTCAATGGAAACGCGCTCGCAGAGAACGCCATTTATGATACGCCTAAAGGGAATTCCCGTTGATAGGGGGTACCCGCCATTTTCAACGAAAGTGACAGCCACGCCTCTATCTGACTCGACATAAGGCGCGCCGAGGCCGTTCAGCGCTTCCGTTACCTTAATGCCGCCGCTGGGGACTACCTTCACAGGCCACCCGAGATTGCTCATTTTTCCGCTTCCGGCTCTCTGGCGATGCGATCCAGCCCCATGCGAAGGATGCGATCTTTCTTCACGCGGCCGGCCTTCTTGAACACGTGGAATTCCGCCGTGTCCTTCACGTACTCGTCAAGGAAGGAATCGCCATCGATGAGATGGACGAAGACGGATGCGCCTTTGGTGAATTCAGTCATTGGTGTTCTCCATTTCTGACTTCGTTCAATCCATCAACGGCTTCAAGTAGTGCTTCGCCGATAGACAATCCACGGACGTTTTCACATTCCTCAGACAGGCTTTTGAATGTAAGCCCCTGCTTTCCGCAAAGGCTGCACGCACCAACAAACTTTTCTCCCTTTGGGGATGTCCTGTAAATGGTATGCGTTGTCATTCCTGTTCCTCCTTGCTCATTTCCGCCTGCCGCTCGCTGAAGCTCTGCTGACGCTCGCCCATCATGCGGCTATGCTCGCTCTCGACGGCGGCGCGCTGGCGATCCTGAGCGCTCATGGCTTGGTCTACCTGACGCGAGCGGATGTCGGACACGGCCTTGATGTCCTCGCGATCTTGGCTACGAGTCTGGTTGCTTGCATCCACGCCGAGCTTCTGAATCTCAGCCATGATTTTTTCGATGCGGGCGTTTGTCTCTGCAATGCTGCCTCGCGTCTGTTCCAGTTCCAAACCGATGCGGCTTGCATCAGCCTGAGCCTTGGCCTGCGCTTCCTTGGTGCGCAACTCCATGTCCATCTGGGTCTTCTGAGCGTCAGCCTGCACCTTGGCAATCGAGGCCTGCGCCTTTTGTAGTTCGGCTTCGGCCAGCTTGTTGTTGGCTTCAGCCATTTGCTTCTGAGCTTCGCCGTTCTCTTGTCCCTGTCCTGCCATCTGCGCGGCGGCCTGCGGCAAGCCTTCCACGAATTCATCGATCACGCCGTTAAGCTCACGGCCGACGCGGTATGGCTGAAGAACAAACTTGAGCATCTCACCAGCCAGCTTGGCACCGCCAGCCCCAAGCGCGCCAAGCACCTGAAGCGAACCGGCAGCCTGCGTGAACACGCCAAGAAGTTCGTTGCGGCTTTGCTTCTCCGCAAGCTCGTCCGTCATGATGGTTGAGTCGGTCGCGATCTCGAACGCGAAGCCGCGCGCCTTGTTGTCGCGCAAGAGCTTCATGATGTCTTCGATGGGGACTTGCTCAGATGCCTGCTTGATCATCGGCGCGTATTTGGCGATGATCTCCTGCTGCATCTTCTGGAACTGGGCGGCGGCCTGTTGCTTCTGTTGTTCAACCTGCTTTGGGTCGATCTGTTGGCCCTGCTGCTGAGCCTGCATCAGCTTCTCTTCGGCCTTCTGAAGGTCTTCCTTGGCCTTCTTGTCCAGCTCCTTCAGATCGGCCTTGGCCGCGTCCTCAAGCTCCTTGATGGTCTTCTCGATATCCTTCTTGGTCGGTATCTCAAGCTGTGACATCTCAAGCAGCGTGTCGGACGAGAACTGCTCGGCCATGATCTCGGCCGCGATCTCTGTCACGTCGCGGGCAATGCGCTGAAGCTCGTTGACCTTCTCCTTGATGCGGGCGCTGCCATACTGACCCTTGAGGCGCTGAGCACCGAGGGTTTCATCAGCCTGCGTCTCGCCGCGCATGATGTCAGAGATGCCGCTCAAGCGGTCGAAGTCCGCGAACAGTTCAGCACGCGCCTGGATAAGCCCGGTGATCGTCGTGGCGATCATGTCGATGGGCATCCATTGGACGAAGTTGGCAGCACCGCCCGAGGCAGAGAGAGCCGCACCCGGAACTGGAATTAGCAGCATCTCATCCTTGGTTTCGTTGAGAAGCTGCTGAACAGCGCCGGCAATGTCACCACCAGCCGGGATCAGTCCCTTCATCTTCACTTCGTCGAGAAGGGCGTAGATGCGCCGTGTCAGGCTGTTGATCTTGTTGAAGTGACCGGCATAGCGCTTGTAGTCAGGAACAGGCTCAAGCGAGCGAGGTCGAAGCGTGCCGTATGCCGGCCTTGGGCAAGGAAAGAAGCCCTTGAGATTGAGATGGGGCTTGCCTTCGTCCAACAGGACTTCGCAGCCCTCTACAACCCAATAGACGCGATTGTCGGCCTTGTGCCAGACCTCCCAGACACCGGCCTGATTGGCGTGGTCCGTCTCGGTGCTGTACTGGCTGGAGCGGTCACGAGAGCCGAGATTGATATGCTCGTAGGCATCGCCGCTCGTCTTTTCGAAGCGGTCCTTCATCTGCTCGCGTGTCATCCATGCGCGGCGGGATACCCAAGGCACGTCAGACCACTTGCGGGCCGGTGGGTGGAGAAAGTCCTTGCGGTCCAGATGCTCAATGCAGATCTTCTGCCCGTCGTCGCTCTCGTAGGTCACCCACAACTGACCGCGATTGTAGAAGATCAGATCGTCGCGGGTGCAAATCATCTCGAGGTCGAGGCCGGCACGGTCGAAGGCCGACACGACGGAGCGCTCAAGCAGTTCAGCTGCGGTATTCTGAAGCTTGCGACGGTCTTTGAATTGCGGCGACACGACGGGGACAGGCGGGCGGGCGTAGATCGCTGGCTTCATGACCTCCATTGAGGCCCAGAACAGATCATAGTCCGGATCAGCCCAGTCGCCACGCACTTCGCCGCGTGCATACACCTCGTCGATGTCGTCACAGTAGCTTTGCCAGCCGTTGAAAGCGCGCTCGGCTTCCTTGATGGCGTCGAGAACGCGAGCGGATGACTTCGGCTCGTCTTCTACCTTGAGAGTGTCGGAGTTATCGAAGTCCTCGGTCAATTCTATCTCCGTCTCTCACCCGGAAGGGCAGGCGCTATGACGCGACCGGCGTCATTGGCGTAGATTGGCTTTGCCTTTTCTTCCTTTGGTTTATTACCATAACTCATGCGATCAATCAATTGACCGACAAGACCTAGAGCGTCTACCTGATCGTCATGCACACCTACCGGGAAACTCATCATTTCCGAGATGAGATCTGACAGGAACGGCGCGTCACTGAGCACATACAGCCCAGACAGCGCCATGCGGCCACGGATCGACTGCGCACGAATGGCCTTGTCCCCGCGAGTGGCGAACGTCTCCTTGGCGACGTAGGCCTGACGCTCCATCATCTGGCGCACAAGGAACGGGCCAACACCACTACGGATCTGGCCTGTTTCCTCAGCCCAACCAACCGGCTTCCACTTGATGACGAGATCGCAGAAGGTATTCACCCACACATCGGACGATGCCTGCCCGCGCCATAGGTCGAGTAGATACATGCGGCCATCTGGATCAAGCCCGACGACGGCATGAACCGTGTAATCGCCGCCGTCCGCCGTCACCGCGTAGTCGCTACCACCGTAAACCAGCATGGTCTCGCGCGGTGGCAGCTTCTCGACTGTGTGAATCCATTCGCGCTTGAAGTAGTCGCCTGTCTCCGGTGCCGGCCTTTGCTGATACAGCGCGGACCAGTCCCGCGGCGGCAAGGCGCGCTTGATGCGCTCCAGGGCGTCGAGGTCGTATTGCTCGGGCCACAGAGCTTCACCAGCATCATTGATGGCAGGAAGATCGAGGACGGTCCAGCCTTCATGCTTATGCTCATTCAACAGCCACCCCGTCAAATCGTCTTCGTGCCATCGGGTCTGGATGATGACTATCCGCCCACCGGGCATGAGACGGGTGTAAGCCGTGGACGTGTACCAGTCCTTTGTGCGCTTGCGGATGACTTCGGATTCCGCTTCCTCTCGGTTCTTCACTGGGTCATCAATGAGCAACAGATGTGCGCCACGGCCTGTTAGCGGGCCGCCGACGCCTACGGCATAGAACGCGCCCCGTTGTGCTGTCGAATGCTCGTAGCCGCCCTGTGAGCCTTCCACGCTGAACCGGCTGGATGCCCGGCTGTCGTTGGTCAGTGTGACGCCAGGAAAGATGGCTTGGAAAGATTGGTCTTCGATCTGCCGCTTGACCTTGCGTCCGAAGTCGTCGGCCAGATCCTGCCCATACGTGGCCGTGACGATGTAGTGATCTGGATTGCGGCCTAGATACCACGCAGGGAAGAACTCGCTGGCGAGCATGGAATTATGCGTCGGCAGCATTGAACGCCCGCATAGAAATAGATGGCTCGGGCTATCGACCTGTATGCAAACCGTGTCAGCCGTTCCGACCGGCTCTATGCTCTGCAAATACCGATGAGGCTGCTTAACGCCATCACGGCATCGCGCCGCTTTCCTCGGCAATCTTGCTGCGCCCGCCATGTAGAACATAACGCGGTATTTCGGCCCGCAATCCTTTTCTCCAATGGTGGCGCGGCCTTCAATTATCTGCGCCTTGACGCCTAGAGACGCGACAAGCTCCTTGACCTGATAGGCAAGCAACTTGCTCTTGTTGCAGAACTCGACCTGACCATCAGGTGCTACGTACCCGTCAGTATCGATCAAGCCTTGAAGCAAAGCCCTCCGCTGGCCTTCGGCTGCGAACAGATAAGACTCCGGAATATGCTTGTTCCCGATCAGACCAGCCGCTTTGAGCCTTGCCTTTAGGCCAAGAACGCCGAATAGCATTTCCGGCACGCGGCTACTCGTCTTCAATCCTTCGTCTTCGATGGCCTGTCTGATGAAAGGCTGGTCGTCCACATGCGAGGTAATCGCTCCATCAAGCGATGTTCCATCTCCTAACCATGCTCCAAGCGTATATGGGCCTATCGGCAATTCCGCATAGGGTAACACAAGCGGGGACTGCGCTCGCACCATTGCTGCTCGGCTGCTAGTCCTATCCGCAAGGTAACGCGTTGTCTTAACCTTGAAAACTGGCCTCTTTCGACACAGGCGGACAAGCCATTCATGCTCGGCGTCCGCGATGATCCTGTCGCCATCATCCGTTGTGATGGCGTAGACTTCTCGACCACGCCAAATCTCGCTTACGGCGACAACTTGACAAGGCTTTCCGTTCTCGTCGAATACCTGATCGCCGGCCTTCAAATCAGCGATGCGCCGCCATCCTGCCGTTGTGGGGATTGGCGTATCGACATGAAGTGCCTTTCCGTGTCGTGGCGGCATCGTGATCATCAGACGCGTGATGTCTCCGCGCTCTACGGCTTCAAGGTGTCTGGCAATGAGGCGATGGTGGGCAGCATCACGGTATGCCGGCCACTGATAGGCCGCGTAGGCTATGAGGCGAGAGAATGCGTAGTCTTCAGGCGTCGGCTGGATGGCCGTCATCAGAACGCAAGCCCTTCCTGTGTTTCTGTGATCTTCGGCGTGCTTACAAACATGTCAGGTTGGGCGTAAGCCTTGCGAATGCGCTCGCAGGCTATGTCAAAATATGCTGGCATCAGCTCAACGCCGATGAATTGCCGACCAAGCTGCACGGCAGCCACGCCCGTGCTTCCGCTACCCATAAACGGGTCAAAGACTGTTCCTTCGGGCGATTTCAGCAGAAGGCGCTTGAGGAGATCGACAGGCTTCTGGTTCGGGTGCTGCCGTCCATTCTTCGCCATGCTCTGGACAGGCGGGCAGTAAAGAACATTGCTTTCGTCGCGCGCCCCCTTTGAAGCCCTTGCCAATAACATAGATTTCCTCGCTCGACGGCTTCCATGGTAGGTCAAGAGCACCCATGCCAAGCGCTGGCCACTTATCCCAAACCAAGACCATTCTGCAGCCCTGCGGCTCGGGCTTGCGCCGAGAGCCAAATGCCAGGATCGGCGTTGCCTGAGTTGCGAGCCAGTTCGCGATGAAAGCGTCTCGGGCGGTCACGTCGTTGTCGTTGGCGATCTTACGACCTTCGGCCCAAAGCTCATCCGTTGCATGCCCGCTCTGGTAATCGATACCATATGGAGGGTCAGTCAAAACGACGGCTACAGGCGGCAGCGTCGGCATTATCTCCATGCAGTCGCCCAGATAGAGCGTGCAATCGCCTATGACTTCTTTGCGCTTCCAAGGTGTCACTTGTCAGCCCTCGCCGCCGCCGCTACTGCCGCGTCACGCTGTTCCTTGTTCGTGATTTCGAGCGAGCCTGACATTTTGTAGTCAACAGCCGATAGCCTTGGGTGAATGAACGGCGATGCGTCCCTAGCCGCATCTTGCGCCATCTGCCTGAAACCCGCCGTCTGCTTGACCTGAGCGAGGAGGAACTTGAACTGCTCATCAGGCGTAGCGTCTACGCCGATCTTGCCAAGCATCTCGTCAACAGTCATTCCGGCAATCGTAGCCTCCGCGTCGACGGCGGCTTGATAGAAATGCCGCATGTTGTCAATCATGACCTCAAGCGGCGTCATGCCAGTAGCGGCAGCCTTTTCAGCTACCGCTCTGGTCTTTTTGGCTAGCGCCCCTTTGGGCCTGCCGGTTCCTGGTCTTAGTCCACCTTTGGGCATCGTACTTTCTGATTATTTAGGTTGCGCACAATCGGTCGAATAGGTCTTGAGAGAATGTTACGCTACCTGGGATCACTTTTGTTCCTCGTGCTCATTGGCCGCGAACAGACGGACCATCCCCTGGTTTCCAGCCGCCCTTGATAGCCTTGCGTAGTGGCTCGACCCTGTCATGTGCTGTCCAGAACATCCATTCCTTTCCACGTTTCACAGCCATCCGCTCGTTTCCGGCATCATTCACCACCTTTGCATAGAGGCCGATGCTGTGAACGAACCCCATCGACTCTACCACTTTGTATGTCTGCCCGCCAATTTCAATGTTTGCCATCACTTCTCTCCAAAGCTAACCAACGGGAACCCATAGAACTCGTACCGGCGCACTGGCGGCAGTTTGTCATAGTCAACCGCCTCAAGCTCGTACATTCCCCATAGCTTGCCGCGTTCAGTTGATACCGTTGTGATGAAGCCGGTACCTAGCCTGTCGTGTGAGACTGTCACTGACTTGATGCGGCAATGAGGATAGGGATGCATCACTTCTCTCCTGTCTCGGCTTCCTCGTAGTCCTTTACTCTCACCACCTTCCAGTCATATTTCTCGCTGATGAGCTGGCTAGGATCATACACGATACTGCCAGTGTCCCACCAGATGTCCAGCTCGGCTTCATTTGCGATTCGTTGTCGGCTTTTGAACAGGTTGGCAAGGGCAATTGCCAACCTGTGGAGCGCTGCTGTTGTTTCTAGGAAATGGTTCATTCTGTGAACCTCAGTTCCTGCACATCGTCGTCATTGGTGCGGCGGTAGTCGATACGGTCGAAGATGTCTGTTTCTTCCATGCCCTGAGAACGCCAAGCAGCAACGCGGGCGGCTTCGGCATTCTTGTTGCTCATAGCCCTCTTGCGGTTTGAGGCTACCTTGTCGCTGTTTGCGAAACTGAGGCCGTTACGCTGAGCAAAACCAGAAACCGCCCATTGATACGTGCCGAGCATGGTCGCGGTCTCGCCGCTAGTCAGTCCAGCCTCTATGGCGTGTTTGACCTGATGGAGCTTTTGTTCTGTTGTTGCTGTAGTCCACCAATAGCGGGTTTTCGGCATCATCTCTCTCCTGTGTTTTTATCAGCGAGGCAGGGCTTGATACCTGCTGCCATGGATTACGGGGCGTAGTTAACGGGCTCCACCATGGCGATTCGTCACTCTTCATGTCCTTCCACGAGGCTCGCTGACATCGCCTATCATATCGCTAGATGGGCGATGTTTCAAGCGTAATCTTCAAACGCAAATCGACCAAAGGTGTATGCCGAACGGCTCATTTGCCAAACTTTTTTGTATTTGGCTGTTGACTTCGTCAAAGTTTGTTGTATGATTGGGACATCAAGACAGGAGATAGAAATGCGGTACATTGATAAATCGGACAAAGCCAAGGCTTATGAAATGCGCAAAGATGCCGCCCGCACCGATTGGGACGCCGAAATGCTGCGGCTGGAAAAGGAAGCTGAAAAGGTTCGTGATGTGTATATTGGGAAACAAGCCGATCGAATGGTTGCTAAATTGCGCATTGAATGGGAATCCGCGAGGCGCATGCGGGATTATGTGAAGACTGGGATCAATTCCCAATGACACCCTCATCATTCATTAGCTGGCTGGCGGATATGAAGTCCGCCGGCCTTGCTCGTTCTGATGCGAAATGCGCCCGGCTTCTCGGCGTATCTGCTAACTCTGTGGTCGATATGAAGAAGCGTGGTGCGGATTTGCGGACGGCTTTAGCCTGTAGGGCTTTGCTGCATCGTATGGAACCGTATGAATGAACCCGTGCAAAATATGCACTAGTTGAAAAGCCCCGGTTCATCGCCGGGGCCTTTGTTTCACTTTCCAGGACGTGGCTTGGAAGGCTTAGGTTTGCAGGCCATTGGTTACCTCCTTTCTATGGATTAGCCCCGCTGGTTGCAACAGCGAGGGCCTCGTTTTTTAGATAGCGGCGCTATCAGGTGGTCAGATCGGTGAAAGGTAACCAGAAAAACCGTCCCCACCCTGCCGGGCTTATTTCCGCGAGTCTCCGGCTGCGCGGCCTTGAGGGTATGCGAGCCTCAAGGAGTTAACCACTTCCATTTTTTCCCAGACCTAGCTTCTGAAATACAAGCTTCGCTTACTCCGTAAACTGAGGCCAATTTCCTTCCGCTCATAGATGAGCCTCTTATATATATCACATCTTCTTTGGTAAGCTTGGCATGCTGGTTTCTTTCCCCGACAAATCCAGACCTACCTTTTAAAATCATATCTCTAATATTGTCCTTTTGAGATCCGACAGCCAAATGCTCTACTCTGTAACACGATGGGTTATCGCATCTATGCATCACAACATCCCCTTTACTTATGGGGCCGTAGGCAATTGATGCGACTAACCGATGTACTCTAGATACTTTTCCTGCAATTCTGACGTACCCATAACCCTTATCGTTTTTAGCTCCAGCCCATATCAAACAAGGATGATCGAGCATCTTAAATCACCTAATGGCTAGTAAATCTCTAGTGCCACTCCCACGCTATTAGCTCTATTGCGGGCCTATGCGGCTAGGGCTTACTATCGCCTCCTAGCGTGACATTTCACCCCTCATGGGGCTTAACAGGCGGTGCCGTCTTAGGCTTTACGGGCCAGGAGGAGAAAAACCCGACCGCTGCCGCCTCAGCGATACCGCGCCAGGGAGGGCGTGCGCGGTATAATCAATCTCCTTGTTGGGTTGATATTCGGATATGTCGGGGAGCGTGTCAACCTTTATTTCTGTTTTCCTCAGCTTCGGCAGCGGAAAGAGCGGCGTTGCGCATTTCCTGCAACTCCATCATCCGGTCGTATTGGGCTTCGGTCAGTTTGGGGAAGTCATCTGACCAATCGCCGTTCATAACGATGTCGGCTTCCCATTCCTCGTAGCCCTTCAGCGCCTCGACGAGTTGCACCTTCACCGGGTCGGCGGCCGGGGACAGCGGTACCCGCAGATAGGGGAACGTGTCTTCCGGCTGACCGTTTTCCTTGATGAACTCGGAGATTTCTTCATCAGTCATCATGGGTTCGGAACCGTCAAGCGATCTTTGACTGTTGGCTGGCGGCTCTGGAGCGGCGGCTAGCATGGCGCGGTAAATCGCCGTGACGATCATGTGCGTGTCCCAATCAATCGTTTTGCCGGCCACGTAGTTTTCGCCGAGATCTCGTTGCGCCGCGTCGTAGGTTTCTACGCCGGCCTGAAGCATGTCCGGAGGGATTTCCGTGTCGGCGATGGTCGGACCGTTATCAACCGGGACGGCTCGCCACCCTTTAGGAAGGGGCGGCGCTGGCGGGGCGAGGTGCGGCAGGGCGGCGAGGATGCCGGCCTCAAGCGGGTCTCGCCCATCATGCATTGCCTGTTCAAAGGCAGCTTCTGCCACCTTTATAGTGGCCTTGGGAATGGGTGAGGTCATTCTGTCTTCGACTCCTGCTCGCGCCTCTGAATCCACGCCTCGCAGCGCTTGCGAAACTTGTCGGCCGCATTTGCGCTGGCAAAGCCCCCGGCATCAGCGACGCAGCGAGCCCAATAGTCGCGTTCGGCGCGAAGCTGTTCGAGCGTTTGCATCTCGAAAGGGATGTTGGGCCTTGCCGTCAGTGACGGGGGCAGTTCTGTGGGGCTCATGATTTACACCTCGCCTTTCTGGCGGCCTTCTCTCTGCGTGTTGCCCATGCTCTGAGTCGAATTGCCCTGATTTCCTCGGGCGACTTCGGCGTGGCTATCTTTCGCCTCGGCTCTTGACCAGGCAGATAGACACCACAGTCCAAGCCGTCGCAGGGATCATGACCGCAGATGCATTTCCAGCGGGCCGGCTCGTCAGCTAGGTTGATCTTCGCAGGGAGCGTAGGGCGCATCACTTGCCTCCATGCTGGTACTGCTGCATCCGCGCATTGATGATCTGCCGAATGCGGTGAACGGTGAGCCAGATGCCGAAACCAAACCCGGCGATGAAAGCCGTTACCGCGATGCCCATGGGGTTCATAGCTTCCTCCTATCCAGACAGGCCGACAATAGCCGACACACTGATGATGACGCCGAACACGACAGCCAGGAACTGTGGGCTATCCATGAAGCGGATGATGCGCGGCGGGTCGAAGCTCATGCGCTGGATGTGGATTTCTTCGCGGGGGATCATGATGGCCTCCGAATGTGCGTATAAGCCTCATCAACAAGTTTATTGTAGTCGCTGGTCACTGCCCGCAAGACAGCCCGCTCCACGTAGTGAGTGAGCGTCGTGTCTTCCTTGCGCGAGCGTACGGCCTGAACGTCGAAATCTGGTTTATCATCTCCTAGCCGTGAATACTCTCCGCTATAGGAGATGCCTGTGATCTCCCAGCCGATACCGTCGTGCTCAAGATCCACCTCGGCATCAAGGATTGCCAGCAGATATCCGCCCGCAATTTCAATCTCGATGCCGTAGACGTTCGTCGTGAATGTCTCGCCGGCATATGCGGATTCGTCGTCGCTGTCCGTGCTGGCGTCGAGACGGTTTAGGTGGATCTGGTTGGTGGTGAGCATGGTCATTCTCTCCCGACGATATCGAGGAAGATTTCATTCTGGGCAGCCCACGCAGCAGCCCACGCAGCATCCCACGCAGCAGCCCTCGCAGCATCCCACGCAGCA
>Ga0247724_1000040_pt1 | contig 42193 bp, 37 predicted proteins | sample OKSTACKMC2E_FD_182776 | JGI IMG/M metagenome (GOLD analysis project Ga0247724, IMG submission 182776) | Subsurface sediment microbial communities from gas well in Oklahoma, United States - OK STACK MC-2-E | ecosystem: Environmental > Terrestrial > Deep subsurface > Rock core/Sediment | place... | reverse complement strand
CCGCAAATGCATGGAGCAATTTGTGGCGATGTACAGGATGTACGGTATGGTGGATCAGGGATTTCGAAACGCCAACAGTTTGGCGTTTCGCCTGATGAACGCCATTTGCTCTGCAAATGGCAAAATGCAGGTACGTGGTACCCAGTACGTGGTACCCAGTACGTGTTACCCAGTACGTGGTACGCAGAGCTTTGTGGCGATGAACAGTGACAAAACGGAGTTGTGATGCAAGCAAATAAACCGGTGCGCGAAGTAGTGATTTTAGGCGGTGGCACAGCCGGCTGGATTTCAGCATCGCTGCTCGTGAAGTTACTGGGTAAATCCATTCGTATCACTTTGGTCGAATCTGACGAGATTGGTATTGTCGGTGTCGGTGAAGCGACGATCCCGCCGATCATGACCTTTAACGCCGCACTTGGCATTGACGAAAAAGCTTTTGTCCGCGCCACTAAAGGCACTATTAAACTCGGTATTGAGTTTGAAAACTGGCGCCAGATTGGCGACCGCTATATGCATGCGTTTGGCAGCATTGGTAAAGAATTCCCCAGCTGTAATTTCCATCATTTTTGGGTGCGCAGCCAAAAGCTCGGCATGCCTTATGACTTCTGGGATTTTTCGCTGGCTTATCAGGCGGCCTTACAACATAAGTTTGGTCATCTGGCGAAAATCGACGGCGTAAATCTGCCGGGGTTGTCTTATGCCTATCATTTTGATGCCGGCTTGTACGCGCAGTTTTTACGTCAGTTCAGCGAAAACCTCGGTGTGCGGCGCATTGAAGGCAAAGTCAGTCAGGTGCTGCGCCATGCTGACAATGGCGATGTAGCTACCCTGGTGCTGCAAAACGGTGAGCAGGTACACGGCGATTTATTTATTGATTGCAGTGGCTTGCATGCGCTGCTGATCGAAAAAACCTTAAACACCGGTTATGAAGACTGGAGCCACTGGTTACCGGCCGACAGTGCGCTTGCTGTGCCTTGTGCCTCGGTTGAGCCCATCACGCCTTACACCAAATCCATTGCCCACGCCAAAGGCTGGCAATGGCGCATTCCGCTGCAACACCGCATCGGCAATGGCTTTGTTTATTCCTCGAAATATTGCAGCGATGAAGAAGCCAAAGCGACTTTATTGGTGAATCTCGATGGCGAACCATTGGCCGAACCGCGCAAAATCTCGTTTAAAACCGGACGGCGCCGCAAGCAGTGGAGCCACAACGTGGTCAGTATCGGTTTATCCAGTGGTTTCCTCGAGCCGCTGGAGTCAACCAGTATTCACCTCATTCAATCCGGGGTGCTGCGTTTACTGAAGTTTTTCCCGAACAACGGCATTTCGCCGGCAATGCGCGACGAATTTAACCGCCTGTCACAGATTGAATTCGAGCAAATCCGCGACTTTATTATCTTGCATTACAAGCTGAACGAACGCACCGACAGCCAGTATTGGCAGGACTGCGCACGAATGGACGTGCCGGAAACCCTGCGCCGGAAAATGGCGATGTTCCGCGAAACCGGCATGGTACAGCGCGAGCAGGACGAGCTGTTCTCTGAGATCGCCTGGCAGCAGGTGATGATAGGCCAGGGCGTGATCCCGGCGGATTATCACAGCATGGCCAACGCCATTGATGAAACCGCGCTGAAAGAGCTGCTGGATAACCTCAAAGCGGTAATGAAAGTGACGGTCAACCGCTTGCCGCCGCATCAGGACTTTATCAATTTCTGCGTAGGCTGAGGGATGGATCATGTTGATAAAACCTTTGAGCTTGGTCCTGCCAGTCCTGCTGCTGAATCAGGCTCTGGCGGCTGAAGGACCGTTACAGGTACCGTCGCCGGACTGGCGCGATCAGGTGATTTATTTTGTGCTGACCGACCGTTTTGCCGATGGTGACCCTGCCAATAACAACCAGGGCGCCGGCGAATATAATCCGGTCAAATCCAGCCACTACAGCGGGGGCGACCTTCGAGGTATTCAGCAAAAGCTGGATTACATTCAGGGGCTTGGCGCAACAGCCGTCTGGCTGACGCCGCCGGTAGCGAACCAGTGGTGGAGCGACAAAGCGCAATATGCCGGTTATCACGGTTATTGGGCCACTGACTTTGCCAGTATCGACGCCCACTATGGCACGCTGGCGGATTATCAGGCCTTATCGCGCGGTTTACATGGCCGCGGCATGTATTTGATCCAGGACATTGTGGTCAATCATACCGGCAATTTCTTTGGTTACGACGGTCCTTATGATGCGACTGACACGGCGAAAAACTTTGTGCTATATGAAAGCCAAAACAGTCGCCAAAGCGCGCCGGTGCAGCCGCCTTTTGATCAGATTAACCGCTTAAATCCGGCGCATGCCGCAGCGGACATTTATCACTGGACCCCGCCAATCAGCGACCCAACCGTGCCTGGTCAGGAATTTCACTATCAGCTGGCGACACTCGCCGACATCAACACCGCCAATCCGCGCGTGCGGCAGGCGCTGAAGCACAGTTACCGTTATTGGCTAGAGCAGGCCGGTGTCGATGCTTATCGCATTGATACCGCAAAATATGTCGAACACGAATTCTGGCAGGATTTTCTGCATGCGCCCGATGGCGTGCTGGCTAAAGCGCGGGAACTTGGCAAACAGCATTTCCTTGCTTTTGGTGAAGTGTTTGAAGCGTCAAAGCCATTTGCTGCCGATGGTGAAGCTAAACTACGGCGTTTTCTTGGCACTGCGGAAAAACCGGAACTGAATTCAGTCATCGCTTTTCCACTGTATTTTGAGCTGAACCGGGTATTAGCTGAGGGGCAACCTGCGGCGCAGCTCGGTTACCGGCTACAGCAGCACGTCAGTCAGTTTCCGCAGCCGCATCTGCTGCCGACATTTCTGAATAATCACGACACCAAACGCTTTCTGGCGGCCGGCAGCCCGGCGGCATTTTTGCAGGCTTATGCGCTGCTTTTTACCATTCCGGGCATTCCGGTGATTTATCAGGGCGATGAACAGCTGTTACCGGAAACCCGTCAGGCGATGTTTAAAGGCGGTTGGGGCGCCACAGCGGATGCTTTCCGGCCAGAACACAGCATGTATCAGCACATTCGTCAGCTGGCGGATTTACGCAAGCAACATCGTTTATTCAGCCGTGGTGAGTTCAGCCTGCTACAGGCGGAAACCGCCGGCGCCGGCATTCTGGCATATCAGATGCAATATCAGGGACAAAAGGCTATGGTGGTGATGAATACGGCCGATAGCCCGCGTTTATTGGCCGGATTAAAGCTCGGCGCCAGTCAGGCCCGGGTGTTATGGCAAAGCCCTGGTGCGGCGTCCGGCCCGCTAGTGCTAAATCCCGCTGGCGAACTGACTCTGGAATTGCCGGGGCGTGCGGTGCTGGTGCTGCAACCGGCAGGCGAGGCAGCCAGTAAGGCTGTTGCGGCTGGCAAGTTAACGTTGGGCGAATTACCACCAGCCCCGTTAGAGCGGGATGTCTGGCTGCAAGGCAAAACAGACAGGCCGGATCTGCCGATTTGGCCGGTGCTGAATGGTCAGTTACATCAATTACCACCAGTGCACGCTGCGGCGGACGGTAGTTTCCGGCTATTGCTGCCTGTGCGGGACCTGGGGCTGCAGCAACAGCGTTTACAGCTGTATCAGGCCGAAACCGGGGCGCTGAGCCCGGTCTGGCAGTATCAGACCGATGTCAAAGCCGCGAGCTGGGCGGCCGCAGTAGAAGACCCGACTGGCGATGACAAAGGTTTTGACGGCAATTACAAAGGACCAACCCAGCCGCACGCGCAGCAGCAACGCGATATCCGCGGGCTGAGCGGCCGTTCTGGCGGCAATGTGCTGGAACTGGAGCTGCAAATGCAACAAATCAGCCAGTTTTGGGCGCCGGCCAATGGTTTTGACAATGTGCACTTTGCGCTGTTTTTCCATCTGCCTCAGGCGGCACAACTGCCCGCTGCTACTGAGTTGCCTGGGCTGAATCGCAGTATGCCACATGGGCTTTCCTGGCAACTGGGGCATTTCCTGTTTGGCTGGGGCAATTCGGTGTTTAATGCCGCTGGAGCCAACGCCATGTCGACCGGGCAGAAACTTGGTGCAGCACCCGAAGTGACAGTGGATGCGGCGAAGGGGTTGATCCGGATCCGTTATCACGCTACAGCGCTGGGTTTGCCCGGCTGGGATGGCGCGAAAATTTACCTGTCCACCTGGGACAAAACCGGTGAAGGTGTGCTGCGCAGTATCGAACTGACTCCGTCGCCGTGGAATTTTAGTGCAAAGGCAATAGACGCCCCAAAAGTGATGGATGATCTCTGGCTTGAGCTCAAAGCGAATAACAGCTCTGACCACTGACAAGGTCGGGAACCTGCGGCCGTTCCTTCAGTCACATTGATGCCCCAGTGCATGAATGTGACTGAAGGAGAAGAGGATGTTGTCAAAAATCCGCAGCCGGATCATCCGGTTTTTACAGCTCAGCCAGTGTCGTTTTGATGTCGACGGTCAGAAAATTCATACCTGCAATGCTTGCCTGACTTTTCAGGAGCAGGCGCTGCTGATTGAACGTCCCGGCAAACCCAGCCGGTTGATGCCTTATGAAAAACTCAATCTCGACCGTTTATTATTTTTGATTAATCCCGCTATTACAGTGCATTAGGTGCTTGATCCGGGCTGTGATAACGTCAGGGGAAATGTCCGAGTGAAGGAGTCCGGGCTTGGCTGAACTGCGTGTCGCCACTTTAAATCTGCTGAATTTTGCCGCGCCGCCGCTGGCCTGTTATGAATGGGACAACATTTATAGTCAGGCGCAGTGGCTGCAAAAAACCAACTGGCTAAAGGCGCTGTTGCTGGAGCAGCAACCGGATATTCTGGCACTGCAGGAAGTGTTTTCGGTTACGGAATTACGTGAGCTGCTGGCGACCCTGGGTTACACCTGGTTTGCCGTGGTGGAGCAACCAGAACTGCTGGATCAGCATGTGTTTACCCGCCCGGTAGTGGCCATCGCCAGCCGTTATCCCCTGCTTAAGGTTGCAGAAGTCACAGCCGACGCCGCCGCTCTGGCACAGCTTGGGCTGCAAAGTTTCCAGTTCAGCCGCAAACCTGCATTGGTGCAGCTGGACACCCCACAGTTTGGTCCGGTGTGGCTGGCGTCTGTGCACCTGAAATCGCGCCGGCCGGCAGAATTGCCCGATGCTGCGCTGGCATTGTGGGCTTCTGAGCTGCAGCGTGGTCATGAAGCGGCGTTGCTGCGCCAGACGCTGGCGTTGCATTGCCGGTCTCAACATGGTCAGGCCGAACCACTGATCTTGGCCGGTGATTTTAATGATGTGTTGAGTTCAGCGTTATTACAACCGCTGCTGGCGACAGATCGCAGCCAACAGCCAATATTCCTGTTACAGGACGCGGCAGAGCTGGCAGCTGAAGCTTACCGTGCGCCGACGCATTATTATGGTGCCGGCGGTCAGGTGTTAGATTATCTATTGGTGTCCACGGCTTTTGATCCACGCCACCATCATGCCTTTGGTGAGGTCAGCCGCTATCGGGTGGTGGACCAGCATCTGGTCAGTCCGGTATTTGCGCGTGATGGCTACAGCAGCGATCACGCTTATGTGCAAATCAGCCTGAAACCGTTTAAATCCCGCTAGTGGCAGATGCTGTGGTGGTGTCTGTCTCAGCTGGCGTTTCTGCTGCCGGGCTGGTTTCAGTGTCTGCTTTTTGTTTCAGCCGGATGGAATTTTTTACCTGAATATTTTTTTTCTGTTTGGCGCGTTTGGCGATTTTCTTTTTCAGGGCTTTGGCTGAGCTCATGGCAGGGTTCCGGTACTGGTCATCAAAAGCCATATTCTAGCGGATCGCCGGCGTCGCGCCCAGCTTTGCTTGCTGCGCCAGCTGTTCACTTAATACTTTGGGTCTGTAACTTTGTTCCAGCCGCTGCAGTTCACCGCTTTGCTGCAGACGCCGGATGGCTTTATTTATCGCTGCCATCGTCGCCAGATTCACCGTTTGCTGGCTGGCCATCAGATGGGCCGGTGTCACATGTAGTTGTGGACTGGCGAGCCGGATATCCATGATCCGGTCCGGGCCGACAAAATGGTAAAACAGGTCGGCGTCAATCAGCACCAAATCGCCGCGGCTGGGTGTGGCAAATAACAGTTCAGTGCCGACCTGCGCATCCGGATAAGCTGTATAGCGTTTTTGCTGTTTAAATCGGTTGCGATACTGCTCAAACTCAATGCCATACCAGCCACTGGCCGGGCCGATCAGCCGCAATCCCAGTCGTAGCGCATCGGCGAGGCTGAGCTCGTCCGGCAGGTCGCTGCGGGTGCGGGCGAACATACCAACCACTTCCTGTCGGTACGGCTGACTAAAGCGGGCAAAACGTTCACGATCCGGGTTTTTCGAAGCGCGGATCATCAAATCAATCTCGCCATCCTGCAAGCTTTTCAGAATTCGTGCACCGGTCATCGGTGTGACATGCCAGCGCCATTGACAACCAGCGGCCTGCATAATGGCGCTGACCAGTTCAACGTCCATGCCGCGCAGCTGGCCACTTGCATCGCGATAAGCCGATGGCGCATGCAGGTCGAGGTGCACCCGCAGGGGCTGCGGACACACCGCATTCGCTGCAGTTGCAGCTATGGCTTGTGCTGCATACAGCAGCACAGAGAGAGTAAAAATCAGCGCTTTAAACACACAATACCTTTCAGCTCGGCCTGACCACTTCAACGGGCCGTCTCGGCGCCATTATCGCGGATCCGGGGCCTGTGTCTGGTCTTATCTGCAGATTTGGTAATTGTCGCTGCTTCTGGCTAAAATGTCGGCCTTTTTCTGACAATTGGCGCAAATATGCGGATTATTCTGGCTCCGATGGAAGGGGTGGTTGACCATTTAATGCGCGACATGCTGACGCGCATTGGTGGTTTTGATTTATGTATCACCGAATTTGTCCGGGTCGTGGATCAGTTATTGCCACGCCGGGTCTTTACCCGGCTTTGTCCTGAATTGCTCAACGGTGGCAAAACGCCGGCAGGCACGCCGGTGCGGGTACAGCTGCTGGGGCAGGAACCCGAATGGCTGGCGGAAAACGCTGCCCGTGCTGTGGCGTTGGGGTCGCCTGGCGTGGATTTGAACTTTGGCTGTCCGGCCAAAACGGTCAACAAAAGCAAAGGCGGCGCTGTGCTGCTGAAAGAAACCGACACGCTGTACCGCATTATGCAGGCGGTACGCAGTGCAGTGCCGGCCGAATTTCCGGTCACGGCGAAAATGCGGCTGGGGTTTGATGATACCAGTCTGGCACTGGACAATGCCCGGGCACTGGCCGAAGCCGGCGCGTCTGAGCTGACGGTGCATGCCCGCACCAAAGCCGACGGCTATCGCCCACCGGCCTATTGGCCGTGGATTGCTGAGATCCGTAAAGTCATCAGCATTCCGGTCATTGCCAACGGCGAGATTTGGCAGCCCGCCGATGCTGCGCTCTGCCGTGAGCAAAGCGGTTCGGCTGATATTATGCTGGGCCGTGGTGCGCTGGCACAGCCGAATCTGGCGCTGCGTATTCGTGATGGCGTGCCTTTGCTGCCCTGGCCGGACGTGCTGGCAATGTTGATGCGTTACTCCGAATACGAAATCGCCGGCGACAAAGGCCTATATTACAGCAACCGCATCAAACAATGGTTCAGTTATCTGCGCCTGCAATATCCGGAAGCTGAGGTCTTGTTCCAGCAACTGCGGCTGCTGCGCAAAAGTGCTGAGATTGTCGCGTTGTTGCAACAGCAGCTACAGCGCCACTGACGCTGTTATTGCGGGTGCGCGAGGCGGCGCTGTCTGAACCACAGCGCCAGTGCCATGCCGCCAACACCGCTAAGCATCAGCAGCGCAAAGGGCAACACTGACGTCTGACCGCCCAGCGCCAGTAATGGCCCGGCGGCGGCGCCGGCACCAAAGCGTAAAGTGCCAATCACCGCGGTCGCAGTGCCGGAATGCTCTGGAAACTCCATCAAAATCAATGCATCGGCGTTGGTCGCGCAGATGCCGAGGCTTGCCATCAGCGGAATGATCGCCAGCACTACAGCCCAAAGCGGCGCATCCAGCACGCCGAGCCCGGTCAGCAATATGGCCCACACACCCGCACTGCCAAAAGCAACCTTTAATAACTTCGCACTGCCATGGCGCACCACGAGCCGGGCATTGGCAAAATTGGCGCCGATCAGCGCCAGCACATTACAGCCAAACAAAATACTAAAAGTACTAGTGTCGACATGAAAATGACCAATGTAGATAAAAGGCACTGCGGTCAAAAAACAGAAGAAACTAAAGGACGCAAACATCGACACGGCGATCAGTGGCTGCGCCAGTTTGCGGCTTAATACCGTGCGGTAAGCGCTGAAAAACTCTGGTTTGCGTTTGTTGTCGGGATGAGTGGCCGGGAAAAACTTTGCACTGCACAGCAAAATCAACAAACCATAACCAGCCAGAGTCAGGAAAATCCAGCGCCAGTCACTCAGCGCCAGTACGGCACTGCCAATGGCTGGTGCCAGCAAGGGTGCCAGCATCATCATCATCGAGACATAGGACATGCCCTTGGCGGTGTGCTCCTGATAGAGCTGGCGAATCAGGCCAGGCACTACCACAGTCGCTGCGGCGCCAAAAAATGCCTGCAGGGCACGGCCTGCAAGAAAACTTTCAATGTCGGTACTACGGCTCAGCCAGATGCTGCTCAGCACAAAACCAGCGAGGCCCAACAGCGCCAGCGGCCGGCGGCCGACCGCATCGGCCAGCGGGCCAAATAACAACATGCCGAGGGCATAAAAAGCTAAAAAGATACTCAGCGATTGTTGCACAGCGCCGGAGTCTGTCGCCAGCGCCTGACTTAACAGCGGCATCGCTGGCAAATACATATCAATTGCCAGCGGCGTAATGGCCACGACAGAGGCAAAAAGTGCGATTAACGCGAGCGAAGGGCGATGGGGCATAACTTTTATCTGTTCGGAAAAAACGATATTTTACCGCATCAGCCGCGTTTAAATGATCGTAAAAGCTGAAAGGAAGCGAACGTCTGAATGCAGAATTGTGAATTGTCGCGGCCAAAAAACTGTGTGCAACTGGCCGCATTGGTGGCTACGCTACGCCCTAGTTCGCCAGCTCTTTGATGAATCGAGCAGGCTGACCGGCGACCAGCGTGTAGGGCGCCACGTCACGATTCACCACAGCACCTGCCGCAATTACCGCACCTTCGCCAATACTGACACCTGGCAGAATAATAGCGCCACCACCGATCCAAACCCGGTTGCCGATGATGACCGGATGCGCTTGCTCTATGCCAGTTACCCGCTCGCTGGCGGCCATCGGATGACTGACCGTGTAAATGTGTACTGCAGGACCCAGCATCACATCATCGCCGATGGTGATAGTGGCAGCGTCGAGCATCACACATTGATGGTTGGCATAAAAACGCTGGCCAAGGTGGATATTACCGCCATAGTCGCACCAGAAATCAGGTTCGATATAACAGCTGCCAACGCTGCCGAATAACTGCCGCGCTAGCTGCTGATGAGCTTTAAAAGGCTCAGGGCCTTGTTGATTGATTTGCCGGCATAACTGTTTGGCACGGCGGCGCTGCTCGGCCAGTTCGCGATCAGCCGGGTTAAACCATTGCTGCAATGCCATTTTTTCACGTTCAGAGGTCATAAATTTCTACTGCTGGTTAGTTTTGTTGCAGCTCAGTGCGGTTCCATAAATTCTGATGTTTTGCCGGCGCAAAAAATTCATCCGGATGCCAGCAGCGCGGTAAGAAGTGCCGCAGCTGCGCTGGCTCAAAGTTCGATGACAGCTTACTGAGGATCTCCTGCAATCTTGCTTCCGGGATCACCGCCAGCTTTTGCCGCGCCGGTTTGAAATAAAGATTGTGGTCGACGCTGACCGCCAGATTCTGGCCCGAGGTTTTAAAGCGCAAATTGCGGGTGACACCACGACATAAAGGTGTTTCCGGACTTGGCGGATATAACGAATTCACAATGGCAAATTCATAACGTTCCGGTGCTGCGGCGGATTTTTCCTTCGGCAGGTAGACGATGCCATAACCTTGCGGAAAAATGCCGGTGATGGTCAGCAGCTGGTCGACCATGCGTTCATCATATTGGCCGGCCCGGGCGCCATTTTTCAGAATAAGCGCCACTTTTGGTAAGCTTTCATAAATAAAACGCGCCCGCCCTGGCAACACCGCTGACGCATAGACCTGCGGGATGCGCAGCAGATTGCCAACGCCGCTGCCGGGCGCTGCTGCGGTCCGCAGCACTGTCGCGGCAAAAGCGATTTTTTCCTGTTCGTTTTGCTGAAACTCAGCCCGTTCACTTTTGGAATTGCCGCGATACAGTGGCATACCGATGCCTTTGAGTAAAAACCTTAAGCTGGCCTGTAAACTGACATCCAAAAATTCTTGCCGCTCGGCTGCACTGAATTGCAGGCGGTAGTTCGGCTGGCTGCCGTCAGCACGTAATAAACGCAATGCGTCCGGATGATAGTGGCCGACGTCCTGCAATAACACCGCCATCAGCAGCGGAATTTGTACGTCGTCGCGAAACGGGCAATATGGCTGTGGCCCCGGTAATTGCAACATCTCGGCTCGTTGTTGCGCTTTCTTCAGGATGTAGCTGTTGGTGATGAGCTTTTGCTCCAGCAGATGATCGAGTAGGCGCAGGCTCAATACGGCCTTGTAAAAAGGTTTGTATTTCTGTTGCATCGCTGCCATCGAGTCGCCTTCGCTCGGCGCCAGCAGTTGCAGTGTACCGAGCAGGCGCGAAGAGCGCAGAATAGTTTCCTGCCGGTTTTGACCTTCGGTCAGTTCCAATAACTGCTGGCAAATCAAATGCAGCTGGTTGTAACGTTGTTGTTGTAGCTGTTCGTAGCGGTGTTCGGCATCAAATAAGCGCTGACGTTTTTGTTGCACATCAGCGATGAGACTGGCTTCGGTCTTGCGGTTGGCCTGCGCCAGCCTGGCCTGACTTTGCTCCCAAATGTCCTGCAGCTGCGCGATGTCGGCAGTATCCTGCTCATCCCGGCCAAAAAAACGCGCGGCAGCGCCATAAACTGACAATTGAAAGCGTGAGCCGCTTAACAGGCCGCCGATCAGTTTTGTCAGGTTTTTGCTGTAACTGTTTTCAACCGAAGTTTTCGGGTCGGTGGCCATCCACGCTGTTCCCTGTAGTAAGCCGTGCGCAAAACTACACGATAGCTGAAGTTCGTGCCCGCGTGAAGCCAGCCGCAGTTTCTGGACCATATTTGCAACAAAGTTGCGCAGCGTGGCAGGCTGGCATAGTATTCAGCTTAGTATTCGACGACATGTCCTTAATCTGTGTGCTGATTTGGTTTTCACATCATGCAGTTGCAATCCGGCCCAACCAGGAGCCTTCATGAGAAAAAATAAAGTTATTAATACCGACGACGTCTTACTGACGCTCTGTACCGCCGTGACTCAGGTCTTCGCCGCGGCAGGCAACGCACAAATTGCTTATTCGCCGATGGTGCAGAAGATCCAAAAAACCTGTTTACGCCCGGACCTGGGATGTTTTGTGTTATTTGATGGCGGTTTTTCCGGTCTGGTGGTGATCAATTTCACCGCAGAATCAGCGATGGAAATTTACCGTAAGTACATGATGAGTATGGGAATGCCGGAAACAGAACTGGCTCAGTTCCACACTTCAGACGAAGTTGGTAACGTGATGGGCGAGCTGATGAACCAGATTGTTGGTGACTTTACCAACCGGGTGCGTCAGGAGTTACAAACGTCAATTAATCAAAGCCAGCCGAAGATGATGGCGATCAACAAACAGGTACAGATCCTGATCAATACGCAGCTGGACCAGCCGCAGGCCCGTCGGGTGACCTTTAACACGCCATTACACAATATTTTTTATCTGGAACTGGCGATGGATAAAACCGAATTTATTCAGCTCCATGAGTTTGAAACTGCCGAAGAAGAAAACGTAGATGACATTCTGGCCAATGCCAATAGCCAATCTGCGGCCGCCGCTGACAGCACTGCAGCGCAGGATGTGGATGATGACTTCCTGGCAAATCTGGGGCTGTGACATCAGCATCTGACTAACAGGTTTTAAGCAAACAACGCGGCTTTCAGGCCGCGTTGTTGTTTTGGCTGCCGGCAGGCAGCACCGGCAGTTGCAGCTGAAAGCGGGCACCACCAAGCAGGGAGTCATCAATCCGCAGGCGGCCCTGATGCCAGCCCACGATGCGGCTGACAATAGCAAGACCCAAACCAAAACCGCCTTTGTCGCGGCTGCGACTCTGGTCGACGCGGACAAAAGGTTGCAGGATAGCGTCTCTTTGCTCGGCGGGGATGCCGGGACCGTCATCTTCGATAACAAAATTCAGCCAGTTGCCTTGTTGTTGCACCGACAGCACCACCTGACTGCGGGCATACCGTTTGGCGTTAAGTAACAGGTTTTGCAGCGCGCGTTCCAGATAATGACCATCGCAGGTCCAATGCAGCCGGGCGGGCCTTTGCAGTAAAATCGACGCACCAGGCAGCGGTGCCAGTTTTTCCAGCAGGTTTTCCAGTAACTCCACCAGATTGACGTCTTCAAAGTTTAACCGTACCGTCTGCGCTTCCAGCCGGGCGTAATCGAGCATTTCATCGACCAGCTGGTCGAGTTCAGTTAAATCCTGCTGCATCGCACGTTTTTCGCTGTCCGGCAGCTGTTGCAGTTCCAGCGCAAACTTCAGCCGGGCCAGCGGGGTGCGCAGTTCATGCGACACAGCGTGGGTCATTTCGCGTTGCAGCGACATCAGCCGAAGAATTTGTCTGGCCATCTGCTGCACACTGCCGGCGATAGGAGCCAGCAGGGAATGCTCCGGCAAAGGCGGGTCCGGAAGCTGCATGCCTTGACCAAACTGGCGCAGCTGGCGCTTCAGCGTCTCAATATCACGGGCCACCGGCCATAAAAAACCGGCCAGCGCTATGCCGAGCAGCAGGAAAAATAACAGCGTAAACAAGTAAGTGTTGTGTGCGGGGACTTCAACCTGCACCGGGCCAAATTGCAGCAGCTGATCCTGCACCATCTGATAGAAATAGACCTGATCGTCGCTGAATAGCGGGACTAACTGACCGCGTTCCAGCGCTTGTTGTTCGGCGTCAGACCAGGCGATGCTTTGTGGCGGCAGGGGTTGCAGCCCCAGACTCAGTTGTGCAGCCACTTGTTCGGCACTTTGTTCCGGGGCGGCCAGCTGGTAGGCCAGGCTTTGGCCTAACAGCTCCACCCATCCGGGTAATTCCGGGCTTTGGCTCTGTTCCCACAAGCGTTCGACTGACCAGCCGATGGCGAGCAGCATCAGCAAAATAAACAGATAAAAGCGCAGGAACAAACGGCGCATGCTTAGTTCCAGGCGTCCGCAACGAATAGATAACCTTTACCCCAGACGGTTTTGATCCGGAATGGTGTTTCGGCGTTATCGCCCAGTTTACGGCGCAGATGCGACACCCGTACATCCACAGTGCGATCCAAGCCATCATACTCGCGGCCGATGATTTGTTTATGAATGGCTTCCCGCCGCACGGTCTGGCCGGCGTGTCTGGCCAGCATCCACAACAAATCAAACTCGTAACTGGTCAGTTCGACCAGCTGTTCGTCATAATAGGCTTCGCGGGCGGACTGATTGAGCCTGAGTTTGCCAAATTCGAGCCGCTGCTGGTCAGCCCCGATGCCGCCTTGGGTGCGACGCAGCAGCGCGTGGATACGCGCCAGCAACACTCTGGGTTCGACCGGTTTAATGACATAATCGTCGGCACCGAGTTCAAGGCCAAGCACCTGATCGATATCACTTTGTTTGGCAGTCAGCATCAGCACCGGCTGTTTATACCAGCTGCGCAGGGCACGACAAACGGCAAAGCCGTCCAGCCCCGGCAGCATCAGGTCCAGCACGACCAGATCCGGCCCAAATTCTTTGCATTGCTGTTCTGCCTGCAGACCATTGTCACAGACTTGCACCGTAAAGCCGTGTTGTTGCAAAAAACTCTGCACCAGGCTCGCCAGCCGTTGATCATCTTCAACTAACAGAATTTTACTCATCAGAACACACTCCAGGGGGCGACCAGCCTGCGTTTACGGGCGGGCTGGCGACTTAACACCGATAATTCACGCGACAGCCGGGGGTGGCCGTCGGAGCGTAGCAGCAGTTGCGCTGAGCCTTCAATCTGCGCCTGATAACTCAGCTCGCCTGAGGTTTGCTGTTGCCAGCAATGTAACGACAACCCTTCGAGCTCGGCACACAGCGAGATGGGTTCAGGGTGCTGCCACGACAGGCGAAAATCCAGCTGGCAGCTGTCGGATTTTTGATTGGCGATGCAAACGACAGGGGCGATTTGCCAGCACAGGGTCTGGTCACATTGCGCATCCGCCGGCGCTGCCTGCGCGACGGTATGTACCAGCAAAATCAGCCACAGCGCAGAACGCATCAGAGAAACCGGTAACTGAAGCCGATAAACCAGCTGTGCGCAGTAGATTCCTGCAATAGCGGGCTTTGGATCCGGCCGATGCCGGCTGGCACTTCAACATCGGTATTGAGCCAGCGATGTCGCCATACACTCAGCAGTTGCCAGCGCTCGGTCAATGGATATTGCCAGTGCAGGCTGATCTCTGGTTGCCAGCTGGCCAATGCGCGATATTCCAAGCCTTCGCCTTCGCTGGCGTTCAGACCGTAATAGGTATTCATCAAATGCTGATCCTTCCATGCCAGCGCGACTCCCAGCTGCCAGTGTCCAAACTGACTTTGCCAGCCAGAGCTGGCGGCAAGACGCAGGTGCTGCCCGTCATATTGCTGACTGATATCATGCCACCAGTTCAGTTTCAGCTGTAAGCCGGGTAAAAACCAGTCCAATTGCAAACCGCCATCCAGCGCCAATGGTCTTTTGTCTGCCTCTGCTACAGAAAGTTCTTGTTTCATAGCAACTTTTTGTACCGGGCCTGCCACGCCCATGCTGGAGATAAATTGCGGTTCAAACAGGTTGACGGCCGAACGTCTGTGGAAATAGCCCTTTTCTTCGTTCAGGCGACTTACCAGGCTGAGCTGGATGTCGTCGTGCAGTTGCCAGCTATAGCCTAGTGTCGCATTGTCAAAAAACCAGTGTTCGCCGTAATAGCTGATATCTGGCATCAGCCAGAGTGGGAAATTGTGACCACCATAAAGTGGATTGGAGCGAAATCCGGCGCCTATCGCCAGATTGATTTGCCATTGATCTGTGGCTACGCAGGGTTCCTGCGTTTTGCTGTCCGTGCAGTCGGCGTGTACCGGCGTGGTGACACCAAGAACAACCAGTATGAAGTACAATGCCCGTAACATCATGATCTGAGCCTGTGCTGCTGTAAATGTCGGCACTTTAGCATCGTGGCCTGAGCCAGGCAGCAAAAATAACATTGTTTCACAAATTGGCCGGGGAATTGTCACAGAAGCGTCTTGCCTCACTCTTTAGACTGAACCGACATGTTGTGGATGGAGACATAAAGTGCAAAATGATTTGAATGCGCCAGCCCCGGGCCGTTATTGCCGGCTGCAAATTCTGGCTTTTTTGCTGCTGAATTTGTTAGGGTCCTGTGTTCATGTACCGCCAGCTCAGAGCGCCGCGCAATCGGCGAGTGTTTCCCAGACCGGGCGACAGGCTGACGCTCAGCAAAACAGCAATACGCTGACAGTTGTGACAGCACAGCCGTAAAGAACGCGAATTCCCGGCATCCTCCGTTGGTTTGCTTGCCCACAGCAGCCTGTTGTGGCACCTTATCAGCCTGATAATAAGTCTGCCATCTCTGTTTCACCGTATAGCAGAGCAAAACAGTAGCAGGCGTTGCAGGCCGATGGGGAATTTTGCAGTATGAAAGGAAAAGCCACTTCGTTTGATATTGCCTACCTGGCTGGAGTGTCGCAATCAACGGTATCCCGCGCCCTACGTGACAGCCCGGCGGTGAATCAGGAAACCAAAGACAAGATTTTCGCGATCGCCAAACAACTCAATTATAAAGTCGACAAAAATGCCAGTAACCTGCGTAAACAGCGCAGCGGTACTTTAGCCTTGTTGTTATTTGAAGACCCTACCGTCGATGATTCACAAATTAATCCGTTTTTTCTGTCGATGCTCGGCAGCATCACCCGTGCTTGTACCAAACGCGGCCATGATTTACTGATCTCGTTCCAGCAACTGAGTAATGACTGGCATGCCGACTACGAAGACAGCAAAAAAGCTGATGGCATCATCCTGCTGGGTTACGGCGATTACATCGATTACGAAGAAAAGTTACAGCAACTACTGGCGCAACAGACGCATTTTGTATGCTGGGGCGCGCAGGTTGAAGGCCATCCGGAATTTACCATTCGCAGTAACAATCGCGAAGGTGGCCGGCAAGCAGCTGCACACCTGCTAAGCCTGGGCTACCGCAGTTTTGCTTTTATCGGTATTGCGTCTGATCATGCGCCTGAATTTTTGCAGCGGTTTCAGGGTTATCTTGAAGTGCTGGCCGAACATGGTATTCCACCGGAGCAAGTGCCGCAGTTTGATGCGATTTCGACCGAACAGGCCGGCTACAGTGCCACGCAACAGTTATTTGCCGAAGGTCACAGACCCCGGGCTATTTTTACCGCCAGTGACCTGATTGCGATTGGCGTGATCCGGGCGGTGCAAGCCGCTGGTTTGCGGGTGCCGGAAGATGTGGCGGTGGTGGGTTTCGACGACATCCCGATGGCCAGCTTCTGCACGCCGCCTTTGACCACTATTCAGCAAAATACCACCTTAGCCGGTGAGATGTTGGTGGTGAACCTGCTGAAGCTGATCGCACAGGAAAGTATCAGTCAGACTGAGATTGAACCGAAAATGATTGTGCGCCGTTCTTGCGGCAGCCCTCAAACCGCGCTCATCGGCAAATGACGGCCAATAAAACCAGTCTGCATCCGCAGAATCCTTTTGCCGCGCCATATCCGCTCACGGAGCTGGTCAAGCTGCAACCGGCACTGGCGGCGTTTTTAAAAACGACTCCGGATGGCCGGCAAACATTGAATTTTGCCGAACCGGAAGCTGTCACTCTGCTTAATACCGCGTTATTACAATGGCAGTTTGGCGTGGCGCATTATCAAATTCCGTCTGGTTATCTTTGTCCGGCCGTGCCAGGGCGGCTGGATTACCTGCTGTATTTACAGGATTTATTAACCACCAGTTTTCAGGGCAAAAAGGTACCGGCATCTGCAGTGCAACTGCTGGACATCGGCTGTGGCGCCAACCTTATTTATGCATTGCTGGCGGCCAAGGCGCTGCGCTGGCAGGCGATCGGCTCTGACATCGATGCCAAAGCGTTGCAAAATGCGGTGTCTCTTATCGAGCAAAATGGCTTGCAACGTCAGTTATTGCTGCGTCAGCAAAGCAATCCGCAGGCGATTTTTCATGGCGTGATTCAGCCTGGTGATTATCTGGACCTGACCTTATGTAACCCGCCGTTTCATGACAGTCCGGACGCTGCTGCAGCCGGCAGTGCCCGAAAACAACGCAATTTGGGCCTGGAGAGTTCGACACCGCTGAATTTTGCCGGGCAAGCCAATGAGCTCTGGTGTGAAGGCGGCGAGCCGGCTTTTTTACGCCGCATGCTGGCGGAGAGTAAAGATTTTGCCCATCAGGTGTATTGGTTCAGCACGCTGGTGTCGAAACAGCAGCATTTGCCAAAATTGCAGCAGCAGTTACAGCAACTGGGCGCGACACAAGTGCAGGTGATCACGATGGCGCAGGGCAATAAACAAAGCCGGATTTTAGCCTGGAGTTTTCTGACACCTGAGCTTGCGGGATTATGGCAACAACATCGCTGGCGGCGTCGTTGATGTCCTGCCGTCGCCGCGTTCATATCGTCTGAAAACTATCGCAAAAGACTATCGCAAAAACTCCCCACAAAGAAAAACTCCCGGCCTGCTGCATCGCAACAACAAACCGGGAGCGGGAGAGTCGTGCGGTACCGGTAAACTGGCCCGCAGCAGTGTGTTATTTCGCGTAACGCCGCGCTTTATTTGGCGTAACGTTGTTCTTTATTTGGCGTAGCGCTGCTCTACCAGCGGATAACGGTCCCAGACTTTCTGGTCCTGCAGTGACCGCAACAGCTTGATATATTCGGCGTGAGTCCAGGCCAACGGCGTCGCGCCATTTGTACCTTCACCCGGCTGATACTGGTAGTGGCTATTATTGCCGACGCCGTCAAATACCTGCTCCGGTAACATGAGACCTTCGTTAGCAAAATGCTCCATTGCGCCAACATACTGCGCCCGCAAAGGCGCCAGTTCTGCCTCAGCTAACTGAGGTTTTTGCAGCAGCGCCCGCGCCAGCTCATAGTGGCCGCGCTCACCGGAGAAAAATGGCCAGACGCGGCCGCGTTGACCGGCCGTGTTGGTCTGGCCAGGTCCATTGGCATAAGCCTCGCCACTGACGATATCTTCGCCATAACCATCAATGCCATATCGACGCCAGCCGGAAACCGTCTGTCCGCTGGCAGTTTTAAATTCGTAGCGCACCCGCGTCAGGTCCGGCAACGTCAGGTCGTCCATTTCGCCCAAAGTGGCGAGCACCGCCGGATGGTCGGCTTTGCGTACGCCATAACGCACCAGTTCGAGGAAACCACCGTCAACCACGTTGCCTTCGCGGGTATCGGCCTGACCGTTACGCAGTTCCAGCACACTGTTGTCGTTTGGATCTTCGTTGCTGTTGATGCGCAGATAATATTTGCCGTCGCTATTGGCCGTTTTCAGCTGGCCTTGTTCGGTGTAAGTCAGGGCTTCAAGCTTGCCGGCAAACTCGTCGGCTTTTTGCTGATACAGCGTGGCATTCTCGCTGTCACCAGCCTTGGCCGCGATGTCGGCAGCACTGACCAGACCGCTGATAATCGCCGCCATGGTCGAAGGGGAATAACCATATTGTTCTTCCCAGCGCTCTTGTTGGGTCGCCGGCGATTTTAAATCGATGTCGTTCCAGTCCAGTTTGACTTTGCCGCCGTGCGCGAGGAAATCCGCCGCCGGTTTTAGCATGCTGTGATACCAGCTGGTGATCTCGGCGTCCGATAACACGCCGTCCTGCCACAAGCGCCAGCCCAGCATCACCGGCATGGCGGTCTGGTCCATCTGGATACCAACCCATTCCAGCGTGCCATCAACATGGGTTTTTTGCAGGAACCAGCCCGGTGTACCGCTATAACCCGGCGTTTTGTCAGTGACCTGCACTTTTTGCAGGTATTGGAACGCGACTTTTGGGCTCTCTTTATCGCCCAGCGCTAACAGAGCCATCGCCACCTGATAAAAATCCCTTGGCCAGACAGCTTTGTAGCCGGTCTGCGCCTGTTCAGCTGATTTGGCTTCGCCCCATGGATTGGACAAAGAGGCGATAAAAGCACCGGCGTGGGTTTTATCTTCCTGTGCTTTTAACACCAGCGCACTGGCATACAGCAGTTTGCCCTGATCGGTGCTCTGGTCGGTCAGTGTCGCCAGCGCCGGCAGCTGCGTCAGATAATCCTGCCAGCCGATAGCATCGCCGTCGCCGTGATATTGTGCCAACACGGTGTCGAGGCCGCGGGCCAGCGTTTGTTGCGCCTGAGCTTGACTTTGTGCCGCGTCGCTACCAAAACCAATCACCTGGTCCCAGCTCGCTGTCTCGCCTTTTTTCAGTGTGGCGTGAGTAAGCAAAGCCGCCACGTTGCCGGCTGTCTCACCGGTGCTTTGATAAGCTGGTACTTTGCCAGACTTTTTCAGCTCGGTCAGGCCGTCCGACACTCCGGCGAAGCCGACTGTGGCCTGCAAAGGTGCCGGCACCGTCAGCAGTGTCAAACTGTTGCTGCCATCTTGCGCCTGCAGCATACCGTCTTTGAATGTTGCTTTGTCATTGCTGCCGGTATTGGCCAGCGCCGGGTCAATATAGGAATAGACTGTCAGGCCATCGGCCAAGGCTTTGAATTTGGTCCGCACCACCATCGATTGCGCTGAAGGATCAGTGAAATACTGTTTTTCAATTTCATACTGGCCGTTTTTTGCGGTGTTGGTCACCCGGTACGATAGCGCCAATGGGCGGCCGGCGGCATCTTTGAGCAGGTAATCGGTGTCACTGTTGGTCGCGGTTTTTTCTTCGTCAACAAAACCTTGCCCTTGAACTACCAGCTGTAATTCGCGTAGCTGCGCTTCATGGATAAGCCCTGCCATGGTTTCGGTCAGAATGCCCTGTGCCAGTGAGAACCAGACTTTCGACACCACGCCCGTGCTGGCGGTATCCGCATAACGGCCATCCTGATATTGCTCGTACGAGGAGCCGATACCGGTTTTACCGGCATAAGACCAGGTGGAAGGCTGACCAGGTGCGCCCGGCGCCGTCGTTGCGGCAGGCTCTTGCTGCGGCTGACAGGCCGACAACATGAAGGCGACACTCAGCGCCGACAGACGAAACACAGCTTTCATCAACAATCTCTCCTTTACTTCGCGGCAGTTGCTCAGCTGCGCTCAGTTTTTACGGTCAGTACGTACACAGCAGCAATCAGCAGACTGGCAGCACCCAGCGCCAGCGCATAAATCGCCTCGGCGTTAAATAAATGATTAATCAGCGAGCCCAGAATAGTGGCGGCCAACAGCTGCGGTAACACGATAAAGAAGTTAAACATGCCCATGTACACGCCCATTTTGTTAGACGGTAATGAATCAGCCAGCATGGCGTATGGCAGCGACAAAATTGATGCCCAGGCGAAGCCGACACCAATCATGGATAGCCACAACAACGCCGGATCTTTGATCACCAAAAAGGACAGATAACCAAGCGCACCCAAGACCAGATTGATGCAGTGTGCCACCTGCAATGAGGTGCGGCGTACAATATATGGGATCACTAAGGCCGCCAGCGCGGCAAAACCGTTGTAAAACGCGAACAGCATGCCGACCCAGTCCGCGCCGTCGTTGTATGCGGCAGACGTCGGATCTGAACTGCCGTAGTGCACCGAAGTGACTGCAGCTGTGGTGTAAATCCACATGGCAAACAAGGCGAACCAGGAGAAAAACTGCACTACCGCGAGCTGACGCATGCGGCCTGGCATTGTGTACAGGTCATCAACAATTTGTACGACCATGCCATTTTTGCCTTTGGCTTTGCTGCGGGATACCTGGAATTGCAGCAAACCAAAGGCCAGCAGCGAACCGCCAAGAATATATAGTTGCTGGTCGAGCTGGAACTGCCAGACTAAACCGAGTGACACTACGCCAATCAGCGCGGCAATCACGCCTTCACGCCAGTACTGGCGTTGATTGCTGCCGGGCAGACTTTCTTCATGTGCTTCGCCAAAAGCGGCCAGTTGCGCTGGGCTATATTCGGTCGAACGCATCACGGTCCAAAGTACCGCGATAAACAGCACCACACCGCCACAATAAAACGAATAACGCACTGAATCCGGAATTTCCCCCGGTGCTGCAGTATTGGCCACGTCAAACCAGTTGGTCAGCATATAAGGCAGGGCGGACGCGACGACGGCACCAATACCGATAAAAAAGCTCTGCATGGAAAAACCCAGCGGCCGTTGTTGCTCGTTCAGGTTGTCGCCGACAAAAGCGCGGAAAGGTTCCATGGTGATATTGATAGAGGCATCAAGGATCCATAGCATGCCGGCCGCCATCCACAAAGTTGGTGAATTCGGCAGGAAGAACAGCGCCATCGTAGTCAGCACGGCGCCGTAGAAAAAGTACGGGCGGCGGCGGCCTAAGCGGTTCCAGGTCCGGTCAGAAAAATATCCTACCACCGGCTGCACCAGTAACCCGGTCAGCGGCCCGGCGATCCATAAAATTGGCAGTTCATCGATACTGGCGCCTAAGGTTTGAAAAATCCGGCTGACGTTACCGTTTTGCAAGGCAAAACCAAACTGGATCCCCAGGAAGCCGAAGCACATATTCCAGATTTGCCAGAAACTAAGATTCGGTTTGGCCTGCTGCATAATGATTCCCCGTATTGTTATTTTTTGCGTCTATTGTCCCTGCCCGCCATGACTGCCGGTGCTGACAGTGGCAGGCTTTCAGAGCATAGCAGAGTGCTGTTTATACTATGGTTTTCTGCTGTTTTGCCGGGAGACACCCAGAAAAAAGGGGAGCATTAACTCCCCGCAAATGTGTCTCCAGGAAACTGTGGGACCTGGCCTGCACGGCTTGTGGCGCAAGCAGACAGATAAACAGATCTTCTTGATATCGTGCTTTGCCGGCAACAACAACATGAATACGTATTCAAACCAGGCCAGATGCGGCGAAATGAGGCATTCGCCGGCGAGACGTGCGCAGATTGCACCAGCACGCAACAAAAAACCGGCTATGACGGGCCGGGCTGTTGAAAACTGGTGCAGTAGCGGCAGCTTTTGCTCCGCTTTGGGTGCTGTTGCTTAGCTACCTGCTGAGTTTAGCGATGGAACTGGTTTTCGACGCCGTTTTCCAGCAGGAAATCGCCGAGGTCCAGCAAATGCATCTCGTCCAGTTCCAGCGTGTCGAGCACCGCATCGGCGATCGCTTGCCACTGCATGTCGTCTGATACGTCAAATAAGGTCTGTTGCTCGCCGACCATATGTTCTGCCAGTTTTAAAATCGCGCACAGGCGTTTTTCATACATATCAGTGGAATGGAACAACAATTCGGGCTGATGGTGATAAGCGATGACGTTACTGATCTCTGGTGCCAGGCCCCAGCTCTGGGCAATCATAAATCCCAGCATTTCGTGGCTGGTATTAAAATAACGCTGCTCAATATCGCCAAAATTCATTTGTTGGCTGAGGCCGACTTTCAGCACCTTCGGATAATCCGGGAACTGCGCGTGGATCAGCGCCATTCCGGCGTTATGGAACAAACCAATCGAATAACAATCGTCGGCGCAGTCCGAACCGAGGCGTAAATGCTGGGCGATCAGCATGGCGGCGCTGCCAACATCCATCGCACTGTTCCACTGCCGCAGCGTAAAGGGGTCGGCTTTGCCATCGCTGAGGGTAAAACGCAGCACCACGCTGGACACCAGTTTCACCACGCGGTTTAAGCCCAGAAATTTACAGGCATGTTCAATCGAACTGATTTTACGGCGCAGGCCAAAATAGGCGGAGTTCACGACTTTCAGCGTAAAGCCGGCAATGCCAATATCCATATTGATCAGCGTCGCAATGGTATTGATATTCGGATCTTCCAGTTCGATTTCCTGTTTGATCCGCAGTAGCACTTCAGGTTGCGGGGGAATGGTGAAACCGGCCAATGCATTTTCAACCGCTTTCATATCAATAGGTTTGACCATAAAGCCAGACTCCGGAAGGCAAGGACTCAATTGAATAAGTGCCTAGTATATCCGCTCTGGGGGCGAACTGCAGTGTCTGTTTGGGGAAATCCGGCGTGGTGGCCACCCCACCGGACTTGTTTGCTGTTGGCTTAGCTTTTCAGCTTTTTCAGTTGTTTTTGCAGGGATTTCAGTTCTTTTTCCAGCTTTTCTGGCTTGTCGGCCAAAGCCAGCACCGGCTGTAATGCCTGTTCAGCGTCTGTTTTATTCTGTTCCAATAAATGGATTTGCGCTAAGCGGACCCGCGCCCATGGCAATTGTTGATTCTCGCCATCTTTATAAAAATCAATAAATTGCTGCAATGCGGCTTTACCGGCAGCTTTATCCTGTTGCTCGACTGCGGCCAGGCGGCCAACTTGATACAGGTAGCTGTATTTTTGCTGCGGTTTTTCTGCCAGTTGGGCGGCCTGCTGATACAGCGCTGCTGCCTCAGACATTTGTTTTTTACTCAGCAGCAACACGGCCTTTTGTGCCAGCAAACGGGCTTGTTGCGGTTGTTGCTTGATGGCCTCATCGATGACTTTCAGTGCTTCGTCGGTTTTTTCATCGTTATTCAGCACCATGGCTTGTGCCAGCGGGCCTGCTAACGGATCTTTGCCGGCCAGGGCTTGTGTCATTCGCTTTGCTTCGTCTTCATCACCGCCGGCGATACCGGGTGCCTGCAGATAAAAGCCAATCAGATTCAGCTGCAGATCTGCATCCTCCGGTGCCAGACTGACGGCTTGTTTCAGCAGCGCCAGCCCGTCTTTGGCATGGCCAGCGGCCGAAAAAATGCTGGCTTGCTGTGCCAGTGTGAACTGATTCATCGCGGCGAGCTGCAGCAGATCGGCATCTTTGGGAAAGGTTTTGCTGGCTTGTTGCAGAAACTCTGCAGCCGCTTCAGTTTGCTCGAGTCCTATCAGTGCTTGAGCGTGGGCTTGTTGTAAGCTGACGTCAGAAGCGAAGGTTGGCAGGGTAGTGACGTGTTTTTCGATATTTTTGAACTGGTCTTTTTCCAGCCACTGCTGGATTTGCGTCGCGTTGACTTCAGTTTGACTGTGTAATAAACCAGAGAAGATCGAAGCGCATAACAATAAAGCGGTTTTCATCGGCCTATCCTTGTAATTGATGTATCAATGGATATTAACCTGATGGTAACAATTTGTGCAAACAGACGCGCTTCAGGTCTGACCTTTACTGCTACGCCTACAGCGTTCGGAACAATATTTCACCGTCGCCCAATCACGTTGCCATTTTTTGCGCCATTGAAAAGGACGCAGGCAAACCGGGCAGATTTTTTCAGGCAGATGTAATTTGTGGTGGGCCAACTGAATAGTTCCTGAACTGAAAAGTAAGCATTGAGCGTAAGGTTACGGCTCAGTTCAGGCGATGGATTATTACCGGGCGGGCACGAAACGGAATTTTGGAGAATGGTTACGAGTCGAGATAAGGCCGACCGGCCATCATCTTTTGTGCCAGCTGAATTTCGGCGTCTTTGTCTTCCAGCTGCAGATTGGCAAACTGCACGTCAAACTGAATTAAATCGTCTTCCGGCATATTCAGTGCGATCAGCCGGTCCGGTACATGGCCAACCTGACGATAGGCATTAATCGCCACTTGGGCTGCCTGTTCCATCAGCATAAAGAAATAACCCAGCGGGAAATTTTGCAGCTCCGGCGCGTCCAGCTGTGCCCAGCCGAGTAAATCGCCACTGATGCTCTCGTCGGCATGGTCGGTGAATAACAGCGACACTGCGGCAAATGGCGGATTTTCACCGGATTTATAGGCTGCAGCATCCGCTTCGCTGAATAACAGTACATAACCGAAGGCCGGGCAGCCTTCTGCGTCCATATCGTCAAAGGCAGGGTCGTACACTAAAAACAGGCGATTGTCAGACATGGCAGGTACTCAAAACACAACAGGCCGCATATTGTACCTAAGGCTGTCCGGTTGCAGAAGCATAAATTTGCAGCAACTGCGCCTTTCAGCGGAACTACAGCTGATCTTTTGCCGGGACTGGGCTAACATGCGGCGGGTCTTTGACGGGAGAATTAAGCATGTCCGAGTTTAAACATATTTCTACCAGCGAAACTTTTGCCGCTTTAAATGCCGGTGAAGTGGTGATCGCTGATATCCGCGACGACCAGAGTTTTGCCAGCGCCCATATCGACGGCGCTTATCATCTGACTAACGGCACTTTGCACCAGTTTATGCAGCAAACCCCGCTGGATAAGCCGGTGGTAGTGGTGTGTTATCACGGTCGCTCCAGCCAGGGCGCGGCACAATATCTGGCTGAACAGGGGTTTGACACTGTGTACAGCATGGACGGTGGTTTTGAAAGCTGGCGTCTGGCCTATCCGTTCAGTAGCTCGTTGGAGTAAATGGCATGCAACAGCTGGCCGTGCTGAATTCTGCCGCCGCAGCCCAGACCTTCGCCGATTATTGCCTGACGCAGGGGTGGTCGGTCAGTGTGGTAGTGCATAGCACAGAGCATGCGGAAATCTTCTGCGAGGCGGCGGATGAACCGCAAGTTGCCGTCGAGCTGCAGCAATTTTTACAACAACCGGGGCATGACAAATACAGCGCCGCGGCCTGGCAGCGCAGTCAGCCGTTGCAGCATTCCGGCAGCAGCGGGCTTGGCGCTTTAGGTCAGGGCTTTTTGCAACAAACCGGGCCTGTAGTGTGGTTACTGACCATCCCGGCGCTGCTGGTATTTGTTTGCCTGCAGATTTGGCCTCAGCAAGTATTTGATAGCCTGCGTTTTTTTAGCGCGGACGAATCAGAGCTGCTCAGTTATCGCTGGTGGAGCCCGATGCTGCTGCACTTCTCTGCTGCGCATCTGATGTTTAATTTACTAGCGTTATGGATTTATGGCGGCCGGCTTGAAGTCTGGCTGGGCAGCCGGCAGTTATTGCTCGTGGCACTGGTGGCTGGCCTTGTCAGTAATCTGAGTCAGTTCCTGCTGACCGGGCCGAATTTTGGCGGATTATCCGGTGTGGTTTATGCGATTTTTGGTTTTGTCTGGGTCTACGGTTGGCGGTTTCCGCTGCAACCACTGCAATTGTCCAAGCCTGATCTGATTCTGGCGCTGGGCTTTCTGGGCTTAGGTTTTGCGGATTTGCTGTGGGTGAACACAGCAAACTGGGCACATCTGAGTGGGTTTGTCTGTGGCATGGCGCTGGCGACACTGGCCCGAAGCCCGGTGCGCCAGCCAAAGTAGATATTTTTAGATTATTGGTACAGGTACTTAGTGAATAACACGTCCTGTACCAATTCTGACCCTGTCTCTTTTTTCATCAGCTCGTTGATTTTCTGCAGAATTTTCATCCGCACTTCTTCGCGGCCCTGCAGAGATTTAATAGTCGTATCCGCTTCTTTACCAAACACACCGACAATGGCGTCGAGGATCAGTGGTTCATGATGTTCAATCAGAGGCAAAAACTTTTCGTCTTTGATCATCAACTCCATGGTCACCCGCACATACCCTAAGGATTTCTGCCCGTCGGTCACGTAGTTAGTCACGATATCCGGGTCAAACCCGTGATAAACCACTTTGGGCTGAGCCGGTGCTGCCGGTGCAGGCTCCTGAGCAAAGGCGACAGGGACAAACAACAAAAAGAAAAGGCCGATAAGAGTCTTGTTGGCTAACACAGCTGAGTCCGCTTAATTGGTTTGTTAACAAGTTTACCCGAGAGCATGGCAGAACACTATCCTGTGCATGCGGGCGAATGATGAAAAAAATCAGCAGCCTTTGTTGCGCCGCCTGGACTATCTATGATCGATTTTTCCGGCACTGTCAAAGGAGTTTGTTTGATGCTAGAGCGTGGTAATGAAAACAGCCGGCAGAACTTGGTATGATGCGGGTTTAATACAACTGTTTGGACCGGGTGTTGGCTTGAATGATGTGGATGTAGCGCCAATTTGGCAGGCGGATTGGTCGGCGCAACAGCCCGATGACATAGCGCCATTGTGGCTGGACTGGTTACTTGAACCCGGTTCGCTGACGGCCCGGCTGCAGCGCACGGGTTATGCCTTTAGCTTGCAGCTGTTGTTGCAACGAAACATCGACTTGCCGGAATTCCTGCAACAGCGTTGGCAGACCCGATATGGCTTAGTGCGTGAAGTGGTGTTGCTGTTGGACCAGCAGCCTTGCATCTATGCGCAGAGTTTTCTGCCAGACCATACAGTGGCGGCTTTGCAGCCGCTGGCTGATCTCGGTACTATGCCGCTCGGCCATTATATTTTTACCCAGCCTGATTTACAGCGCAGCGGGATTGAGCTGGCCCCGTTTGACGCCGGGCTACAGCTGCGGTCCGTCGGCCTTTTGCCGCAGCTGTGGGGCCGGCGTTCTTATTTCACTTTGTCACATCACGAATTATTAGTGCAGGAACTGTATTTACCTGCATTAGCGGAGTTTATCTGATATGCACTGGCAACTGTCCCTGGCGCACTGGCCTGAATATAAGCAACTGATGCGGCTCGATAAACCTATCGGTATCTACCTGTTGTTATGGCCAACAGCCTGGGCTTTGTGGCTGGCGGCTGAAGGTTTTCCGGGCCTGACCATGCTGCTGGTATTTGGTTTAGGTGTGGTGTTGATGCGCTCCGCTGGTTGTGTGATTAACGACTATGCCGACCGCAATTTTGATGGTGCGGTAGAACGCACCAAAAACCGCCCTTTGGCGGCAGGGCGGGTCAGTAGTCGCGAGGCCTTGCAGTTATTTGTGTTGTTACTGGTGTTGTCAGCCAGTTTGCTGCTGTTTTTAAACTGGCAAACCGTGTTGTTAAGCGGTGTTGCTGTGCTGTTGGCAGCTATTTATCCCTTTATGAAACGGGTCACGCACTTACCTCAAGTGGTGCTCGGCGCTGCATTCAGTTGGGGCATGCCAATGAGTTTTATGGCGATACAGGGTCAGCTGCCTCTGCTGGTTTGGGTGTTATATGGAGCCAACCTGCTGTGGACTGTGGCTTACGATACCTTTTATGCCATGGTTGATCAGGAAGACGATGTCAAAATCGGCATCAAATCTACAGCGCGGTTGTTTGGCCGATACGGGTTTTGGATCATCGGGTTGTTACAGCTCGGAACTCTGGCCTTGCTGGAATGGGCAGGTCAGCTGGCCGGCCTTGGTGAAGCATACAGCTATGCGCTGCTGACCGTGCTGCTGCTGTTTTTTTATCAGCATCGCATCGCCCGGCAGGGCCGGGACGGTTGTTTCCGTGCTTTTTTACACAATCATTATGTGGGCGCGGTTGTTTTTGCCGGTATTGTGCTGGGGCAGTGATTGCCCATGATGGTGTTTTTCCGGCGGTTGAGCTGACTTCGGTGCAAGCTGCTATCAACTGATGTTATGGTGCTGCGATCCAATTGCCACACTGTCCCGTAAGGCTTTGTTATGCAACATCACCAAGACGCTGATACCCCTATGCCCGCTTTACACGTTCTCGGTTATCTCGGTTTATTGCCATTTCTGGCCTTAAGCCTGCTGACTTTTTTCCCGCTGCCGGGCTTTGATGCCTTGGCGATGTTTCAGCGCTACAGCGCTATTATTCTGGGTTTTATGGCCGGGGTGTTATGGCCGGTCTGGTCGCAGCGGTTGTCGGTCTGGCCTCTGGCAGTGTTTGCTGTCAGTTTACCGGTGCTGAGTTTTTTGGCCGGATTTCTGCCACAGACGGCTACTTTAACTGTTGAATTGCTGCTGTTTGTCGCGCTCAGGCTCGGCGAACGCTGGTTCGAACTGGACCAGCAATATCACCCGGCTTATTTGCAGTTGCGCAAACAGCTGACAGCTGTCGTTGTTGCCTGCCACGCGGCTTTGCTGGTGTTTTTATTTCTCTGAATAAGAAACCCGGCATGCACCGGGTTTCTGCTTCAAGTTCGCAAAGCGACTAGTGCATATGCCGATGACCGGTTCTGGCACCGCCACTGGCGGCTTTGCCGGCTGGCTCAGCAAAATCGCGGATACTCACTGTAGTTTTGGCAAAAGGCTGTACGCCGATACGCTGATAAATCTGCGATGGCACCATGGCTTTACCTTGTGTCACCACCAATGCCAGTTGGCGAATGTCGGCGATGTTTTTCGTCGGGTCACCGTCGACCAGCAGTAAATCGGCATCAAAGCCCGGTTTGATCTGGCCTTTGGTTTCCGCCACTTTACTGAATTTCGCGCCGTTTAACGTTGCAACCTGCAGCGCCTGCGCCGGGGTTAAACCGGCTTTCACCAGCAGTTCCAGTTCGCCTTGTAAAGTGAAACCCGCCAGTTCGTCAGTGCCAGCCACCACCGGAATACCGGCTTTGTACATCATGCCAACAAACTCAACCATCTTGGCGTAGGATTTAGCGTAGCGCTGCGCTGTGGCGTCATCCGGAATATCCAGCTCGGCGCGGGCATAACGACGCTGCACATCCGGCGGCAGGTTTTTCACGATAGCGCGCCAGGGTTCGCCAACGGTGCCGTCGACTTTTTTCAGGAAGTCAAAAGTTGCCAGCGTCGGGTCGACTGACAGGTTGTTGTCTTTCAGTAATTTAATGAAATCCTGCACTTTTTTGCTTTGCAGGTCTAAATCGGCCACTTGTTTCGCCGGTAAATAAAACCGTTCCAGCGTGCGGGTGTCAGTGTCGGGTTTGACCAGGAAGTTCAGCAATAACTGGTTGATATGCTGAATTTCATCAAAACCGGCGGCAACGACATCCTCCGCTTTTAAAAACGCCGGCACGTGGCCGCTGACGCGCAGGCCACGGCTATGCGCATAGGCGACAGTGTCTTTTAAGATGGCTTTGGGAAACGAGTTATAAATTTTCAGCTGCGGGTAACCATGGGCGGCGTACCAGTCAATCGCCTGTTTCGCACCAGCCAGGTCTTTGATCACAAAACCGCTGCGCGATGAATACGGGCTTTCACCTTCAAGGAAACCGGTTGGCACTATCGTCGGCGCCAGCAACTGGTCGTTGGCAATTTCGTCGATCATCAGCTGCATATTGGCGTTGTCGTTGCCCATATCACGCAGCGTGGTCACGCCTGCCGCCAGATGGAGCGGACCTTCCCAGCGTGAAATATGGCCGTGCATATCAAATAGGCCAGGCACCACGATGCGGTTCGCGGCGTCGATTTCATGCTGTACAGGGCTTTGCAATGAGCCGGCCGGCACTACTGTGGTGATTTTGCCACGCAGCAGATAGATGTCACTTGGCGCGCCGACCTGCAAAGTCACGCTGTCAAAAATTCGCGCATTACGCACCACGGTCAGGCCGTGCAGCTCTTTTGGCAGCTCAGTGGCCATTTTTTCCAGCAAAGTAGTTTCAGCTTTGAGCTGCATCGCCAGCATTGCATCAGCGTTACCCTGCCAGCCTTCTTCAATCAGTGTCAGATAACCGGGCGCAATGCTGGCAAACAGCCGTGGCGTTTCGCCTTTGGTGGCCCAGACAAAATTCGGTTCAAAGCCAACGCCGGTCTGGACTAACAACTGGACTTGCTGTTTTTCACCAGCGTTTTCGACAATCAGTTCACCAGCGACTTGCTGTTGCAAAGTGCCGCTGGGCAATAATGGCAGGCTGTTTTTACCGCTTTTCGCCATGGCGGCGATAGCAACTGTCGCCAGCTGCGGTGTGCCGTCGACCGGCAGATAGAGTGCGTTTTGATTGTATTTGGCGCTGCCTTGTTCTTTGCCGGTGCTCCAGCGCGCAGTGTCGCCTTCGACTTTAAAGCTTTCACTGACCATTGAGCCAAAAGTGGTGGCGCCTTTGGCCTGATAGTCGGTGATAAAGCCGTCTTTGTTCAGTTTAATAGTTTCGTTAATTTCCGGGCCGCGGCCGTTGTCTTTAAAGATAAAGCGGACCGAGGTTTCGCCGTTATCTTTGATGTCGACAATTTGTTCGCCGGCTTTGACGCCGTTGTCGACCAGAATCGTGTATTTGAGTTGTTCGGCTGCTAAGGCCTGCTGAGCACAGGCCAGCATCGTTAACAGACTAAGGATTTTTATTTTCATCTGAGGTTCCCGGTGTTTGCACCCAAACAGCCAGCATAATGCAAATTTGTCTGCCGTACTCATCTAACCTGCCTTTGATCGCCGGACTTTTCCGGTCATTGGTCGCTTTTAATGGCGTGATGTTGCACAAAACCCCGCAATCAGCTGCGGAATACTTTGGCCGGCCCGGACATTCCGGTACACTAGCGGTTTGCCTTTTTTCCGCGAAGGAATAATTCAGCTGTGTTTCCGATAAGTCCTGTGCAACTGCAACTCTGGTTTGACCCTGCTACTTTTCAGCGCGCCCGCGCTTATTGGCAGGCTGGCAAAGTGATCAAACTGGAATACAACGAGGATTTATCGTCGATCAGTGCGCAGGTCTGGGGCGAAGCTTTAGCGCCGTACCGGCAATATTTGTCATTAAAACAACGGGATGGAGACTGGCAGCTGACCGATTCGTGCAGTTGCCCGGTTGGTGGCCGTTGTAAACATGTGCTGGCAGTGCTGCTGAAATTAAAACAGGCCTGGGAACAGCAACAGGTTGATTTGCAGCAGCTGCCGCTGCGTCAGCTGACGCAATGGTTTGCCGACGCCGAGCGCCAGACCGGACAGTCGGCCGACAGCGCCAAACTGCGTGAAGTGGTGCTGTACATCTTAAGTTATGGCCAAAGCGGCCTGCAGCTCTATCCACGCCGCGTCAAGACCAGTAAAAAAGGTGGTTACAGCAAAGGCACTGCCATCACAGCGCAGGATTTTTCCGGTTATCTGCAACCGTATTGGATTGAAGAAGCGGATTTTCGTCTGCTGAATTTGTTCCGCGCGCAGAATTTAAAAGATCAGGCCTTGCTCGAAGACGACTGGGGTTATGCGCTCTTGCAACAGATGATGGCCACCGGCCGCTGTTATTTCGGCGAAGGCCGCCACACATTGAGCTGGGGAGCAGCACGCCCGCTACAGCTGAACTGGCTGGCAGGGCGTGAAGGTTATCTGCTGGAATGGGATTTGGGCGACGACGCCGAACTGGAAGTGGTTTACACCCAACCACCTTGTTATCTCGACACCAGCAACTATCAGCTGGGCTTGCTGGAAACCGATTTAACCGGCCGTGAGCTGAAGTTGTTGTCGCGCATGCCGCCGATCCCGGCCAATGCCGCCGCTGACAGTCTGGTCCGGCTGCAGCAATTATTTTCCCGAGTCAGTTTGCCTATTCCACGTGGCGTTGGCTTAAGTCGGGTCGAAGCCGATGCGGTACCGGTGTTAAAGCTGGGGCAAAGTGATGCCGGGCAGGACGAGGCCATTCTGGCTTTTGATTATGGTTCTCACCGGTTGGCGCTGGATTTAAGCGCACATCAGACTGAAATTCAGCAGGGTAACGAGCGGATTTTTATCAAACGTCAGCGCGCTATTGAAGTGCAGGCGGTGGAACAATTGACGGAACTCGGGCTGGTGCAGACCGCGCCGGCCAAAGATCCAGCCCGTTTTGGTACCGGCGAAGGGCCGGACAATCCGTTGCTATGGCAGCAATTGCTGCAGGCGTTGCCGGAGCTTCGTGCTGGTGGCTGGCGGGTCGAACAGGACAGCCGCTTTAATCAGGCGATTTTAAGCGACCGGCCTTATCTCAAAGTGCAGGACAAAGCCAAAGGTGGCTTTGGTGTTGCCATTGAAGTGGAAGTCGACGGCGTGCAGGTGCCGCTATTGCCGCTCATCAGCCAGTGGCTGCGCCAATACGGCTTACCGACAGCGCAGCAGGAGATTTGGCTGAAGTTACCACAAGGTCAGCTGGCGCTGCCGGTGAGTCTCATTCAGCCGTTAATTGACACTATTGTCGAGCTGCTGAATCTGCAAAAAACACCGCTGGAACTGGAGCTGCCGGATTACAAAGCGGCGATTTTACCACCGCCCGGCGCGAGTGAGGTCAAATACCTAAACGCCAGCCGGGTGGCCAGTTTAAGCACCCAGCTGCAGCAGTTTGACGGCATCAGCGAAGTGCCGGTGCCACAACGGCTGCAGGCGACGCTGCGGCCTTATCAGCAACAAGGCCTGAACTGGCTGAGTTTTCTGCGCACTTATGGCTTAGGCGGCATTCTGGCCGACGATATGGGCCTTGGTAAAACTTTGCAGACGTTAAGTTTTATCCAGAGCGAACGCGAAGCCGGCCGGCTCAATAGCCCGGTGTTAATCGTTTGCCCGACCAGTTTACTTGGTAATTGGCAGCAGGAAGCGGCGCGGTTTACGCCAGAGCTTCGCGTGCTGCAAATCTATGGCAGCAAACGCCAGCATTTGTTTGAGCAGCTTTGTGATTATGATTTGCTGGTGACCACCTATCCGCTGATTGTGCGCGATATCAAGGTGTATCAGCAGCTGCGTTTTAGCCTGGTGGTGCTGGATGAAGCGCAGCATATTAAAAATTCCGGCAGTCAGGCTGCACAGGCGGTACGTCTGTTAAAAGCCGATTTCCGCCTCGCCCTAAGTGGCACGCCGCTGGAGAACCATTTGGGCGAGCTGAAATCGTTGTTTGATTTTGTCCTGCCGGGCCTTTTAGGCACTGAGACCTATTTCCAGCAGGTGTTCCGTAAACCTATTGAAAAACAAGGTGATATGGAGCGCTCCAATGCGCTGAAGCAACGCATCGCACCTTTTATGCTGCGCCGCACCAAAAACCAGGTCGCGACTGAATTGCCGGATAAAACCGAAATCATTCAGCTGCTGGAACTGGAGCACGACCAGCGCAACTTATATGAAAGCATCCGGCTGGTGATGGAAACCAAAGTGCGCGAGCTGTTCCTGAAAAAAGGCGTAGCGGCCAGTCAGATTGAATTCCTCGACGCGCTGCTGAAACTGCGCCAGGCCTGCTGCGACGCGCGTTTGGTACCGATTGAACAGGCGCAGTCGGTTAAACACAATGCCAAATTAGAATGGCTGCGCGACAACCTGCCGGAAATGATTGAAGAAGGCCGCAAAATCCTGTTGTTCAGCCAGTTTGCCAGCATGTTGGGGCTGATTGAGCAGGAACTGCAGTATCTGGCTATTCCATACAGCAAACTGACCGGCCAGACCAAAAACCGGCAGCAACAAATTGACGACTTCCAGCACGGTAGTAATCCGATTTTCCTCATAAGCCTCAAAGCCGGCGGTACCGGGCTGAATTTAACCGCAGCTGATACCGTCATTCATTACGACCCCTGGTGGAATCCTGCCGCCGAAAATCAGGCCACCGACCGCGCGCACCGCATCGGCCAGGACAAAGCGGTGTTTGTGTATAAGCTGATTGCCCGTCACACCGTCGAAGAAAAAGTGCAGCAAATGCAGCAATACAAACGCGGCCTCGCTGACCAGCTGTTCGCCGGCACGCAAGGCCAGCCGTGGCAGGGCAGTGCCATGGATTTACTGGCGCTGTTTGGTGAGGGTTGATGCGCGTAACTGAGTGTTATAACAGACTGTTAATTTTGTGATATAAATTCGGCAGTCTGCTTTTTCATCAGGTCGACGCCGATGCTTTTAGTATTCCTTGCCAGTACTTTGTTGTTTTTGTTACTCGGTGTATTTGCCGGTGGGGCCGATGATCCAAAGATGCCCGGCAAAAGAGCCGGTTTTGTGGTGTATTTCCTGTCGTTTTATGCGGTCAGTCAGTGGTCAAGCGACAAGTTTTCGCTGGCAGATCTGGGCGTCATGCTAAGCGCAGTCTTAAGTTATCTGGCGGGCGTCCGGCTGGGGCGCAAGTTACAACAACATTTCGAGAAGAAACCAAAGGAACGGTTATGAAGCGTTATATTACGCTGATTTGGACTGTTGCAGTCAGTTACTCACTGTTTGCAATTCTGGTCTTGTTAAGCGCTTCGGCCGAGCTGGTGCAACAAATCTGGTTAACTGCCACTCTGTTGCTACTGCTTTATTTAAGTCCACAAGTATTTGACCGGGTTCGATATTTGACCAGACCAGCGTTTTACTTCTGCGTGCTGGTTGCTGTCCTCGTGTTGCTGCGGCTGATTTGTATCCCTTTCTTTGACAGGAGCTGGCTGGTGCAGATGCCGGGGATTTTCCATCTGGCCTTTGTACTGTGTTTTATCGTGGTCGGGCAAAGTTTTCACGGCTTTCGCTTGGACCGGACACCAGATTATTTATACCGCGCAGTACATTGGCAGGATTTGAGTGTTGCATTGAAATGGGCTGTTGGCCTGATACTGGCGAGCGCAGCAGTCCAGCTGGGGTTTATCCTGCAGCAAATGCCGGCGGCGGTAGCTGAGCTCTCCTCTGGGGCAGCGCATTATGCAGCACACGAATTTTCTGTTTCGATGTTACTGAATCAATTGTTTGCGGTCTTTTTACTCGATGTATTAAGACTGCGCAGTCAGTCAATAACTGCGGACTGATGCTGCTGTCCCGCCGCGAACGCGGCGGGTTTTGCTGCTGCGTTTCAGCAAAAAATTTGTTCGCCATGCACTCAAAGCGGGGCATCCACATCTTTAATCGTCACATTGCCATTGATGCGGTTTTCGACCGGCGTTAACAGTTTCACCACTTTGTGCGCTTGTTCAGCGCGGGCGAAGTCGACCAGCGGCTGAGCATTACACACCACTTTTTTCACCGCATTATCTTTACTGATGCGATAGGCTTTTAAGGTTTTCACCAGGCCAAAGGCATCATCTTGTGAGGCTTCGACACAGACGCTCATGACGGCTCGGTCGATATAAGACATTTCGCCTTTGCTGGCACTGGCGGGCATGGCCAGGCTGGTGGCGACTGTGATGGTCAGGGCGGCAGTGCGTAATAAGGTCAGGCTGTTCATAGGGTGTCCCTCGTGGTGATTCGTGCTGTCAGGTATTGGCGGTGCGCTCAGCACGCTGCCATGGCGTCATTATTCTGCTGGTGGTGGCGCTTGTCTGAACAAAAGGGACGGCAGGGGCAGTCGAGGTGACCAAGTGACCAGAGCCCCGAAAGCCGGGTTTAACGGGGATTGGCGGTCAATAAAATGGCCACTACAGCGCAAGCGGCTTTAGTGGCCTTGTAGTTATTTCTCCAGTTTCAGGCTGTAACTGCCGCTGCCACGGACTGCTTTCACCACCGCGCGATAATAACCACTGTTAGCAGCGTAACTTAATGATTCTTTTGCCGTTGTTGAGGTTGACTGCGCCACATTGGCCCAGGCGGAGCCATTCCAGCGCTGCAGGTACAAATCAAAGTTCGCCGTGGCCGGACCGGTTAAAGTTAAGCGGATAGTGCCGCCACCATACTGAAAATAACTGTTGTTCGGCACTATGACCTGGGCGCCGCTGGTCAGGTTACCGCTATAAGTTTCGCCAGTGCTGGCGGCCACCAGCTGAAAGCTGATAGTGGGGGCCGGCGCGCTAATTTGCGCCAGAGCGAACCCTGAATCTGTGCCATTCCACCACAGGCTGTTGGTGCCTTTGCTGGTCAGGGCATTTGGGAAATTCCGGTTAAATTCAGCAGTGCTGTTGCCGTCGTATAAATCGGTGGCATCACTGCGATTACGTTTGTTTTCCGGATCGCGGTTGCCGTCAGCATGCTCCATCTGGATATAAGGTTTCCATTCATTCGAGTTATCACCGCTCGGGTCGACATGCCAGACGGCCAGGCCCTGGTCTGGTTGATATTGCTGTTGCCCGCTTTGGTGAATAGCTTCGAGGTAAAACGCTTCTTTGGTATTGGCCGGATTACTCCAGCGATACAGCTGATGGCTTTCTGAAGTGTGACTAAGTAGCCCGGATGGGGCCTGACTGTTCAGTTTCGGATTCAGTTCAATCACGCTGTCCCAGCCGGCCAGATGGCGCAAAACGCCGACCGGTGGGGTGGGTTTAAATTTATTTTGTGCGCCAATGGCACCGTAACCCATCAGGCAAAATGCAGCGACTGAACCTTCAGAGCTGCCGTCATAATCATATAAGTCGGGCCAGCCAAATAACAGATGGCCGCTTTCGTGCACAAAGGTGCCAATGGCCATGTTTGTGCCCATATTGGTGATTTGATAACGAGAGGTACAGACGCCGTCGGCACAGAATTTTGGCGACAGCCCGCCCATATGGGGCCACAAACCTTTTGACCAGGCACTGTCGGCTTCACCGGCGTAAAAGAAATTCAGCCCCAGAATTTGTTTACTGCTGTTGGTGGTCAGCGTGGAGAAATCAAAGCCTTCAGTTTTATCCAGCCAGTTCAGCGCTTCTGAGATCAACTCCATTGACCTGACGGATGCAGAAAGGCTGTTGTCGGCGTAATACGCTTTGTTTTTCTTCGCGGTGTAATAACGTGTCACGCTGTTCTGATAATCCAGTTTGCCGGCCGACACAGTGCGAAAATAGCCGCGCACGGACTGGGCGTTGCCAAATCCGCTGTAATTCAGGTCATTGAGGAAACTCTCGACCTGAGTTTTACTGATTGTCCCGGCCTGATCCGGAAACTGGATAATCACCGTCAGGCCTTTCACCGTGGCAGGTAAGGCACTGTTGCTGATGTCTGTCGCCAACACGGCAGCATCGTCGGCGGGTTCGTCATGCAGATGGAAAGAGGCCTCACCGGACTGTTGACCAAACAACTGTTGCTGCGCCTGCCTGACCAATGCAGCTCTTGCAGCTGCAGATAAGCCCGGCTCTGGCCTCACGCCGGACAGTTCAGCTGTGGCTTGTGCCGGATCTGCTTTGGTATTGGCAGGTGGCGACGCCAGCTGCCCGGTCGATTCAATGATTTTACCATCGGCGCTGACACGGCCATAGGCATAACCTTTTAACTGGTTGTCGTACACCACCAGCCGACCGTCGGCCAGCCGTTGTTCGGCGAACAAACTGTTACCGGACAAATAGATGGTTAAGCTCTGTCCACCGGGCTGGCGGAACTGAAACGGCTGATTCGCATAAGGCACGGCGGCTTGGGCCGTGCTGACCCAAAGTCCTGTGGTGCTGGTCAGCAGCGCACTGAATAGCAATACAGAGCAAGCCGCTGAAAATGGCCGCGCCCGGAATGAATAAGTCATGGTGGATGTTCCTGTTGCAAAATGTTGGCAAGTGCAGCTCTGGGGCTGCTGCATGGTCTGTATGGACAGATCCGGCTCCAGACTAGACGGTTTTGCTCAGGCTATGCGGGATCCACTGCCGCAAAAATGTGATATTTCCGTGATATTTTTTTGAATTTCGAATGAAAAAGGAACAAGTTTGGTTTTTTCACAAGCCTTCACTGTACAAAAAAACGCTTTTTCGAAACTAAATGAAGACTTAAGCTGTTGTTCCGGTTAATTCACATCAATGAGCAACACCGGGACAGGGCAGGTCAAAGCTCTGCCAGCCGACCTTCCCAATTCTGCTTATAACGCCTCGACGCATTCACCACTTTTCCGTCGGACAACGTGAACTGATAGTCGTTGTGGTGGGTTTTGACTTTATGCACATGATGCAGATTAACCAGAATCGAGCGGTGAATTTGCACAAAATGCGCTGGCAGCCGTTGCAGCAGTTCTTTGATGGTTTCGCGGATCACCAGATTTTCTGACAAAGTCTGCACACACATATAGTTGCCGGCAGCTTCTATCACCCGCACGTCGATGTCATCCAGCAGCAAAGTCGAAGCGCCGGTGCGGAAGGTCAGCTTGTGCGGCGGGGCCACTTCGCTGAGCGGCTGGTTTTTATCCAACGTGGTGCGCACGTCGAGCAGGCACTGCGCCAGGCGCTGGCGAGACACCGGTTTGAGCAGGTAATCAAAGGCAAAATGCTCAAAAGCGGAAAAAGCATATTGCTCATACGCCGTCACCAGCACCAGCAGCGGCGGGCTTAAGGCGGAGGCTTTATTCAGCTGCTTCAGAATATCAATGCCTTTAAGGCCTGGCATCTGAATATCCAGAAATACCAAATCGACCTGATGCTGCTGTAAGTATGTCAGCGTGTCGTCGCCATTATCAAAACAGGCATCAATCTGCAGGTTCGGATAATTCGCCAGTTTGGCTTTTAAGTTACTGATCGCCAGCGGTTCATCGTCCGCGATCACGAGCCGGATGGGCTGCATATAACACCTCCAGTGGTAAATTCAGCCGGGCATAAAAACCAAAGGCCGGGTTTAATAACGTCAGGCTGGCGCGGGGGCCAAACAACAGCTCCAGCCGCTCTTGTAGCTGCTGTAAACTCGCGGGCACCTGACTGGCAGACCAGAGCTGGGTTTCGGTGCCGGCGGCATCACTACGAATAATAAATTGCAGCATGCCCGTGTGTTCGCCCGGTTCGCAGGGCTCGGTCAGCTCAATATGTAAGTGGATAGGACCACTTTGTTCGGCCACAGTCCACAGAATGGCTTGTTCGGCCATCGGCTGAAACAACAAAGGCGGCAGCTGCATTGGTTTAGTCGCGCTTAACTGCCAATCCAGCACCAGCCGCTCGCCAAACCGCACTTGCTGAATAGCCAGATAGGCTTCCAGCGCCTGTAATTCTTCGCGCAGCGGCACCCACTGGTCGTCCTGATTCTTCAGCGAGTGGCGTAAAAAGGCTGATAACTGCTGGATCAAATCTTCAGCGGCCAGGCCCTTACGGCTGACAATCAGTGAATTCAACGCGTTTAACGTATTAAACATAAAATGCGGATTGAGCTGATAGCGCAGCACTTTCAATCGTGCCTGCCGAGCTTGTTTTAACAGTTGCTGGCGGTTTTCCAGTTGCTGCAAAGTGAAGAAATTCAGCTTCATCAGCAAAAACACCGCCACCCAGCCACAGAGTGGCAACAGCACCAGCGGAATACCCACGACTAAATAGTGGCTCCAGTGCGTCATCATGTCGGGGCCGCTTTTCATTGCATAATGTGTCAGCAAATATTGGCGCAGCGGAATTAACAGGAATAACAACGGCATTAACCAGACCGCCAGTCGTTGCAGTTGCTGCGCAGGCGTACAGGGCCGGGCCAGTTCGCGGGTGCCGAGCCAGCCGGTCAGGCTCAGGTTAATGACGGTGATCAGCGTGTATGTAGCCAGGTAAGGAAAAGCTGCTTCCTGTTGTAGTGGGATCAGCAAGCTGAGATGGGTATATTTCAGCAGTAAATAGCCAAGCCAATACAGCAGATGCCAAAACCAGAAACGGGTCAGTGCTAAGGCAGAGTCGTTGACGGGCCTAATCATAAAACGCTGCTCTGTTGCGGCGGCAGGGCGATCGCCACACTGAAACCGGCCGGTAAACTCTGCACTACTAAACGCGCCTGCTCACCAAAATGCTGATAAAGCCGGTCGCGGATATTTCTAAGGCCGACGCCGGTGCCATGGCCAGCTGCACTTTGCGCGCCGGGGCCGTCATCCTGCACCGACAATTGCACCAGACCATCGCATTGCCCGCCGCTGATGGTGATAGTGGCGCCATTTTGCTGTGCAGCGACGGCATATTTAATGGCATTTTCCACCAAGGGTTGCAGTAACAATGCTGGCACCAGCTGTTGCTTGACCTGTTCGTCGATTTGCCAATTCACCCGCAGCTTGTCGCCGAAGCGGGTTTTCTGCAGCGTCAGATAAGCCTCAATTGCTGAGAGTTCGTCGGCCAGGCGAACCAGCGAATCCGGCGAATGACTGAGCGAATAGCGTAAAAAAGTCGATAGCTGTTCTGACATCAGCTCCGCATCTTCAAAACGTTCGGCTTCGAGCAAGGCACAAACGGAATTCAGCGCATTAAAGGTAAAATGCGGATTCAGCTGATGGCGCAGTGCCTGTAGTTCCAGCTGCTGAATATTCTGTGCCAGCCGGTGGGATTCCTGAGCTTGCGCCTGTTGCAGGCAATAACGGCTAAAACTGAGAAAAGCGGCCGCCCAGACAAAAAACGCCAGCGCGTGGGTGTCGAGCTGCCCGAGCAGTAAATTCAGGTGGAAATCATATTTTTGCCATAGCAGCATACTGGCGTAATTGAACAAAGGGATATAACACAAAGCCAGCAGCGCCGTGGCCAGAAACAGCCGCAACGCCGACAACTGCCAGCGCTGCGCCAGCGTTAACAGTGCACTGGTTAAGGCCAGTTGCACCGCTAAAGAACCGAATGATAACAGCAAATATTTCAGTTCGAATTTCTCTTTCCACACCAGTACTTCCAGTAGCAGATTCGTTATTTCAAACAAAGCGACGCAGCACCAGAACCAGAGGTTAAATCGAATCAGTCGTGGTAAGTCTAATGGCATGGGCCAGCTCTCCAGCAGCAATGACACTCAGTATATGAATAAAGCTCATCACGGATGCAAGCTAGGGTTCAACGGGCGCTGCAGCGGGATAAACAGGGATAAGCGGGTAGTGGCACCCCTACATGTGCTAGTCGCGTAAATACCGCAGCAGCTTATCAAAAGCCCGGTAACTCAGCGCTTCCAGCAAATGTGGCCGGTCAATCTTTTGGTCGCCAGCCAGATCGGCAATAGTGCGTGCCACTTTCCATAATTTGTGAAAACTGCGGCTGGATAGCTGCAATTGCGAGACCGCCTGTTCCAGAAAAGCGCTGTCGGCACTTTGCAGCGGGCAAAATTGTTCCAGTTCACTACTACTCAGCCTTGCATTGGGTTTGCCCTGGCGCACCAGCTGACGTTCCCGCCCGGCCAGCACCCGGCTTGCGACTATTTCGCTGGTTTCGCCATTACTCTGTTGGCTCAGCACGCCGGCTGGTAACAAGGGCACTTCGAGCTGCAGGTCAATCCGGTCAGTCAGCGGGCCGGAAATACGTGCGAGGTAACGTAAAATCTCGGCTTTGCTGGCGCGGCCGTCCAGATGATGGCCGCTGGGGCTTGGGTTCAGCGCCGCGACCAGCTGGAACTGAGCCGGGAATTCAGCCTGACGGCCGGCACGGGAAATATGTACCAGCCCGGTTTCCAGTGGTTCACGCAGCGCGTCCAGCACATGGCGCTGAAATTCGGGCAATTCGTCAAGAAATAATACACCGTGGTGCGCCAGGGAAATTTCGCCGGGTTTGGGCATGGTTCCGCCGCCAGCCAGCGCC
>Ga0247724_1000039_pt1 | contig 42715 bp, 33 predicted proteins | sample OKSTACKMC2E_FD_182776 | JGI IMG/M metagenome (GOLD analysis project Ga0247724, IMG submission 182776) | Subsurface sediment microbial communities from gas well in Oklahoma, United States - OK STACK MC-2-E | ecosystem: Environmental > Terrestrial > Deep subsurface > Rock core/Sediment | place... | reverse complement strand
TACTGAACCGGCTGCTGCGCATGCCATCAAGCTGACGCTGATTGCCGCAGTGATTGCGGTGCCCTGTAATGCGATTTTTGGTCTGGCGGCGAGCTGGGCCATTGCCAAATTTCAGTTCCGTGGCCGGCAGTTTTTAATCACGCTGATTGATTTGCCGATTGCGGTGTCGCCGGTCATTGCCGGTTTAAGCCTGATGCTGATTTTTGGCGCTCGCGGCTGGTGGGGCGAATGGCTGAACGACCATGATTTACAAGTGATGTTTGCGGTGCCGGGTATAGTGCTCGCCACCATCTTTATCACTTTCCCTTATGTGGCGCGCGAGCTTATACCACTGATGCAGCAGCAGGGCCGTGAAGCCGAAGAAGCTGCGCTGACGCTGGGTGCGAGCGGTTGGCAGACCTTTATCCGCGTCACATTACCGTCAGTGAAATGGGCGCTGCTGTACGGACTGATTTTGTGTAACGCGCGGGCGATGGGCGAGTTTGGTGCTGTGTCTGTGGTGTCCGGTAAAATCCGCGAACAGACCAATACCATGCCGCTACATATTGAAATCCTGTACAACGAATATCAGTTTGCTGCCGCTTTTGCTGTGTCATCTTTGCTGGCGTTATTGGCGCTGCTGACGCTGGTATTAAAAAGCAGTCTGGAATGGCGCGCTGCGCGCGATTTAGCTGAAGCTGAGGCGTGCCGGCGGCCGGAATGACGTGCATTGACACTGAACCAGCTATGTAGCGAAATTCGGCAAAAAGGTAACTATTTGTCGCTTTTTTGCCGGTATTCGACGGAATGTCGCAAAATTCTGTCCAACATTAGCTTGTTCTGCTCAATCTGCTCGTTACACTCAATAAGAATTATTTTCATTGAGGGTAGGCTATGCAGTGCTGGCGTATTTTGCTGATTGGCATTGGTTTGTTGGCCTGCAGCCCGAAGTTGTGGGCGCAGGAAGTCACTATTGCCACTGAGTTCTCAGACAGCAACGCCAAGGCCTACAGCACACAGATGCAACACTGGCAATTATTGCTGCAAAGTGCGCCGCAACTGCAGGTGAAATACGTGCATGTCGCTATGCAGCGTGGCTTTGAATTATTGACGCAAAGCGGCTATTGCACCATCAACAAACTGAAAACTACCGAACGGGCAGCACGCTGGTTATACAGCGCAAGGCCATTAAATGTCTCGCCTTCGCTGCGTCTGATTACCTTAGGGCAATCCGAGCCCGGTACAATCACGGGCGAAGTACAGGCCGCTCAGGATGAGGTTGATTTGCAGAACTGGTTGCGTCATCCGGCGCGGCGCAAAATCGGTATTACAGCGGGAAGCAGCTACGGTGCCACGATTGACCAGCTGATTAAATCCAGACCCAATCAGTTTTATCTGGTGCATGGCCAGGATGTGACGCTCAAACTCTGGCAAATGTTAAAACGTGGGCGTATTGATGCCATCATGGATTATCCGGTGCGGATAGATCATTTACGTCAGGTTCAGCAAGACAACACCACTTACACCGCTTTGCCTCTACAAGGGCTGCCGCTGTATCTGGAAGGATTTGTCGTCTGTAATCGCGAGGCACATGGCCAGCAATTGATGCAGTATATTGACGAGCTGATGGCACAGCCGCAAGTACAGCAGCGTTTAGTCGCCAGTTACCGGCAATATTTTACTGATGCGCAGTGGCAGCAGTTACAGCCTTATTTGCAGCAGACCTTTAGCGCCGCTTTTTAATCGGAGTGAGTTTGCCGGCGCAATAAAGCTTCATAGTCATTGAGCGGCAATGGCCGCGACAACAAATAGCCCTGAATAAATTCACAGCCGGAGCGCTGCAGATATTGCAGCTGCTCTTCGGTTTCCACCCCTTCTGCCGTGGTGGTGACCTGCAGCGATTTGGCCAGTTGCAGGATATTTTCCAGTACAGCCCGGCCTTTGCTGCTGCTCATGCCTTTACGGATAAAACTCTGGTCGATTTTTAAGTTTTGTACCGGCAGGCTCAGCACTGTCGCGAGATTAGAATGGCCGGTGCCGTAATCATCGATCGCCAGCGTGATGCCGGCTTTTTGCAACCGATGCATATTGTCGGCCGTGCGCTGTTCGTCGCTGATCAGGCTGTATTCGGTTACTTCAATTTCCAGCAAAGATGCTGGAATATCAAATTCACCAACTTGCTGAAAAATAAAGTTAATTGTTTGTTCATCGGTCAGGTAACGCGCCGACAAATTAATCGATAACGGCAATACCTGGTAGCCCTGATCGAGCCAGCGGCGGATCTGCTGACAGGCTGTAGCAATGACATAACGGTCCAGCTCCGGCATCAGGTGGCTTTGCTCTGCCAGCGGGATAAACAGGCCTGGTGATACCATTTTACCGTCGCGTTGCCAGCGGATCAGCGCTTCGGCGGATACCGGCTCGCGGCTTAAAGCAGAAAACTTCGGCTGGAAGTGGAAAAACAACTGTTGCTCGCGGATCGCCTGCTCCAGATGCTGACAGAGCAGGGCATTTTGCTGTAATTGCTGAATCAGGCCAGGTTCGACTTGCTGCATGCTGGCACGACCATTCGATTTGGCCTGACGCATCATCAGCTCGGCGCCATGCAGCTGGCGGTCGAAGTCCAGTTCCGCATTGACCAGCTGATAAACCACGCAAAAACTCAGTTTGTAATTGATGCCGTCTAACTTGATGTCCTGCTGCTGTAAGTCGCGGAAAATCGCCAGCATCTGCTGCGGTGGCTGTGGACTTAACAGAATAAAATCAGTGCCTTCATGGCGGGCTAATAGAGCTTCTGCCGGTTTGTGCTGTCGGAGTAACTGACCGCTGGTTTTGATCAGCTGGTCGCCGATATCAAAGCCCAGACTGTGGTTCAGATTAGACATGCCATCGATATTCAGCAGATACATCCAATGTAAGTCCGGCCGCGTTGCCGCCTGGCGCTTCAGGCCGTTTAAGTTGGCGCAGCCGGTTAAGTTGTCTTTAAATGCCAGGGTTTCAATCGATTGCTGGTGGCGGCGCTGTTCGGTGTTGTCCTTTAAAAAAGCGATATAGATGGTTTCCCCCAACAACTCGGCCTTGGTCAGTGTGATGTCCAGTGGCACTAAGGAGCCGTCTTTACGCAAGCCTTCGACCTGGCGCAGTCGGTTCAGCACATGGGCCGGGCCATCAGTTTTGTTTGCCGCGCCGGCCATGTGTTGTTGATGACCACTGCGGTACTGTGCCGGGATCAGCAGATTTAAATCCTGACCGGTCAGTTCCTGCTGGTGCTGATAACCAAAGATATTCAGTGCGGACTGATTGACCTGCAGAATATGGCCCTGAGTATTGGCACTGATGATGCCATCTGTAGTGCTGTTCAACACCAGCTGGTTAAAAAGTTCACTGTGGCGGCGCATCTCGCGTTGTTGATCCAGCGCGTCGAAGGTCTGATTCAGCATCAGTTCCAGCCGGCCAAACTCGTTGTTGTCTTCGACCTGAGCCCGCGTCTGGTGGTCGCCGCGGGAATATTGTTGCAAGGCCGTCTCCAGCCGGCGCAGACGCGTATGCAAAATATTGCGCAGCAGCAGATATGTCAGTACCCCACTGAGTAACATGCTGCATAGATACACCACCATATTTTGCAGGGTGACACTCAAGCCACGCTGCAGTGCCGGTTTCATGTCGTATTGAATGACCAGCCAGCCCTGTTGACTATTAAACTGCAACGGTAATGCCATTTGCAGCATATCGGGGGCAGGTTGTGGCAGTGTCAGCGGGCTGACCATACTTTGCGCCGGTAATTGCTGCAGTTGTCGCTGCAGTACAGCGTCGTGCTGTGCCAGCGGGCTGTCTTCCAGTGCGACCTGATGGGCGGCGAGGATTTGCCAGGTGGGCGACACCACCAACACACTCTGGATATGCGGGCTTTCAGATTTCAGCGAGGCCCAGTTTTTCAGTGCCGCAATGTCGTTTCTGAGCAGATAGCCCTGCAACAACGCATGCTGTTCCAGCAGCCCTGTACTGAGGTGATGTTGCTCGGCGCTGATCAGCTGTTCCCGCGTCAGATGCTGGTGCAGGGCGTATAACAAGGTCACGCCAAGCAGCGTTAACACCAGCGTCAGCAGCAGTGGCAGCAGACTGATGTATAGCCTCATGGCAGCGTTTCCAGATAGGTGGTATTAATCAGCGTGCTGCAGGCACAGGGTTTTTCAATCATGCCAATCTGCAGCAATACGGTTTCATAGCCCTTGATCACTTCCGCCAGCCGGGTTTTGTTACTAAGGATAGTGCGCTGCATCGCGACCGATGGGATCTGCAGCTCGCTGTAGGTTTGCGCCAGTTCAGCCGGTGATAATTTCATCCGTTTATTTAAAGCGTCGTACCAGGCCGGTAAGTCGGCCTCAATCTGGCTGAACAACTGGTGATACTGGCGGATAAATTGTTGCAGCTGGGCTTCGGTGGGCACGTCCGGGCCGTCTTTACGCACAATCAGTACGTCCATGACTTCGCCAGGCACTTCACGGCTGGTAAATAACGCTTTAGCACCCAGGCGCAGCATTTTGCTTTTTTCCGGTTCAAAGGTCATCACGGCGTCGACTTCGGCGTTGGCCATCGCCTGAGCATGGGCGGCGAGGTCTAGCCCAACGACCTGATAATCGGCAGCGGACAGCTGATGCTGGCTGAAAAACCGTTGCAGCAGATAAGCACCAAGCGCGTTACTTTCGACGCCAATCTTTTTGCCCTTAAGCGCATCAATGTCGTCGATACCGGGGCGGGCCAGCAATTGATCGGCGCCGTCAGAGATATCAAATAACCAGATCACTTCAACCGGAATACCACTGGCGGCAATGCGCACAGCCTCGTCCAGCGTCACTGCAGCCATATTAATAGTACCTTTGCGCAGGCCATTGATCACCTGACCAGCAGCGCGGTATTCAATCAGTTGCACGTCCAACCCCTGAAACACCTGACGATCGCGGGCGATATACAGCGGTTCATAGCCCGGCCAAAGATTGGTGCCAATCCGCAGCTGTGCTTGTTGTTGTGGCTGACAGCTCACCAGCAGCAGACAGCAGACCAGCAGACACAATGGACGCAGTATGAACGAACACAAACGCAGCATCTGACAAATTCCGGGCAGCGGGACTTCAGCAATTAAAGCCAAAGACCGGGTGATACCGCAAGGGCGAAAAGCTGAATTAAATCAAAAATTAACCATACTCTTGCCAGAGTGAGTTAACGAGCGGACTTTGGCCAGTCCGCTCCGCCTGGCAAGGGTTAGACGAGCAGGCCCCAATCCTCATAGGCTTGCCGGGCCAGTTGCTCACGAAATTGTGGTGCGGCGATGTCGATTAAGGCTTTGGCGCGCTCGTTCAGACTGCGGGCACGTAAGTTCGCCACGCCATATTCAGTGACAATATAGTGGGCATGAGCGCGGGTGGTGACGACGCCTGCGCCTGGGCTTAACAAGGAACTGATGCGCGAGACTGTGCCCCCGGCGGCGGTGCTTGGCAGTGCGATAATGGCACGGCCGCCTTCGGACAAACCAGCGCCACGGACAAAATCCATCTGACCGCCCACACCGGAATAAATCTTAGTGCCGAGGGAATCGGCACAGATTTGGCCGGACAAATCGACCTGCAAAGCACTGTTAATCGACACCACCTGCGGGTTTTGCCGGATCACCGCCGTGTCATTGGTGTAAGCCACATCGAGAAACACCACTTCCGGATTGTCGTCGACAAAGTCGTAAAGCGCCTGACTGCCCATGGCAAAAGTAGTGACCACTTTGCCCGGATGTTTTTTCTTATTGCGGTTGTTGATCACGCCTTGTTCCAGCAGTGGTAACACACCGTCGGAAAACATTTCGGTGTGCACGCCTAAGTTCTGCCGGTCGCCAAGGCAAGCCAGCGCCGCATCCGGAATAGCACCTATACCCATTTGCAGGCAATCGCCGTCTCGGATCAGGCTCGCGACATTGGCGCCGATTTGTTTTGTCACCGGGTCCTGTTCCGCCGGCAGATGCAGCGGGATTTGTGATTCCAGCTCAACGTAGGCGGCGAAATCCTGCAAATGCACAAAAGAGTCGCCGTGGGTACGGGGCATACGCGGATTGATTTGCGCAATGACACGCCTGGCGTTTTGCATCGCAGCGCGGGTGGCTTCCACCGACACGCCGAGGCTACACAGGCCGTGTTTATCCGGTGGTGAGACCTGCACGATAGCGGTGTCGACGCGTTGCTCTTTGCTTCGGAACAACTTCGGAATTTCGGATAAAAAACAGGGCACGTAATCAGCAAGGCCACAGTTCACTGCCGGGCGGGTCGGGCCACCGACAAAAAATACCCGTTGGCGCAAATGACCGGCGAGCTCTGGCGCGCACAAAGCGCCGCTTTTTTCGGTATGCAGGCTGAGTAATGTGAGCTGCTGTTTATCGCGCGCCACCTGGGCTAAAGCGTCCAGCATGCTGTAAGGGGTGGCAGCCATCGAGTGGCTCCAGATGAACTCATTGTTGCCAATCAGATTTAAAGCACTGGCGGCGTTGGGATATTTCATGATCAGGTCCGTGTTGAAGAACAGGCTAAAACTGCGTTGAGTTTAGCCGGTTCTTATCCGGGCAAAACTGACCTTGATCAACAATGGCTTCAGTCGGTCTGTAGTGCGAGCCAGATGCGCGTTTGTGCCTGATGTGCCGGCACATCCGGAAAAAAACTAACCCGTTCCAGCAACAAAGGCACATCGGCGGGCAGCCAGCCGCGCGCGGGCAGCAGTTCTGTGTATAAGGCACGGATAATGGGTTCCAGCTGAGCATCAGGCCCAATGTGCTCATAACAGGCGTATAAACCGGCCGGCACCGTCACCAGACTTAACTCAGGCTGCTGCAGCAAATCCGGCTGTGGTCCGCTAAGCTGCAGCGCCAGGCCAAAACGGTAGTCATCCGGTGCGCAATCCTGTGGGTCGTCATACAATAGGTTAAAGGTCGCGAAGCGGCTGGGATGTAATTTATTGCTACGGCGAAACTCAATAAAACGCCGGATACTATTGCCGATGCTGGCCGGATGGCCCTGATGCAGCCATTGCAGCAGCAGGGTGCTGTCGCGCTGCTCGGTTCTTAAGCCCGAATCGGCAAAATCTCCTTTGTCAGTGCCGGCAATGTGGTTCAGCTGTTCAGTTTGCTGCGCCCAATATTGCCAGTCCGGCTGCTGGCGAAACTGCGCCGGTGCCTGGCCCAGCCAGCGGGCAAAAGCCCGGCTGAAACTTTCGGCATGCTGATAACCGGCGTCTAAAGCCAGTTCGGTGACTGGTGTTTGCCGGTAGGCCAGCGCAGTGGCCGCACGTTGCAGCTTCAGCAACCGCTGATAACTTTGTAGCGGCATGCCACAATGCAAGCGGAACTGCCGGTGCAGATGCCAGGCGGAATAACCGCTGCGGGCACTGAGTTCGGTTAGCGTCAGTGGTTCATCGGCGTTTTCAATCAGCTGGAGTAAACGCGGCAACAGCGCTAAAAATGGTTCTGACATCAGCAAGTTCCTTAAGCAAGCAATGGCCTTACTGTATCAAAGTCATCACACCGCCGCCTGACCGTTCTTGCTTTTGTGTCACAACCTTTTAGGGCTTGAGTTTTTCCACCACAGCCACAAAATTTGCCACGCCCTGACCCACATCGGCGATGCCGGCTGCGACCTCCTGAATGCTATGTTGCCCCTGCTCGGCAACAATGCTGATGTCGTTAAGCTGGGAGTCGATAGTTTTAATCAGTTCGGTGTTGGTATGGACAACCCTGGCTATTTCTGCTGTTGCATCGGCGGTGCGACCAGCCAGTTTACGCACTTCGTCAGCAACCACTGCAAAGCCACGGCCTGAATCACCGGCGCGGGCCGCTTCAATCGCCGCGTTTAACGCCAATAAGTTGGTTTGTTCGGCAATGCCCCGGATAGTTGCGACTATGTCGCTGATGTTTTTTGCTTGTAGGCTGAGCTCAGTACCATTACTGGCTGCCAGTTGCAGGTCACGGGCAATACGGGCGGAAGTTTCAACGGCTTCATTTAACACCTGTACCGCATTGGTCGTGATTTGCGAGGTCTGCTCTGACGTTGCTGCGGCCACTTCGACCGCCTGACGGGCAGAATGCACGCGCTCGCTGATATCCGAGGCAAATTTAATCACTTTATAAACTTTACCGTGTTCATCGCGAATTGGGTTGTAAGTTGCTTCCAGCCAAATGCTCTCACCGCGGGCATCTTTACGTTCAAAGCGACCGGCAAACACCTGACCGCCGGCCAGACGTTGCCAGAAATCAGGGTGCTGGCGGTAAAATTCGTCATAACAAAACATGCGATGATGTTTGCCGCTCAATTGCTCCGGCTGATAATGCATAGTTTGCAGAAAGTTGGCGTTGGCCGTTAGGATCTGGCCGTCGGGAGCAAATTCAATCACTGCCAAAGAACGGTCTAATGCGCTGAGAATAGCGTTTTTATCACGCAGAGCCAATTGGTCCGCGGTGACATCGCTGGCCAGCTTAACCACTTTGGTTACCCGGCCAGTATCATCCAGCACCGGAAAGTAGCTGGCTTGCAGATAAATCACTGTGCCGGATTTATGCAAGCGGGTAAAAGTACCGTTTTGTGCTTTGCCCTGGTTGAGTTGCTGCCAGAATTGCTGATAAGCGCTGCTGCCGGTGTAGGTTTTGTCACAAAAGATACGGTGATGTTTGCCTGTCACTTCAGCATATTCATAGCCAACGGTGTCGAGAAATAGCTTGTTGGCATCGAGGATAGTGCCGTCAGGTGTGAAACTGATAAAAGCGATGTTGGAGCGAATCGCATTGAGGTCGTTTTCCAGCAATGCCAAATCCCGGGCATATAAGGTTGCTGGGTTCTCGCTGGTGTTCTGACGGGAAAAAAACATACGGCCTCCGGATGACTTTCAACTTAAGGTTCGCACATCGACTTAATGCATTAAGGTTGGCAAAGCTTAAGATAGTCTTAACAAGGGGCTGTGGTTAGAAAATACTCAAAAATATTTTGATACGGGTCAACCGCTCCTAATGTGCTGACAGGCCAAACTTACGTTTCAGGATGCGGTGTAGCAGACTGGCTGGCAATATGGCTTTGAGCAGCGGTAATAACCAGCTGCCGCGGCCAACGCGGATGTGTAGCTGGCGTTGCGGGGTTTGCAACGCTTTCGCTAACGCCTTGGCGTATTCGCTGGCCGGAGTGGGAAAATCCTGAGAGGCGCGGGCCCGGCGCCGTACCCCATCGCGGTAGGGCCACCAGCTGGAGTCTTCTGATAACACCTGTTCGGCCAGTTGACTGGCGCGGTCGGCAAAACCAGTGTCAACGGCTCCGGTGACGGCCAACAGCACCTGTACGCCTAAAGGTTCCAGCTCCATCCGTAGTGCTTCGCTGATGGCATGCAAAGCGGCTTTGGACGCGCAATAAACGCCGGCAAAAGGCGTGACCAGACTGGCACTGACACTGCCGATATTCAGTACAGTGCCCCGGCTTTGCTGCAGCAACGGCAAGGCGGCTTTGGTCATCGCCACCACCGAAAAGACATTGGTCTGAAACTGCAGCGCCAGCCGCTCCGGGCTGATATCCAGCACCGGGCCTATCGCGCCATACCCGGCATTGTTGACCAGCAAATCCAGCCGGCCATGCTGGGCACCGAGTTCGGCAACAGTCGCATCAATTTGCTGCTGGTCGTTCACATCCAGCGCAAAGACGCCAAAGCCTTCGGCCTGCAGCCGCGCCAAATCACCAGGCTGACGAGCTGTAGCAAACACCTGATAACCCTGAGATTTCAGCTCACGCGCCAAAGCCAGTCCAATACCGCCGGAACAGCCGGTAACCAGAGCGATTTTTGGCGAAGGGGCTTGGGACATCAGGAACTCCGGGAAACAGAAAGGGTGCTTGCGCTGTACCTTAACTGCTTTTTTCATTGACAGGAAGGGTGGTCGCCAGTTATCACAGCGGCGGTATCCATGCAGTTGGTCAGAAAAACAGATGCAAAACATCGCGATAGTGGGTGGGGGTATAGCCGGCATTTCAGTGGCTATCCAATTGATTAATCTGGCAAAGCCGGGATTGTTGCTGACAGTTTTTGACAAGACAGGCCAGTTTGGCCGGGGTCTGGCCTATCAGCCGCGGCAGGTTGCGCATTTACTCAATGTCCCGGCCGGCAAAATGAGCCTGGACCCAGTTAAACCAGACGATTTTCTGCAGTGGTTAGCACAGCAGCCGGCTTTTGCTGCTGATGAGCCCGCTGTGCTGGCACAGGCCTATCTGCCCCGCGCCTTGTTTGGCAATTATGTGGCGCAGCGCTGGCAGGAAGCGCAGACCCGGGCTGCGCAGCAAGGCGTGCAGGTGGTGTTGCGGCCGCAGGCGGTCACGGCACTGGACCTGGCAACCCCCGCTGTACCACAACTGCAAAGTGACGGTCAGTGGCTGAGTTTTTCGGCGTTGGTGCTGGCTTGTGGTAATGAGTTACCGCGTCATCCGGCTGGATTACAGGCCCTGACGGAGCATCCGGCTTACGTGCAAAACCCCTGGTCTGATACCTGGCTGCCCAACCTCAAACCCGACAGTAAAGTGTTGATCCTCGGCAACGGCCTGACCATGGTCGATACGCTGTTATCACTGCGCGCGGCCGGCTTAAAAACACCGGTGTTATCGGTATCTCCACATGGTTATGGCATGTTGCCGCACCGCCATCCGGGGCTGAAGTTGCGGCAGTTCAGTGAAGGGTTGCCAGAGCAAGCCAGCCTGCGCCAGTTATTGCGGCTGTTTAACCGGGCGCGACATCAGGTGCGCCGGCTTGGTATCTCCGCAGAGCCGCTGATCGACGCGTTACGACCCCACACGCAGCGTTACTGGCAACAATTCAGCATGGCAGAAAAAACTTTATTTATGCGTCGCTTACGGCATTTATGGGGTGTTGCAAGGCACCGGGTGCCACTACATTTACATGACCAGCTGCAGCAACAACGGTTATATGGCTTATTGGAAGTACACGCCGGCCAGGTGGTGCAGGCCCGGGCGGCTGGTGAGCAGCTGAACCTGCAGATTTGCAGCCGGGTGCATCGGGATGTTGCAGCGCAAACTTTTGATTATCAGTCAGATTTTGTTATTAATTGCACAGGGCCGGAACAAGACTACCGCAAACTGGCTGGCCATCCGCTGCAACAAGCCATCGCTGCCGGTGCGCTGGCGGCCGGACCGCTGGGGCTGGGCCTTGCGGCCGATGTCACGTCTTTGCGGCTTAAAGACGGCAATGGTGCGGTATATCCGGCAGTCTATGCCATCGGTGCTTTGCTGCGTGGTGAATTATGGGAAAGCACTGCGCTGCATGAAATTCGCCAGCAGGCACAGCTGATTGCCAGTGCGATCACTGCCTGAAAAAAAACCGCCCAGGTTGGTGACAAACGGGCGGTTTTTTAAAGATTTTGGGTTGTCTTAGCGGTAATAAGCTTCAACTTTGCCTTTCATCGTCATCAGCAGCGGCTGGCCACGGCGGTCAACAGCTTTGCCGGCTGGTACTTTGACCCAGCCTTCACTGATGCAATATTCTTCAACGTCAAAACGTTCTTTGCCGTTCAGGCGGATACCGATATCAAATTCGAACACAGCGGCATTGTAATGCGGGCTGCGCGGTTGGACTGATAAACGGTCTGGTAATTCCGGGCGTGCGGTGGTGTCGTTCATACTGAGCTTCTGCTGAAAAAAAAGAGCGCCATTGTAGGCAATTGCAGTGGGTTGGCTCAAGCGTTAGCAACAGAAATGTACGGGCGGTGAGTGCTGCCGCCCGTGTCGTGATGGCGCAGATTAACCAACGACCTGATTAAACCACTGTTGCTGGCGGTTTCTATCTAATTCTTTCAGTTTTTCCACTGTGGCATTTGGTAATTTACGCACTGAGCCTTGTTCAAATTGTTTGATAGCACTACCCAGCTCAAATACCGGTGCGGGGACTGTGCGCTGTTGCTGCAGGGTGCGGCATTCACGTTGGCTTGGCGCATACCCCAGTTTACCGGCATAAGCAGCCAGCAGATTACGCTGATACTGTGAAGTACCTTTCGCTGCCAGCTGGCAGTAGCCACTGTTGCTGTAGTTGTGTTGTTGGTCTGCCGCCTGTGCAGCGCCGATATTCAGCAGAACCAGGGCAAACAGGCTGGCCAGCAATGTTGGAGTGGGAGTCAGCAGTTTCATCCGATTTTCCTTCTGAGGTTGACGCTGCAACAGCAGCAACGGGCGTCAGAATAATGGTCCTGCGTGACAGGGCCGTGGCGGAAGCACAAGAAGAATTGTGACGGAAGGATTAGATTTTTTGATGTGCTTTTCGGGGACTTTTGCAAAAACCATAGGCCGAATTCCGAATCCGGCGCGATCAACACCGCCGTTGTCGTCATGCTGCCTGAATATTATTTACTTCAGGAGTATGTGATGACTGTCTCTTCCGTTATCTATGTAGCAAAGACCCAAAGCCGCGCCGATGCGCTGCTAAAGGGCTGTGTCTATAGCTGGTTCGTGCTGGCGCTGTGCGGCCAGTGGTTATTTGCTGTCTATATCATGGCGCGCTATGGCTCGCCGCTGTTGAGTGGCGATTATCAAAGCGTCAATCAGAGCAATCATATTGGCGGCTATAAACCGGGCGAAGGTTTTTACAACCTGGTTTATTTCGGCCATATCCTGCCGGTGGTCTTGCTGGGGCTTGGTGGCATCCTGCAGTTTGTGCCGCAAATTCGCCAGAAAATGCCGAGGCTGCACCGCTGGAATGGCCGGATGTTTATGACGCTTGGCCTGAGCGGCGCTATCACCGGGCTGTATTTAACCTGGGGCGCTGGTAACCGCCTGAGTGATCTTGGCGCTATTGGCATTACGCTCAATGGCTTGCTGATCCCGGTGGCGATTTTCTTCGCCTGGCGTTATACCATCGCCCGTAACTTCAGTGCGCATAAACGCTGGGCCGTGCATAGCTTTTTGCTGGTCAATGGTGTCTGGAGCTTCCGCTTGTATCTGTATGGCTGGTTTGTGTTGAATCAGGGGCCAAATGGCAACAGCAGCAAGTTAGACGGGCCAATGGATTTGTTCTTCAGCTTCGCCTGTTATCTGCTGCCGATGGCGGTGGCTGAACTGGTGTTTTGGGCAGAGCGCCAGCGCAGTGCCGCCGTGAAATGGACTGTTGCGGGTCTGATGCTGCTGGGGTGTCTGATCACGCTCGGTGGTATTGCCGCCATCGGTTTTGTCAGCTGGGTGCCGGCGATCAGAGCTTAAAGCCCGGGTAGTTGCAAATCTGGCCACGCTTACTGCGCTGGAGTTGCCGCCGACGCCGCCAATTGCTCCAGTTGCTGAATCATCGCTTCACTATAAATGTGTTGATAAAGCCCACGCATGGTGCCATCGCGGTAGCTTTCCAGCAGGGCTTGCTGCCAGCGGGCTACGCGCTCCGGAGCAATTTTTGGAGAGAACGCCATATATAAGCGCGCGGCGGCCAGTTTGTGCACTGGTTTCAGGCTGTCTTGCTGTGCGGCCAGTTGTTGGTTCAGTTCGGCAAATACCAGCTGATTCAGTGCGACTAAATCGACGCGGCCTTTGAGCAGTAACTCATTGCATTCACCGGCTTTAATGGTGACCACCAGATCTCGGTTCTCCTGATAGCCCAGCTGACGGATTTGACTTAACACGGCTGAATCGCGGTAGTCACAGGCGATTGGCCTTGAGTTGGCATTTTTACTGTTGCTGCTGCGACCGTACAACGTGATTTCATGGATTTTCAGTGGGCCCACCCATTGATATTTATCCTCGCGCAACGAGTTCCGCACGGTTTCGAACAGCACCGCATTGGATTCCTGACTGGCCAGTTGAACCGCACGTGCCCAGGGATAGATCTCAATTGGGCCTTCATCGTGCAGCCGCTGTTGCAGGATGCGGATCAGTTCAACTGTGGGTCCTTTAACCTGGCCGTCTTCAGCCAGATATTCTCCCGGCGGGCTGTGTTCAGTGAAAAACTTCAAGGGTTCAGCGCCGGCTTTACCGACGCAGCTAAGCAGAGCCAGTAACAGCCCTGAACTGAGGCAACGCATTTGATGCTTACAACGCGCTGTGACCATGTTCACCCCGGTGCAACTGGTCATGGACTTCGTGGTTGTGCGGCAGATATTGCGGCAATAAAGAGCCAATCAACATACCGGCGAGGCTTGCCAGAAAACCGGCAAATTGCGGGGCCAGCAGTGGGTCTTCCGGCCCAAACCAGACCATGCCTTGCCAAACCAGCAAACCAGAGCCAATGGCGCAAAGCGCGCCCTGATTGCTTGCGCGGCGCCAATACACACCAAACGCCAGCGGCACAAAAGCGGTGACCAGTGTGACCTGATAGGCACTTTCCACCATGGCAAAAATCGACGCTTCGCTATTGAGCGCATAGGCCAGCACCGCGCAGCAAAATACAAAAGTCACCGTCTGCATCAGCCGCAGCAGCTGGCGGTCATTGAGCGGGGGCAATAACGGCCGCAGGATGTTTTCGGAGAAGGAGACGGATGGCGCCAGTAAAGTGGCAGAGGCACAGCCTTTAATCGCCGAGAGCAGGGCGCCAAAGAAAATCACCTGGGCGACAAAAGGCATCTGGTCCATGACAAACTGCGGCAGGATCAGCTGACTGTCGGTTTGCATCAGCCGCGCCACCATGTCCGGTTGCAACATAGTGGCGGCGTAGGCAATAAAGAGCGGAATAAAAGCGAAAAAGAAATAACCGGTGCCACCGCAGATGGTGGCCCAGACGGCGATTTTTTCGGTTTTGGCGCTTTGCACGCGCTGGAAAATGTCTTGTTGTGGAATAGATCCCAGCATCATCGTCAGCGACACGGCAATAAACGCCAACACCGCTTTTAAATCCCAGGCCGGCCAAAAGCTGAATTTACCAGCGTCCGCCGCGTGCTGCACGACGGTTGCGACACCGCCGGCCATATCCGCCACTTCATGGCTGATGTATAAAAGCCCCAGAATAATCACCACCATCTGCACTAAATCGGTCACAGCAACAGCCCACATGCCACCGACCAGGGTGTACACCAGAATAGAACCTGCACCGATCCATATGCCCAGTTCCTGGCTGATCATGCCGCCGGAGACCACATTAAATACCAGCCCGAGCGCGGTGATTTGTGCACCGACCCAACCGAGATAAGAAATCACAATGGCGAGTGAGCAAAATACTTCAGCAGTGCGGCCATAGCGGCGTTTGTAAAAGTCACCGATGGTGAGTAAACGCATGCGGTATAAAGGTGCAGCAAAGAATAACCCCACCAGAATCAAACAAATAGAAGTACCAAACGGGTCGGCCACAATAGAGCCGAGATTGCCATCCAGGAAAGTGGCAGGAATGCCCAGCACAGCTTCAGAGCCAAACCAGGTGGCGAACACAGTGGCGGTGACCATATAAAAAGGCAGATGGCGGCCGGCGACAGCGAAATCCGCGCTGCTGTGTACCCGGCGGGCGGCCCAGATGCCGAGCAGCACAGAAAAGATCCAATAAGCAATCACCAGATTTAATAACATGGGGCGCCCCTTGTGCATTGAATACTCAGCATAGTGCTTGGCAAATAAGTTTCCAACAAGCAGATTGTTTTGCAAAAACATCTGCTTAGGCCTTGATGCTGTTTGTCTGTTCCGTCAGGGGCTGCGCTGCTGGCGCACTGAATCAAAGATTGAGTACGCAGCATATTTTGTTATCATATCCGACCACAATTCCCGCTGAGTTGTGCAAACAAAAAAACAACAAAGGCAGCACGCAGGCGTCAATCTGCCAGAGCCCGAGTGAAATCTGACGACAAGCTTTCTGTTTGTCGTGGTGTTATTGACCAGTCACCTGGAGTTTTTGAAAGGAACCCCTGATGGATTCACCCAGTGCGTTAAGTTTAATCCCACCTATTGTGGTGATGGCGGTAGCAATTTGGTCGAAACGACCAATTCTGTCGCTGGTTGTTGGTGCTGTGGCAGGTTTGCTGCTGTTATCGCCGGCCGATTCTTTTAATAATTTTGCCGAAATCTCGCTCAAAGTAATGCAGGATGAAACCATTGGCTGGTTGATTCTGGTCTGCGGTGGTTTTGGTGCTTTGATCTCGTTGCTGATCCACACCGGTGGTGCCCTGGCCTTTGGCCGCTTTGGCTCGCGTCTGGCGACAGGTCAGCGCTCGTCAATGTTTATGACTTTTATCCTGGGCTGCATCATCTTTATCGATGATTACCTCAATGCGTTGTCGGTTGGCGAAGCGATGAAGCGGGTCACCGACAAATACAAAATCTCCCGGCAAAAACTGGCGTATATCGTCGATTCTACCGCAGCGCCTATCTGCGTCATTATCCCGATCTCCACCTGGGCGGTATTTTTTGGCGGCCTGCTGGTCGACAATGGCATCGCGGAAAAAGGCAAAGGAATTGAAGTGTACATCCAAGCCATTCCTTATATGTTTTATGCCTGGTTTGCGGTACTTATCGTGATGCTGGTTGCGCTGAAAATTATTCCTGATTTAGGCCCGATGAAAAAAGCCGAGCTGGCGACTCAGGCCGGGACGCCGATTGACTGTGAACTGGCGGCTGATGCGAAAAATATCGTCAAAGGCAGCCACGGTCAGCACCATGCACAACATGAAATGCCACACCATACCAGTGACGAATATGCCGTGCAGGCGATTGAGCAGGAGTTTGAGCACTCCGACAAACAAGGCCAGCTGCATAACTTTCTGGTGCCGATGCTGGCGCTGATTGGCTTTACTATTTATTTCGACATCGACGTGCTCAAAGGCGTGATTGCGACTTTGTTGTTGATTATTCCTTATTACTATTTCCAGAAACTGATGACGATCAGCGAAATGATGGAAGTGATGATGAATGGCTTTAAAACCATGTTACCGGCCATCAGCACCGTGATCGCAGCGTTTATTTTCAAAGATGTCTGCGACAAAATCATGCTGCCGCAGTTTGTCATCGATAATCTGACGCCTTACATGAATGCGACTATGTTGCCGGCGCTGGTGTTTGTGGCGATGGCGGTGCTTTCATTTGCCACCGGTTCAAGCTGGGGCATTTTTGCCGTATCTATTCCGATTGTGATGCCACTGGCGACTGCGGTGAATGCTGATATTCCGCTGGTGATTGGCGCGTTGTTATCTGCCGCGTCTTTTGGTTCGCAGGCGTGTTTCTATAGTGATTCAACGGTACTGGCGGCGCAGGGGTCAGGTTGTAACCTGATTTCCCATGCGGTGACTCAGTTACCATATACGTTGATTGCTGCTGCATTAGCCTTTGTTGGCTTTATTGGGTTGGCTGCGATGGGCTGACACCGCCTTTTCGGATAAAAAAACCGCCGTCTGGCGGTTTTTTTTCGCGTCGTTTTTATCAACCCGGCGCTGAACATTGCTGTCGCCAGGCCTGTATGTCGGCGTTGGTCAGCCCTTGCTGAGCGCCATTGAGCTGGCTGTGCATGATGCTGCTGCGATCTGCCAGATGGTCCAAACCCAGCGCATGGCCAAATTCATGCAGCAGCGTTAAGGTCAGATGATGGGCATCTTTATAGGCGAATATGGTCATCATGCGGTTGGCGCCGTGTTGCTCTAACAAGCCCACTTCAGCGAGGCCGGTGGGCTGTTGCTCCGGGATTAAAGCATTGCGATCAGCGATGGTGTTGTTCAGTTGTTGTTGGCGGTCCTGCAGTTTCTCTGTCAGCGCATCGAGTTGTTCCGCTTCCAGCGCATGTTCTTTTTGCCGGCTCAGCAATTCTGCCTGCTCTTTGCCCAGCAAAGCGGCGGCGCCAGGGTCTGCCTGCTGGGCTTTTTGGTTAAACGCCTGAATATCGGCGGCCAGCTGGCGGTCTTTTTCGGCAAACTCATCTTTTAACTGTTGAAATTCAGCCAGTTGCTGTTCGAAATCCCGTTGCTGGTCCTCAATGCGGTTGTCATAGCGGTGCAGATTGCGCTCCAGCATCAGTTGTTCCAGCTGTTGTTGCTGGCGGGCGTCAAAGATAAAGCGGACAGGAAAGCCTTGTTGAGGGTCATAGCGCAGCACTTCTTTACCAAGTGCCTGATTCCATTGATTGGCTGCATCCTGCAGCAACGGCAGTGCTTGCTCAGCACTGAGGCCAAAAGCCGGGTCTATGCTGTCGAGTCGCCAGCTGATTTGTTGGAAACAACTGGCGATTTTACTGGCAGGCAGCGGTTTGACGGGCGTGTTGTCAGGCCAGAATACCCACAGCAGCAAAGCCGCCAGTAATAGCAGTAATCGCAGGATCAAAATATACAAGCTCCGGGTAATAGCAACTGCTGTGACCTGATGGTCGGTGTTGCTGACTATTGGTCGGCGAAATAATCGCCATAGTTTACCTCAGAGCTGCGGGAGGGGAAAAAATTCCGTGACAGGGCCACTGGCTGACAGAAAAACAGGCCCGGCAAACTTTGCAAGACCTGTCTTTCAACCGCGGAGCAGGATTAAATTAAGCGGTAGTCGCCACCGGCTTTGTGGGTGTAGCTGGTGCCACTGCGGCATTGTTTCTGTGTGGTGACCACAGTGCCGCGGACTAATGAAAACCACTCGTCACCGTCGAGCTGCAACTGAATATCTTCGATGCCGGCACAATCTTCGATGCCGCGCTCGCTGTGCCGACACAGGCTGATTTCCAGATGACGGCTGCCGTCGTTAAATAACAGGGTTTGCGGTTGTTCTTTACTGCCGCACAGGGCGACAAACTGCGCCGGATTTTTCAGGCCTGTGCTTTGGCCATCGGCGAAAAATGCCAGCAGATGCTGGTAATAGACCACATAGCTTTTCACCTGTTGATGCGAGCCATGTTCCAGCGGAAATAATTTATCCAGCATGGCTTTGGAGTAATCCAGCACCTGACGGTGGTGCGCGTCGTTCAGCGCTGTCAGTTGTTGCAGCTGTTGCTGGATCATCGGGTCGGTTTTTATCTGCAGTGCGGTCATGTTCATGGTTCTATCCTCGCTCACTCTTTGTCTGTTTGGCCCGGTAGGGTGGCGGGCATGGCGGCTGTTGTGATTGCCTGTAAAACAGTCTATGTTGTTTTTAAGAGAAATTTCACAATTAAAACTTCACAGTGTGAATTTTACAAAATGACCAATGCAAAAAGCCTGTTACGCCAGTCACATTTTCTCGGGACTAAAATCAGAAACCTGAGAAAACGCAATAACTTAACTATGGACGACCTGTCCACGCGCTGTATTCGCATTAATGCCGAATACGCGCCGTCGGTGTCGTATTTGTCGATGATTGAAACCGGCAAGCGCGTACCGTCGCCGGAAATGCTGGCGGTGATCGCCGAAGTTTTTCAAAAATCTCCGGACTGGTTTTTGGACGGCATCGACGCCGGCACTGATCTAACGCCTGCCAAAGGCAGCCGCGGCGGGATCTCCGGCATGGCGCTGGAACCGGGTTTTTTGTTTGCGCCGGACATCCTGCAAATTGCCATTCCAGAGCTGTTGTCACAAACCGGCACCGGTGGCCGCCAGTTTGCCCAGCTGCTTATTCGCGCCCATCAGGAACATCACCAGAACCATTTCCCGGAACTGGAGCGGGCGGCCGAAGAAATTGGCCAGAAACGTATGCCGCTGAGCGCCGAAGAGCTGTTGCAAATTGCGAAAAAAGTCGGCCTGCAGGTGCGCTGGTTTACCGAAGTGCCAACTGAATTACTCGACGAATTGGGCGTGCGCAGTAAAAACGTACAAACATCCTATTTCCTGCCGCCCGGCACTTTGCATTTAAACCGTATTCTGGAACAACATCCGACAAGGCTGAAATACGAGCTGGCGGTGCATATCGGCCATGCCGTGCTGCACAACAAAGACGGCGTGAAAAGCAGTATGCGGGTGGGCGGCGCGCAGGAAGCCTCAGACGGCAATGCCAATCTGGCGCCGCAGGATATTTTGCATGCCTGGCGTGACTTTGAATCGAGTTTTTTTGCCGGCGCGCTACTGTGTCCTAAATTGCCATTTCGCCAGTTACTGGACCGGCACGGCTATGAGATCAGTACCCATCAGGCGGCAGGCGTCTCAGCCTCGGTGGCGATGCGGCGGATGACGGCGGTGTCGCCTTATCAGCACTGGCATTATTTTGATGCCTACACGCCGGGTAAACTCAAAGCTGTGTATCGTGGCAATGGTATTCCGCTGCCCTGGGGCAATATGCGCCAGGTGGAAGACCCTTGTCAGCACTGGGCGGTGTTCCGGATGTTTGAAGCCGCCACGCAGCAGCATTCGGCGCAGCTGTCGTTGCTGGATGTGCAGGGCCAGCCCAGGATTTATTGCTGTGAATCGACCAAAGTAATGGATTTGGCCGGCAACCCGCACGTGTTGTGCGCCGGGGTCGATTTAAACCCGGCCATCAGTGCGCAGGGCATAGACGCCGACAGTCTGGCGCAGGAAATGAAACAGCTGTGTGTCAAAGGCGGTGGCAAAGTGGCGGTGCCGGCGGCTATCCGCTCGACGCTGACGACCATCAGTAACATTCTGAATATCAACTGGGTGGCGCGCTCGCTCGACAAACCGGCGCAGCTGATTTGCAGCCGCGGCAATAGTTGCCCGCGCGAGCCGGGATGTTATTAATAACCAGCACGGCAGCGATGGCCGCACTGGCGCGACTGGCGATGCGCAGCGCTCTGGTATAGGCTCGGTACAGGCCGGATAAAAGGATAAAACTGCATGATCAGATTGATGTTTTTGACTGTGCTGAGCGGGTTCTTGTGGTGTGGGCCGGCGAGTGTTGCGGCATATGCTGCGCAAGTTAGCGACGAAGCAACCACAGCAAAAGAGCCGATACCTGCTTATCAGGCTCAGCCTTGTGATCTGCCGGTTTCATCCGCTGCCGTGGCGGCGCGGCTGCAATGCGGCACGCTGAAGGTGCACAGCCCGGATGGCAGTGAGTTTCAGCTGGCTGTGGTGCGAAAAGCCGCCACAGAACCGAAAGCCGGCGCTGCGCCTGTGTTGTTTTTACATGGTGGCCCGGGCGGAGAAATGACCCGTTTCACCGGCTTGTCCGCGGGCGATTTTGCGCCTGGACATGAATTGATCACCATCGATATGCGGGGCTCTGGCCGCAGCAGGCCGTTGTTTTGCCCGCAGCTTGCCGCAGATCTCACCAAAGCATTGGCAGAAAGCCCGGATGACAGCAGCTTCGTGCAGCAAAGGCGTACAGCGCTATTGCAATGTCAGCAACAGATGCTGGCGCAAGGTTACAGCCCTCAGGACTTCGGCACAGTTCAAACCGTGCAGGATCTGGAATTACTGCGTGAACAGCTGAATATCGAAAAATGGCATGTCTATTCAGTATCTTACGGCACTGTGGTTGCGCTGCAGTATCTGGCGGTGGCGCCAAAAGCGCTGGAGTCTGTCACGTTGGACTCCATCTATCCGCCCGACGAACTGTTGACCTCGTTTAAATTGCAACAAGACCAGTGGCTGCGTCAGCTTGACCAGCTTTGCCAGCAGCAAGTGGGCTGTGCGTCACGGTTTGGCGCTATGCCGGAGCTGTTTAACCGCGCTGTCACTGAATTGACGCAGCGCCCGCTGCAGCTGGAAACCGGCACTGGGCCCTTGCTGCTGACGCCGGACAAGCTGCGGCTGGCGGTGATGGCAGCGGCAACTGCAGAAGAACCCTTATCTTTGTTACCCCTGTGGCTGGAGGCGGTGAGTCAGCGCAATACCGCACTACTGAAGCCCTGGGCCGAAGCCATGCTGCAGCCGTCGACCATCCAGTTCGCTGCGGCGATGGCGACTGAATGCGCGGATCGGCAACGTTATTACCAGCAAAGACGGGCCGACAGCCTGGAACAGGTTTTTGGTCTGCCGGAAGGGGTTTGCGCGTCGTTCGGCGTTTCAACCAGCGCAGTTTCAACCGGTGCTATGGCAGGAACTGCCAGCGGACCTGTGCAGGTGCCACAGGTACCGGAAACTGCCAGGGTCAGAACGCCGGTGTTGCTGCTGGCCGGAGGTTTGGATGTGTTTCAGCCGGACAGCCTGGTGTTGTCACAGTGGCTGGGGCCACACAGTCAGCTGATCGCAGTGTCTGGCGCTTTACACGGCGTGCGCGGTGGTGGGCCTTGCCTGCGTAAAATGGTCGGCGATTTTATCCGGGCGCCAGAGCGTTTTGGGCCGCCAGGTTGTTTAGCTGAAGTTGCAAAGCCTTTTCTGGTCACCGCGCTGGAACCAAACCCAACAATCGCGGCTGCACTGGCATCGTTACAACAACCTCAACCCAATTTATTGCTGCTGGCCTTAGTATTGAGCTTGCTGCTCAGTGCGCTGCTTGGAGTGGTTTGGCCTGTGCTGGGCGGGCTCTGGTTTTGGCTGAGCGGCAGGCCACGGCCGGTCTGCCGCACTGGTTTACTCAGCGGCGCTGCGGTTCTGCTGACGCTCGCGATTTGGGGCGGTTTGGGTATGACACTCTGGCAGACGCAACTGCGGCTCAGCGCCGAACTCTGGCTCGGGCTGCCGCCGGACAGTCAGCCCTGGCGTCTGGTTATTCTGCTGACGTTGCTGCCGGTGCTGGGGTTTAGCTGGTGGCTGGCGCGGCAGCAACACTGGCGGCAGTGGCTGGCACAGCTGGCGCTTGGCGCCGCAGTGCTGTTGGGTCTGGCATTGCAGTTGTTGCCTTAAAGCGCTTCAGTTATCCCGCAGTCTGGCAGACAGCCCGTTTGCCGGTCTGCCTGTCGAGTCTGCCGGTACTGCCTCTGGTGCAGGCCAGCCAGACTATGTTAATGAAGCCGGCGCGTTGCCATGCAAAGGTTTTGTAAATTCACTACGAACTAGGCAAGGCTGCTGCTAGAGTGCAGCTGCCGTGACTGCTATGGAGAGAATCATCAAATGTTTCAAGTAGTTGTTGTTGGCATCAATCCGTCGTTGCAAAGCCTGGTGCGGCATTTATGTCTGGAAAAAGCCCATCTGTGGCATTGTAAGTTTTTCCCGACCGTCGGTAGTTATCTGCAGGCACCCAGGCTCGACAGCCAGATTGATTTATTAATTTTTGACGGGCTCAGCATCACCAGCAGTCTGGAAGATAAACGCCTGGTGTGTTTTCAGGCACCGCTGGCACTGCGGGTGATTTTAACTGACCCGCAGCATGACGATGTGGTACTGGGGCATTTAAGTCATTTTCATAGTTTTATCGGCAACGAACTGAATACCGAACATTTACAGCAGTTGTTTGCCAATGCGGCGCGGTTGTCAGAGTTACCGCTCGGTGAACATGAACGTCGGCTGGTTGGCGGCCTGTATGATTTTCCGCAACTGCCGTCGTTATTGACCGAACTCGACAAGTTACTGGCTGAGGCCAACGTCAGTGCTGCTGCGATAGCCGGCTTGATCAGCACAGATCCGCTGGTCGTATCCCGACTATTCCAGTTGGTCAATTCGCCTTACATGGGTTTTGTCAGCGAAACCTGGAATCTGGAAGTGGCGATCAGCCGGCTCGGTTATCAGAGCTTGCGCAGCCTGGTGGTTGTGCTGGCGATGAAAGGCGGCAAAGTGCCTGAAGATCAACAAGCTGAGCGGCAGCAGTTGTTGGATCAGATTTTGATGCAAGCCGGTCAGGCGCGTAGTTATGCCCGCAGCTCAGGTTTTAGCCGGATGTTGCAGGACCAGGTGTTTATTGCGGCACTGCTCAGCGGTTTTGGCAAGCTCGTGCTGCTGCAAAACGGCCGCGCGGCGGGTGATGCTGAACTCAGCGAACGCAATCCGGCCGGCCGCTCCAGCTATTTGGCGGTGTCGGCGTTTTTACTGACGTTATGGGGTTTTGAAAACTGGGTCATTGCCGCAGTGCTGAATCAGCATAGCTGGCAATCTGAAGGGGTTGGTGCCCAGATCAGCAATTGTCTGCATCTGGCACGGGCCCAACAGCAAGGGGCCATCTCATTAAACGCGGCAGAGCGACAGCAAGCCTTACAGGCGGGTTTTGTGCTCTGACCCAAATTAGTTGGAAAGGGAAAGATGCAGGTAAAATGGTTGGTTTCAGGGGCGGTATTGCTGGCAGCCGCCGGGATGGGTGGTTACTGGTGGCAGCAACAGGATGAAGCAGCGCCTGCCGGAGCTGCGCAAACCGCAGGGGCTCAGGCCGGGCAAAGACCTGGCGGTCCGCAAGCTGGCGGCCCGCAGTCAGGCCAGAGACCTGCTGGTGCTGGTCCGCGCCGCGCTGGCGGGCCTGGTGGCCCTGGCGGCGGTGCCAACCCCTGGAATGCACCGGTGCCGGTGCGGGTCATTAGCGCCGAAACTACAGATTTAAAAGTCCAGTTTAAAACCATCGGTACTGCGACCGCGTTAAATACCGTGTTAGTACAACCGCGAGTCAGTGGCCCCTTGCTGGCACTGCATTTTACCGAAGGGCAAAAAGTTGAAGCCGGTCAGCTGCTGGCAGAAATTGATCCGGCACCCTATCAGGTCAAACTGGCACAGGCGGAAGGTCAGCTGCAGCAAAATGTGGCGCAGCTGAAAAACGCCGAGCTTGACCTCGCACTCTATGAAAAACTGAAAACGCAGAACTCGATTTCCCGTCAGCAGTACAACACCCAGCAGGCGCTGGTGAACCAGCTGAAGGGTTCATTAAAATCCAATCAGGCGCAAATCGATGCCGCCAAACTCGAATTATCTTACACCCGCATTGTGGCGCCGATCAGTGGCAAAACCGGTTTGCGTAAAGTCGACGCCGGCAATCTGGTGCAGGCTAACAGCGCAGAAGGCTTAGTCAGTATCACGCAAAGCGCACCGATTTATGTGGTGTTCAGCATTCCGGAAACGCAGCTGCAAAGCCTGCGTCTGGCCGTGCAGGACCAACAAAAACAACAGCAAAAACTGGTGGTTGAAGCCTGGGACCGCAACGACAAACAGTTGCTGGCCACCGGCGAACTGACCACACTCGATAACCAGATTGACCCGGCCACCGGCACGCTGAAACTCAAAGCGCAGTTTGCCAATAGCGACGACCAGCTGTTCCCGAATCAGTTCGTGAATGTGCGACTGAATATCGCCTCAAGACCAGGTGCTGTGACTATTCCGCAAGACGCCGTGCAATACGGCGCTGACGGCACTTTTATCTATGTGGTTGAAAACAAAAAGGCTCAGCTGAAAATGCTCGAGCTGGGTGTGGTCGACAATGGCCGCGTTGAAGTGCGCAGTGGCCTCAAAGGCGGCGATCAGATTGTGATGGAAGGCCTCGACCGGTTAAGACCGGGCCGGGACGTAGAATTGGTGCAAAGCAGCCAGCAGGAATAAGCCATGCAACTGTCTAAACCTTTTATTCTGCGGCCGGTTGCCACCTCCTTATTGATGCTGGCGTTGCTGATCGCCGGTATTCTCGGCTGGCGGCAATTGCCTGTGGCGGCACTGCCACAAGTCGATTACCCGATCATTCAGGTGTTCAGCTTTTATCCGGGCGCAAGCCCGGACGTGATGGCGCGCACCGTCACGGCACCGCTGGAGCGCCGGCTCGGTCAAATCCCCGGTCTGAAACAGATGTCGTCGTCCAGTAGTGGCGGCGCGTCGGTACTGACGCTGCAGTTCGCGCTCGTTGTCGATATGGGCGTGGCCGAGCAGGAGGTGCAGGCGGCCATCAACACCGCGAGTTCCTTATTACCCAATGACATGCCAATTCCGCCGGTGTACCGCAAAGTCAATCCGGCCGATGCACCTATTCTGACGCTGGCGGTCAGTGCTAAGGCGATGGCGTTGCCGCAAGTCTATGATTTGGTCGATACGCGGATGGCGCAGAAGCTGGCGCAGGTCAATGGAGTCGGCATGGTGAGTCTGGCTGGTGGCCAGCGTCCGGCGATTCGGGTCAAAGCCAATCCTGCGGCGTTAGCCGGTTTGGGCCTGACGATGGACAGCCTGCGCAGCGCTATCGTTGCCGCCAATACCAATCAGCCAAAAGGCAATTTTGACGGCCCGTTCCGCTCCACCATGCTGGAAGTCAACGACCAGTTGAGCTCCACCGCTGAATATGAACAGCTGATCGTCGCATTCAAAGGCGATGCGCCGGTGCGCCTGGGTGATGTCGCCAAAATCGAACAAGGCGCGGAAGACCGTTTTCTGGCGGCCTGGGCCAATCAAAGCGCGGCGGTGCTGATTAATATTCAGCGTCAGCCCGGCGCCAACGTCATTGAAGTGACAGATCGGGTGCGTGAGTTATTACCGCAGCTGACCGCGACGTTGCCGGCAGAGCTCGATGTATCCATTCTCAGCGACCGCACTGAATCTATCCGCGCCGCGGTACGTGATGTGCAACACGAGCTGCTGTTTGCCATTGGGCTCGTTATCGCCGTGACTTTTGTGTTTTTACGTACCATTCCGGCCACTATCATCCCGTCGCTGGCGGTGCCGCTGTCGATCATCGGTACTTTTGCCGTGATGTATCTGCTGGATTTCTCCATCAATAATCTGACGCTGATGGCGCTGGTGATAGCGACCGGTTTTGTCGTCGATGATGCCATCGTCATGCTGGAAAACATTGCCCGCCACCGCGAGCAGGGCGCGTCGGCTTTGGATGCAGCGAAAAACGGTGCCAAAGAAATTGGTTTTACGCTGATTTCGTTAACCTTCTCCTTAATTGCCGTATTAATCCCGCTGCTGTTTATGGCCGATGTGGTCGGCCGGTTGTTCTTTGAATTTGCTGTGACGCTGGCGGTGGCTATTTTAATTTCGTTGCTGGTGTCGCTCACACTAACGCCAATGCTCTGCGCGCACTTGCTGAAAACCTTGCCACCACATGACGATGGCACAGGTTTTATGGCCCGGGTGATCCGCCGCTATGGCGAAATGCTGCAATGGGTATTGGCGCATCAGCGCCTCGGTATGCTGGCGATGCTCGGCAGTGTGGCGTTAACCGCAGTGTTGTATCTGGCGGTACCAAAAGGCTTTTTCCCGGTGCAGGACAGTGGCGTGATCCAGATTGTCACTGAAGCACCGCAGGATATTTCCTTTGCGGCGATGACGGAGCGGCAGCAGCAGCTGGCCGCGGCGTTGCAGGACGACCCGGCCGTGGCGAGCCTGAGCAGTTTTATCGGTGTGGATGGCAGTAATGTCAGCCTCAATGCCGGCCGTATTCAGCTCAATCTGAAATCACACAATGAACGCGACGAACATGCGCTTGAAGTGATTGACCGGCTGCGGCAAAAAGCGGCGCAGGTGCCGGGTATCACGGCCTGGTTCCAGAGTGTGCAGGAGCTGAGTATCGAAGATAAAATCAGCCGCACTCAGTATCAATTCACGCTGACTTCACCTGATTCTGAGGTGCTGGCGCAGTGGCTGCCGGACCTGATGAGCGCCCTCAAAGCCCGGCCGGAACTGGCCGATGTGGCGGACGATTTAGCTGAAAACGGCCTGCAGGCGTATGTCGATATCGACCGCACTGCGGCAGCGCGGCTTGGCATCAGTGTCAGTCAAATCGGCACTGCGCTGCAAAGTGCTTTTGCTCAGCGCCAAATCACCACGTTGTTTACTCAGGCCAACCAATATCGCGTCATTCTGGAAGTAGATCCAGAGCAGGCGCAGGGCCTGGATGCGCTGGATAAACTCTTTATCAATACCGCTTCCGGCAGCCCGGTGCCGCTGTCCTCCGTCGCCACAGTGACGCAAAAACCGGCGCGGCTGCTGATTAACCATCAGGGCCAATTCCCTGCCGTGACGCTGTCTTTTAACCTGGCGGAAGGCTATTCGCTCGGCGATGCGGTGGCGGCGATTGAAGAAGTGCAGCAGCAGATGCAACTGCCGGCGTCGATGGAACTGACTTTCCAGGGCGCAGCGGAAGCCTTCCGCGCCAGCCTCAGCAACACCTTGTGGCTGATTCTGGCGGCTGTCGTCACCATGTACATAGTGCTGGGCGTGTTGTACGAGAGCCTCATTCACCCGGTGACGATTTTGTCGACTTTACCTTCAGCGACTGTGGGCGCTTTGGCGGCATTGCTGCTGATGGACCGGCCGCTGGATTTGATTGCCGTCATCGGTATTGTGCTGCTAATAGGCCTGGTGAAGAAAAACGGCATTATGATGGTCGACTTTGCCTTAGAGGCGCAGCGTAGCCGCGGCTTATCGCCACAGCAGGCGATTTACGAAGCGGCGCTGCTGCGTTTCCGGCCTATTCTGATGACGACGCTGGCTGCTTTGTTTGGTGCAATTCCGCTGTTGCTGGCGACCGGCTCCGGCGCTGAACTGCGCCAGCCACTGGGGCTAGTGATGGTCGGTGGTTTGCTGGTCAGTCAGGTGTTAACGCTGTTCACCACGCCTGTGGTGTATTTGTGGTTTGACCGGCACCTGAGCCGCAAATCGAATGTTGCGGCGGAGGCGGTATGAAGCTGAGTCTGGCGCTGATCCAAAGACCCATCGCCAGCAGTTTATTGGCGCTGGCTATCGTCCTGCTTGGTTTTTTAAGCTACCGCGCTTTGCCGGTATCGCCGCTGCCGGCGGTGGACTTCCCGATGGTGGTGGTCACCGCCAGTTTGCCGGGTGCCAGTCCGGAAGCGATGGCGGCAACTGTTGCCACACCGTTGGAGCGCCAGCTTGGTACTATCGCCGGCTTGCGTCGCTTGAGTTCCAGCAGCAATCAGGGCTCGACGCAAATCCGGCTGGAGTTTGATTTAGACCGTAATGTTGACGAAGCCGCGCGGGAAGTGCAGGCGGCGATCAACACGGTGCGCGGTCAGTTGCCGGCCGGCATGCCGGGCAATCCGACCTACCGCAAAATGAACCCGTCGCAAATGCCGGTGATGGCGTTGGCGCTGTCGAGCGACAGCCTGCCAGCGTCGGCGTTGTACGACACTGCAGCTACTATTCTGGCGCAGAAAATTGCCCAAATTCAGGGCGTTGGCGAAGTCGAAGTCACAGGTTCCTCGTTACCGGCGGTACGGGTGCAGCTCAATCCGTCTTTGCTCAGTCAATATGGTATTGCGCTCGATGAAGTACGCAGTGCCATCAGCGCGGTCAATTCCAATCTGCCGATAGGCACGCTGGAACAAGACGATTTGCGCTGGCAAATCAACCTGAGCCAGACGCTTCGAAACGCTGATGATTATGGTGATTTGGTAATTAAATACGTCAATCAGGCAGCTATTCGGCTAAAAGATGTGGCGATCGTCAGTGATTCGACAGAAAACCGGTATAGCGCCGGCTTTCATAACGATAAACCGGCGGTGATCCTGCAAATCAGCCGGCGTAGTGGCGCCAATATCGTCGCCACTATCGATGCGATTTACGCGCAAATGCCAGTGCTGGAAGCGCTCATCCCGCAAGATTCGAAACTGGCTGTGGTGATGGACCGCAGCCCGGTGATCCGCGCCACTTTAGACGAAGCGCAGTTTAGTTTGTTGTTGTCCATTGGTTTGGTTGTGGCCGTGGTGCTGTTGTTTTTACGCAGTATCCGCGTGGCGCTTATCCCGACTTTGGCGATTCCGGTGTCGCTGATTGGCGCTTTTTGTGTGATGTATGCCTTTGGTTTTTCGCTGAATAACCTGTCGGTAATGGCGCTGATTGTGGCGGCGGGCCTGGTGGTCGATGATGCTATCGTGGTGGTCGAAAACATCAAACGCCATCTGGAGCAGGGCATGTCGCCGTTAAGTGCGGCAAGGCGTGGTGCCAGTGAAGTCGGCGTCACGCTGATTGCGATGAATCTGGCGCTGGTGGTGGTATTTTTATCCATTTTGTTTATGGGCGGCTTGGTTGAGCGGCTGTTCCGTGAATTCTCGATCACGCTGGTCGGCGCCATGCTGATCTCCCTGCTGGTGTCGCTGACATTAACACCGGGTTTGTCGGCGCGGCTGATGGTGCGCGAAGCTGTCAAAACGCAACAAGATGGTTTTTTCCAGCGGTTTCAGGCCGGTTATCAGCGCAGTTTGCGTGTCGTGCTGCGTTATCGTTACGGCGTGGGGGTGTTGTTACTGGCACTGTTTGCGGCGTCAGTCTGGTTATTCCGCACGCTGCCGGGTGGCATGTTGCCGGAGCAGGACACCGGCCAGCTCAATGGCTTTGTGCGTGGCGATGATGGTTTTTCTTATCAGCTGATGCAGCCCAAAATCGAAGCTTACCGGCAATATTTACTCAAAGATCCGGCTATTGCTGATGTCACAGGCGCCAGTGGCGGCCAGATGGGCACCAGTAACTCGTTTTTACGCATCCGGCTTAAACCCTTAGAAGAGCGCGGCATTTCGGCGCAGGAAGTGGTGAACCGTATTCGCAATGGTGCGCCGAAAATCCCCGGCGGCATGATGTTTTTAAGTGTCGATCAGGATATTCGCCTGGCATCGCCTTTTGCCAGTTCTGACTACGAACTGCTGTTGATGTCCGGTGATTTAAAACTACTGAAAAGCTGGTCGAAAAAAATCGCCAAAGCGATGCAGGAACTGCCCGAGCTGGTGGATGTGAATACGCCCGGTGGCGAAGACACGCAGCAAATTGTGCTGACCATTGACCGCGAAGCGGCACAGCGACTTGGTGTTGATATGCGCACCGTGGCGACTTTGCTGAATAACTCGTTTTCGCAGCGGCAGGTCGCGACTTTATACGACGAAATGAACCAATATCGCGTGGTGATGGAGTTATTGCCCGGCTACACGGCACAGCCGGAAGTGCTGAAACAGCTGCAGCTGATCAACAGCCGCGGCGAGCGGGTACCATTAAGCGCCATCGCCAGTTACCAATATGGCCTGTCGAATGACCGCATCCGCCGTGACAATCAATTCGCGGCGCAAGGCATCGGTTATGCCTTAGCTGAAGGCGTGACAGCGCAGCAAGCCGATGCAGCGCTGGACCGCATGCTGGCCGAACTGATGGTGCCGACGGCGATTTATGCCATCAATGGCGAAGATCAGCGTAACGCCGTATTCAGCCAGGGCGACCAGCTGTGGCTGTTTATCGGGGTGGTATTGGCGGTATATCTGCTGCTCGGTATTTTGTATGAAAGCACTTTGCAGCCGCTGGTGATTTTATCAACTTTGCCCTGTACCGCGCTTGGCGCTTTGCTGGCGCTGTATTTTACCGATACGCCGCTGAATTTAATCGCGCAGCTTGGCTTGTTCCTGCTGATTGGCATCGTGATGAAAAATGCTATTTTGCTGGTCGATTTTGCCCTGGCGGCTGAACGTCAGCAGGGCTTGAGCCCGCTTGAAGCTATAGTGCTGGCCGGTCAGCAGCGGCTGCGGCCAATTCTGATGACCAACTGCGCGGCGATGCTCGGTGCGGTGCCATTGTTATTGGGGATGGGCGAAGGCTCGGAACTGCGGCAGCCGCTCGGGATCAGCATCGTCGGTGGTTTGTTGTTAAGCCAGCTGTTTACGCTCTACAGCACCCCGGCGGTGTATCTGATGCTGAGCAGGTTCCGGCGACAGAAGAGTACTGTGAGTCGGCCGGCCCAGGCTTAACCAGCCGCCAGGTTTGACCGCATGCAGCTTCATAACACCGTGCGGTCGGCAGCATAAGCCTGATACAGCGGCAGCATCGCGGCGCCGAGCTGCATAGCGTCGCTGCCGAGGCTGCCTTGCTGCAGCTGCGGTACCAGCATGCCCAATGCAGGCCACTGTGCCAGCTGTTGTCGGATGTCTGCCAGTAATGGCGACAGGTCGCGGCCGGTGCTGCTGTCGATAATGACCAGCGGAATATCCAGAAGCGCTATTGCTGCCTGCAGGCCTGTGCTGATGGTGTTAGCGTCTGGTTGTTGCAACAGTAATTGTCCTTTCCCTGCCGGTAACACCGCCACGTGCGCCGCATTACCATGCCGGCCGCGCCAGAGCTGGCCGTTGAGCACTAAACCGCCGGCTGGTAACTGGTCGAGATACAGATACAAAAAATCAGCCGCGGCTGGTTTGCCTAACCACAACTCCGCGGCAGCAGCAGCCGAACCGTCGTTTTCCGGATAAACCGGAATTTGCAATTCCTGCTGTAAATTTGCAGCTAAATCAATACCTTGCCAGGCCTGCTGCAGCTGCTGCAACGCGATGGCATCCAGCTGCGGAAATAAATGTGCAGCAAACTGGCTATTGCCGGCAAACCAGGGCATGGCGAGGCCAATACCACAGAGCCGTTCCTGCTGAAATGCGGATAATTGCGTTAATAACGACCGGGTTTGTTGCGTCAGTGCAGCTTGCACCTGCTGCGGCGACCAGTCGCTCAGCGGGCTGCACTGGCGGCGCAGAATATTGCCGCAGAAATCAGTCTGCACCAGCTGCAATTGGGTGCGTTGTAATTGAATACCGATGCTGAAGACTGCATCTGGCACCAGCTGAAAAAACTGCGTCGGTTGGCCTACACCTAAGGTTTTTTTGCCGCAGCTTTGCAGCAATCCGTCGCGGCACAAACCGGCGACAATCCGCGTCACAGCCTGCAGCGACAGCCCCAGTTCGCTGGCCAGTTCAGGCCGCGATGCCACCATGCGCCGGCGCACAGCACCCAGTAATAATCTGGCGTTCAGGTCACCGAGCATTTCGGCATTGGCCCCGGTTCTCACTGTCGGATAGTCCCTTTTAATTCAGGCTGGTTGGTAAAACGGCATCATAGCGCATCTGGCTGATTCATTTGCAAATTTGCAGTTCCAGATCGGCCAGCCATACTGTTTTGTACCCCCATCAGTAAAACATCCTGTCGGATGTTTTCCGGTCTTATCAGGACAGAGGCAATAAAGATGAACTGGCAAAGTATCAGAGTAAAAAGCAGTATTCCGGTGGTGATGTTAGGCGTCAGCCTGCTCACGGTGATGTTAATGTTCAGCAGTTTAATCTCGATGCAGCACAAGGCGCTGGAAGTTCAGGCCGAGAAGTTTTTAAAAGCCATTTCCCTGGTGTTAAATGCTGACCGTGATATTTATCAGGCCAAACTCGCCACTACCCATCTGCTAGCCGGTGTAGGCGACCCTGTCGCCGAGCGCAAAGATTTTGCTGATAACGCAGCACAGGTGAAAGAACGTTTTGACCAGTATTTAGCACTGCTCAAAGCCTATCCTGATGTCACCGGCCGTTTTTCCGGTTTTGATGCGCAGTTTAACCGTTGGCAACAAAGCGCGGTCATTTTGCTCGACAATCAGGATGGCGCACAAAAAGACGCGTTGGCGGCACAGGAACAAACTGAATTTGCCGCACTGCGGGACGTGCTGGACAAAGCCGGCGAAGCTGCCTTGTCACGCTCCGAGCAGGAACAGGAGGAGCTGAGCAGCAGCATTGCCAGCACCAAGCTTTGGGTCTATGGCCTGTCGTTTTTGCTGCTGCTGATCGCCGGCTGGTTCAGTTATCAGGGGCCGAAAAAACTGGCCGAACAAATCCGCACTTTATCTGCCCGTTTAAGCGATATCGCCAATGGCGACGGTGATTTAACGGCGCGTCTGCATATCGACACCAAAGACGAAGTGGCTGATTTGGCAAATGAATTTAATAACTTTATCAGCAAACAATGCGAGATGATCGCGGCGATTTTGCGCCAGGCCAATCAGCTCAGTCAGCTCACTGGCCATTTGTCCGAGTCGGCAGACCGTACCAGCGCTATTACTCAGTCGCTGAATACCGCGTCGGATTCAATCGTCAGCGCTGTGCACGAAATGGCGATGGCTAACAAAGAAATGGCGCAGGTTGCGACCGATACTGCGCAAGTCTCAGAGCAGGCCAAACGCAGCGCTGGCCAGGGGCTGGAAGTCGTTAAAGTGGTTAACAGCAGCATGCAGAATTTAACGCGTGACGTGCATATGGCGTTGGGGGCTGCTGAAGAACTGGAGCAAAGCTCGTCGACCATTTCGTCGGTGCTGGAAGTCATTCGCAGCATTGCCGATCAGACTAACTTACTGGCACTGAATGCGGCTATTGAAGCGGCGCGGGCCGGTGAGCATGGCCGCGGTTTTGCTGTTGTGGCCGACGAAGTGCGCACCCTGGCATCGCGCACGCAACAAAGCACCAACCATATTCAGCAGATGATTGAGCAGCTGCATCTGCGCGTCACTGAGTCGCGTCAGGCCATTGGCAGTGGCAAGGAAAATGCTGATTTGACGGTCAGTAACTTTGCCCGCGCTGAGCAGGTGTTTCAGGACATTATGCAGTCAAGCCTGCAGGTCAATGACATGGCGGTGCGTACAGCGGCTGCAACCGAAGAACAAACCACAGTGTCGGACGAAATCAGTAAAAATCTGTATGCACTGAATGATCAGGCACTGGCGGCCGGCGAAGTGGCGAAAAAGAATGATCAGCTATCGAATGAAATCAGCAATTTGTCACAGATGCTGTTTGGGCTGGTCGGTAAATTTAAAGTCAGCTGATACACCAGCAAAAAGGGCGCTTTTCAGCGCCCTTTTTGTTTGCGGCTTATTTCGGTAAATTGCCAAACTTCTGGGCAAAGCGGCCTGTGACTTTGCCACTGCATGCCCAGACCAGCAAAGCCCCCCAGGCAATAAACGACATGCCAGCCGGCACTGCGGCGATGGCGATATATTTCAGATGTGGCCGGTTAAAAAACGCCGCCAGGATCACCGGCAAAAACCAGATAAACAATACCAGTGGAATTATCGTGGCCCAAAACATTGGGCTGGCATTTTGAAAAGCTTGCATCACTTCGTTCATGATTCACTCCTTCGGATCTACAGGGGATTTGTTGAATACAGCATGCCAACTTTGCCTGCAACACAGCGTAAAAATGTGACATTCGGCTAAAAACGCGGATATTCGGCAGAAAGGTGCAGTCAGCGGTGTTGCGGCTTGCCTGCCAGATGGCTTTTAGGCTAAGGTTGCGGCCGATTTTTGTCCCGTAAAAGGAAGTTTTTATGCAAAAGATGTTAATTGCCGCAATGTTGTTGGCCGGAGGTGCAGGTCAGGCCCTGGCTGCAACTGATTTTTACAGCACGGCGGGTCTGCAGTTTAGCCGCGCGGGTGAGCCTTTTGACCTGAACGATGCAGGTTATCAGCTCGGAGTTGGTTATGTGATCAACAGCCAATGGTCGGCGGAACTGACGGCCGAACAGCTGTTTGACAAACAAGAGAGCGAAGCAGGCCGACGCGTCAGTATCGACACCACAGGCCTGACTCTGGCAGCAGTGGGTAAAACCAATTTGAGCGACAGCACTTTGCTTTATTATCGTGCCGGCGTCAGCCAGCTGAATCATCAAGCCAGCCTGACACTCAATAACAGCACCGTGCTGTCAGACGACACTCAACTACACGCCTTATTGGGCCTCGGCTTGGAGCAGAACTTCAACGAGCGTTGGTTTGGCCGTGCTGAAGTGGTGCATTTGTTCAAAAAAGATGACCTGCAGGCGGATACCTTCCGTTTAAGCCTGGGCTATCGTTTTTAATCAAACTGGTGATTTGTAAACTGCTGCGGTAGGCTGGTATTTCCTCTCCGCAGCAAGCATGCCGCCATGAAAAAGCCGTTTTATCTGATCGCTTTATTGCTGGCTTGTGCCAGTTGTACACCAGAACCTGACCGCTCGCCCAGTGCAGCCGCCAATGTCACTGTGCTGACCCAGCCCTTCACCATTCCCGGCGTGAACCGCCAACGCACTGTACGGCTTTATCTGCCACCGGATTATGCCAACAACACAAAGCGGTACCCCGTGCTTTATATGCATGATGGCCAGAATCTGTTTGACAGCAGCACCGCTTATGCCGGTGAATGGCAGATCGATGAGATCCTGAACCAGCTGGCCGCGGAAGGACAGCTCGAATTAATTGTCGTGGGCATCGACAACGGCGGCGAGCACCGCATGACTGAGCTCAATCCGCTTGATCACGCTGAATATGGCAAATCTGACGCCAAAGCTTATCTGGCCTTGCTGCGCGACGCGGTAAAACCTTATATCGACAGTCAATACCGCACGCTGCCGGATGCGTCAAATACCGGCATTATGGGCAGTTCGATGGGCGGTTTATTCAGTCATTTTGCTGCGCTGGAAGCGGCAGACACCTTCAGCAAAATCGGTATTTTTTCGCCGTCGTACTGGATCACCGCTGAGCAGGTGCAGCGTTATCAGCAAAGCCCGGTGCCAGCTAACGCCCGCTGGTATTTTTATGTCGGCGGCAGTGAAGGCGGTGAGATGGCAACACAGGCGCAGCAGGTTTACCAGGCGGTTGACAAGCTGCCGGCCAGCTCAGGGCAACGCCAGTTCAGCCTGTCGCCAGATGCAGAACACAATGAAGCCGCCTGGGCGGCAGAGTTTCGCCAGGCGGTGTTATGGTTATATAAAAATCCCTGACAGCTTTTTTCAGTAACCATCAGTTCAGTGCAGCGCCGGCGGTTTGCTTTGCAACAAGACCGTTGTTAAAGCAACAAATTGTAACTGAAGACTTGTGTTATGCGGCGCTTTTGGCAGCCTGAGAGCTCAATCTCAACTGACTGTAATGGAGCCTGAAGTGGCAGAAAATCAAAGAAAAATGACGCCTGAAATGATCATGGCGGTCTCCGCGCTGTTGGTGTCGCTGGTCACTGCGGTGGCCACTATTCATTCGGCTTACACCAGCCGCGCTTACGCCAGAGCGTCGTTATGGCCCAACCTCGGTGCCGGCGTCAGCTTTAACGACACCGGCTTTCGGTTTTTATTGATGAACCGCGGCACAGGCCCTGCCATGATCCAAAGTATGAGGGTTGAATATGACGGTAAACCGATGCACAACTGGCAGCAATTGCTGAATCAGTTTGACCCGAAATTCCGCGGAAGTTGGGGATCATCCTTTGTCAGTCGGGTGACATTACCGACGAATCAGATGTTGGACGCGCTGACTGTCAGTGATAAAAAGCTGGCGCGCCAGATGTACGACGCGAGCGACAAATTAAAAGTCGAGATTTGCTATTGCTCTGTGTATGACGAATGTTGGATCACCTCTGATATTGAGCAACAAAATCAGCCCGTCACACAGTGTCCGGACCGCACAGAATGGAATTTTGCTAACTAGGCCCGTCTGATAGCTGCCTTTGTAGGCAGGGAAAGCGGCAGATATCAGCCGACGGCCGTCAAGGATACTGCGGGCCTTGCTTTTCACGGCGTGCTGGCATGTAATGGCGCCGTTTTTAAGCTTTCACCGGAAGGAACACGCATGCAAAAGGTAGTCAGAGATATTGGGTTATTTGTCGTTGCGCCTTTAGCCATTTTAGGTGGCCTGACGGCCTGGATGTTTGCTGCCACTACACCAGAGTGCAGCAATGGCATCGTCAAACAGCTGGCCTCACCGGATGACAAATACACTGCCGTGGTGTTTGTGCGCAGTTGTAACCATGTGCCGGGTTTTAGCAGCAATATTTCTGTGCTGGTCAAAGACGGTATTTTGGCCGATGGCCCGGGTAATTTGTTTATCAGCGAAGGCCATCCTGAGCAGCTTGGTGTGGATGTGCAGTGGCAAGCTGCGGGCGCCAAAGGCCTGCAGCTGAACGTCAGTAGCAAATTCAGAGGCGCAGTGCTGCAAGCTGACCCGGTTTGGTCGGCCAACCCGAATATCACTGCCAGTTATCAGTTTGGCACTACCCAAAGCAGCAGCGGGCAGTAAAGGGCCGCTGCTCTGTCGCACTGGTAAAATTCGCGCAGTGAACTCAGTGACTTATTCAATCAATACCGACACAGGCTCAAACTGATATAAGGTGATAGCGCTGGTGACTTTGGCCGGGTCAAAGGCTTCGCCTTGTTCTTCGGCGCGATGTTTCAGGTAGGTTTTGCTCTGTTCCAGCGTCATTGCTTTGGCTTTGAGCGAACCATAGGCATAGGCGGTTTTGCCTTTGGCGCTGACCGGAAACTCCATGTCACCGTCTTTGACCTTGAGGCGGAAAGTCGGCTCAGCTGCACCAGTGGCAAACTGCATCCAACAGCCTTTTTTCTCACAGACTGCGTCAATTTTGCCTTGTACGGTAAAAGGCTGCTGCAGGTAGTTTGCCGGTTGGGCCAACACTTGGGCCACTGTCACCGCAGCAGATTTGCTGAAATCAAAGGCCGGGCCAAAACTCTGGCTGGCGTAAGCGATGGAGCTGGTTAGCAACGCAAAGGTCAAAGCGATGGTTTTTTTCATTGGGAACATCCTGTGTTGAAAAAAACCATCCTCTTTGCTTTGCCGACCGTTGTCAATGTACGGCGTGTGACGCCCAGCGGGCTTTGCTTGCGCGTACCTACGACGGTCACCGGAAATGCAGATAACCGTAGGGTCGGTCAGCAAAGCGCCACCGACCGGATTGGCAACCTCACACCACCGGCACTTGTGCCAGGCGTTTGCGGAAAAACACCATATACAGCGCCGGCACGAATAACAGCGTCAGTACTGTGCCGACACCAACGCCGCCGATCAGCACAAAGGCCATCGGTCCCCAGAAGGTATCCAGCGTCAGGGGTACAAAGGCCAGCATCGCGGCCAGCGCTGTGAGCAGCACCGGGCGGGCGCGGTGAATAGTGGCTTCTACCACGGCATCGCGCGCGGCCCAGCCATCGTTCAGGTTGTCACTGACCTGCTGGGTTAAAATCAGCGTGTTGCGCATTAGAATGCCGGCCAGGCCAATCAGTCCGAGTAACGCGACAAAACCAAAGGGCTGGCGGAACACCAGCAGCGCCAGCGTGGCGCCAATCAGGCCCAGCGGCGCTGTCGCCAGCACCATCCACATACCGGTGAAAGAGCGCATCTGCAGCATGATAAAAATCAGCATCAGCGCCACCATCAGCGGCATCAGTTTCTGGATAGATGCATTGGCTTTACCGGATTCCTCGACCGAACCAGCCTGCATAATGCGATAACCCGGTGGTAACTGCGCCTGAATGTCAGCCAGCTCAGCCCAGATGCGGTTTGACACATCGTTTGGCTGCGCACCTTGCACGTCGGCCACCACGGCCAGATAAGTCTGGCGGTTATAACGTTTTAACAGCGGCTCTTCATATTGCACGCGGATCTCACCAAGTTGGCGGATAGACACAGCTTTGCCGCCCGGCGTTTTTAATTCGATGGCATCAGGCTGCAGCACCTGTGCCCGGTCTAAACGCGCTGTGACATCCACAGTGCGGATATCTTCCCGCAGCTGCGTGATGCTGGCACCACTGAACTGGAACTGCAGTTGCTGCGCAACGTCAGAAGCGGTCAGGCCATAGGCCAGCAGGCGCGCGGTATCGAGTTTCAGCGCCAGCACCGGCATGCGTTCTTCCCATTCCAGATGGGCGCCGACGGTATTGGGATTGGCAACCATTTTATCGCGCACCAGATAAGCGATACGGCGCAGCTCCAGCGGATCTTTACCCATCACACGGAAACTGACCGGCCATGGCACCGGCGGGCCAAACAACAAGCGGGTCACCCGCACCCGTGCCGCACTGAATTCGCCGGCGGCGATATGTTCGTTCAGCAGCTGGATCAGCCGGTCACGGCCTTTGGCGTCTTTAGCGACAATTAAAATTTTGGCAAAAGACGGGTCTGGCTGTTCCGGGTTGGCCGAGATAAAAAAGCGTGGTGCGCCGGCGCCGACAAAAGACGACAACGAGCGTACATCCTGATTATCTTTCAGCAACTGCTCGATTTTAAGCGCCACTGCGTCGGTATTGGCAATAGCGCTGCCATGCGGCATATAGACGCTAACGAGCACTTCCGGCCGGTCGGAACTGGGGAAAAATTGCTTCTGCACGCCTTTGGCCATGCCCAGCAGCGCTAGTACAAAGGCCAGCAGCACGATGCTGATCACGGTTTTTTTGTGGCCGATACACCACAGCACCAACGCACGCAGTTTGCTGTAAAACGGGGTTTGGTAGGGGTCATGCGCGTGGGCTTTGACATCCGGCAGCAATTTCACGCCAAGGTAGGGCGTAAAAGTCACCGCCACCACCCAGGACACAATCAGTGCAAAACCCACCACCCAGAAAATATTACCGGTGTATTCACCGACGCCGGATTTGGCAAAACCAATAGGCACAAAACCGGCGATAGTGACCAGCGTGCCAAATAACATCGGCGCGGCGGTGGCGGACCAGGCGTAGCCGGCAGCGCGCACCCGTTCCACGCCTTGTTCCATTTTCACCATCATCATTTCGATGGCAATAATGGCATCGTCAACCAACAAACCAAGCGAGATAATCAGCGCGCCGAGCGTGATACGGTCGAGGTTAATGTCGGCCATTTTCATCAGCAAAAATGTAATGCCAAGGGTTAGCGGAATGGCGATACCAACCACTAAACCGGCACGCAGGCCAATCGCCAGCACGCTGACGGCCATTACCACCAGTACCGCGACTAAGAACTTAATCTCGAATAGGTTCACCGCTTTAGAGATGGCTTCAGCCTGGTTAGTTAACTGATGTAGCTCCATGCCAAGTGGTAGCTGCGCCTGAATTTCGCCGAGTTTTTGCTGCAGCGCTTTGCCAAGCACCAGGCCGTTTTCGCCTTGTTGCATCACCACACCAACCAAAATGGCATCATCGCCGCCGGTGCGCGCCAATAAACGCGCCGGTTCTTCATAACCACGTTGCACAGTGGCAATTTCTGACAGGCGGATAAGCTTACCGTTGACCCGGACCGGCAGTTGTTGCAGTTCACTGAAACTGTCAGTGCGGGCGTCGAGCCTAAACTGCAGCGCCTGACCCTGAGTTTCCAGCTGGCCGGCCGGCAACATCCGGCTGGCGGCTGTGATTTGCTGTTGCAGATCGAGCAGGCTGATGCCCAGCGCAGCCAGTTTTTTCTGGTCAAAATCGATAAAAACCCGCTCCGGCCGGTCGGCAACAATCACTGCCTTCAATACACCCGGTACCATGCTGAGTTCATCGCGTAGCTGTTCAGCCTGACGGCTTAAATCGCGAAATGGCAAGCCTGGCGCGGTCAGCGACAACAAGCTGAAATACACATCAGAAAAGTTGTCGTTGACCAGCGGCCCTACGGCGCCGGCCGGCATATTGGCCGCTTCTTCCTGCATGCGTTTGCGGATTTGGTAAAACAGGTCGGGCACCATGGCCGACGGCGTATAGTCTTTAAATTCAATGGTTAAATTGACCGCGCCCGGGCGCACCTGGCTATCAATCTTGTGGATATTGCGCACTTCCTGAATGCGTTTTTCCAGGCGGTCAGCCAGCTGCGACTGCACTTCTTCGGCGGTGGCACCGGGCCAGTAAGCCGATACTACTAAAGCACGGATGGTAAAAGACGGATCTTCGGCGCGGCCCAGCGACAAAAACGCCCAGGTGCCACCGATAAAGGCCAGCAGAATAAAAAATAAGGTGATAGCGCGCTCGCGCACCGCCAATACCGACAGGTTAAAACTCATGGCTGCAGCTCCCGCACCGCCATACCTGGTTCCAGCAAATGAGTGCCGAGTGTGATAATACGGCTGTCAGCGGCAAGCTCAGTGCGCAATGTGGCCGATTGCGCATTCAGCGACACTACCTGTACTGCGTGCGGCTGGGCTTTGCCGTCTGTGACAGTCCACAGCTGCGGCTGCTGACCGCGTTCGTCCAGCGCCGCTAACGGCACCAGCACTTGCTGCTCTTGTGCCGGCAATTGTAACTGCACGGCCAACACCCGGCCTAAGGCCAGTTCGGCTGGTTGTACATCCAGACTGTAACGGGCCTGCCGGGTCAGGCTGGCGCTGTCCGCGCTGCCAGCGGCACTGCGCAGCTTTAATTGCAGTGGCTGACCGGCAAAATCGGCAGTGCCGCTTTGTGGTGGCTGAATGTGCTCTGGCAGCTGCACTTCAATTTCACTTTGCTGCGCGGTCGCTAAAGCGCCGAGGCGCTGGCCTGCAGCCACCACCTGGCCCGGTTCACCCGTGACATCGGTGATCACGCCGTCGCTGCCGGCGGTAAGATTGGCGTAAGTCAGGCCATGTTCGGCTTGTTGTAACTGTGCATTGGCGCGGTCCAGATTGGCTTTGGCTTCATTAAAGCGTAATTCAACCTGATCTTTGGCCTGCTCACTAACAAAACGTTGTTTGATCAGCTGCTCAGTACGGTGTTTTTCCGCCTGTACCGTTTGCAGACTGGCACGGGCTGCGGCTTGTGCCGCTTTGGCGACCCGCACGGATTCAGCTAAGTCTTTTGGATCGAGCCGATACAGCAGCTGACCTTGTTTTACTGGCTGACCGGCTTCAACCAACCGCTCGGCGATACGGCCGCTAACCTGAAAGGCCACCGGCACTTCGTTGCGGGCGCGCACTACGCCGGTCAGAGTTAAGGTTGATTGATTTAACGGCTGGAGTGTGGCGGTCATCACCACCCGTGGTGCCGGGGCTGAATTTTGTGCGGCAGGGTCGGAACAGGCGGCCAGCCACAAGGGCAGTGAGACGAGTGCAAGCAGTGGAAAAGGACGTAACATGGCCACCTCGGGTAGAGTCTGGTATTATTAAACGGCTTCGTTCAGAAATGCATTATTGAACGGATGCGTTCAATAAACAAGAGTAAAATGATGACCAGCAACTCCGGCCCAGCCACATCTTCGTTTCCAGGCGCTGCATCCAGCGGCCGGCCTGTTGATCGCAATAAGGATATAGCCATTTTGCAGGCGGCGCGGCAAATCCTGTTATTTGAAGGTGCCAGTGTGCTGACGATGGAAGCGGTGGCCAGTAAAGCCGGGGTGTCTAAAGCGACTTTGTATTCTCGGTTTGGTAACCGCAATGCGCTGATTGAAGCCGTGTTGCGTGCTCAGTCCGATTTTTTTGTCGAAACTTTAAGCCCGGCTGTGCAAAACGCCGCTCAGGCTTTTGCTGCGCTGGAAGCTTTCAGCTTGCGGCTGTTGCAGTATTTATTCAGCGAAGATCATCTGTGTCTGATGAAAACCCTGCAGGGGCATCAGGATATTCCGGCCGACCTGCGTGAGCGCA
>Ga0247724_1000038_pt1 | contig 43139 bp, 36 predicted proteins | sample OKSTACKMC2E_FD_182776 | JGI IMG/M metagenome (GOLD analysis project Ga0247724, IMG submission 182776) | Subsurface sediment microbial communities from gas well in Oklahoma, United States - OK STACK MC-2-E | ecosystem: Environmental > Terrestrial > Deep subsurface > Rock core/Sediment | place... | reverse complement strand
CGGCATGTGGTGAAACTGGCTTCTTTTAAGGTGACTTGCTCGCTGGAGGCCTGCATTTCTTTAGCATACCCGCGGCCAGCCTGACTGATAAAGCGGTAGTCTGCATCCGTCATCGTGGCGTTGTTATCGTCAATACGGGCGCTGAATGAACTGCTGCTGACTTTTAATTGCGGGCTGTAATAACTGATGCCGCCGTCAGCAAACATTTTTTGTTCGGTTTTGGAGAAGGTCGCACTGGGAGCGCTGAGTAAGGTGTCACGATGCGTCAGCTCGACGCCATCGCTGAAAATCGCGCTCTGATTATCGTTCAGGCTGACTTTACCGGAGAAAATCCGCAGGTTGTTATCATTTTTGTCGAGCTGAGCCAGCCGCTCCGGCAGCGTCAGACTGGGATAACATTGCCTGACCGGCTCAGCCGCATGCGCCAGACCCGGGAGTCCGAACATCAGCAGGTACAAGGCGTGGTATTTCATCCGGTTTTCCAAAAAAGTTGCTCTGTTCCGTCAGGTCGCAGCCGACCAGAATGCAAAAAGAGGGCCTGTATGATAAATCAATTTTCGCCGCTCGGCTAATCCGTTATAGTGCGGCTTTTGCTCGCTTTGGAGTGCACAAGTGGCGGAAAGGTTGTCACAAATCCAGAATTTTTTACAGCAGTATCAGGCAGACAGCCACATGCAATGCACCGCGCTGAGCGGGGACGCCAGTTTTCGCCGTTATTGGCGGGTGCAGAGTGGCACTCAGCACTGGATGCTGATGGACGCACCACCGGTGGCGGCAGATTGCTTGCGTTTCATTGCCGTGGCGCGGGCATTGGCCCAAACCGGTTTGAGGGTGCCACAGGTTTTGAAGGCTGAACCGGCCGCCGGGTTGGTGCTAATGGAAGATTTGGGTGACGATTTGCTGCAATTCAGCCTGACTGAGGACAATATGCAGCACTGGTATCGTCAGGCGCTTGCCCTGCTGCCATTGCAGCAACAAGTGCGCGACACGTCTGAGGGCCCGTTGCCGGCATTTGACCGCGCCTTTGTGCTGCGCGAACTACAGATTTTTACCGACTGGTTTTTACCGGTACATCTGCACTTACCGATCGACTCTGCAACCCAAGCCCTGCTCGACACCAGTTTCGGACAAATTGCCGACGAGGTGCTGACGCAACCACAAGCTGGCATGCACCGTGATTTTCATTCACGCAATCTGATGATCCTGCCGGATCGCTCTTTGGCAGTGATCGACTTTCAGGATGCGGTGGTGGGGCCAGTCAGTTATGACGCGGTGTCGCTGCTGCGCGACTGTTATCTGCGCTGGCCTGATGCGGATGTCGCACTGCTGCGGGATGAGTTTTATCAAAGCTTGCAGCAACAGCTATTGGTCCCTGCCGATTATACGCTCGACCAGTTCCGCCGCGCTTTTGACTGGACCGGCCTGCAACGACATCTAAAAGTCTGTGGCATTTTTGCCAGGCTTTATCATCGCGATCACAAAGCTGGTTACCTGGCTGATTTGCCGCGGGTTGTGGGTTACGTTGTTGATATTGCGAAACAGTATCCGGAGCTGTCGGCGTTTAGCCATTGGTTCGAACAAGTGGTGCTGCCACGTTTTGCTGAGGTCAGTGCATGCGGGCAATGATTCTGGCCGCCGGCCGCGGCGAGCGGATGCGCCCGTTAACCGACCATCTGCCCAAACCATTATTAACGGTGGGCGGGCAGCCGCTGATTGTGCATCATCTGCGTGCGCTTCATGCTGCCGGTATTCAGCATGTGGTGATCAATCATGCCTGGTTGGGGGACAAAATTGAGGCTGAACTGGGTAACGGACAACAATTTGGCCTGCAGATCCATTATTCGCCGGAAGGGGCTACCGGACTGGAAACCGCCGGCGGTATCCGACTGGCACTGCCTTTGCTGGGTGATGAGCCGTTTTTGGTGGTCAACGGCGATGTGTTAACCGATTATCCGTTTGCCACGTTGTTTGATGCTTTAAAGCCCGGCAAAACAGCGCATTTGGTATTGGTGCCGAATCCGCCACAACATCCACAGGGTGATTTTGCGCTGCAGCAAGGCCTGGCGCTGGCGGATGGTGATAGCAAATTTACTTTCAGTGGCATTGCGGTATATCGGCCGGAGTTTTTCCGTGAGTTGCCACCAGGGCCGCAAAAATTGGCGCCATTTTTACGCGCTGCCATGGCGCAGCAGCAAGTCAGTGCTGAGCTGTATCATGGCTATTGGGCTGATATTGGTACGCCACAGCGACTGGCTGACGCCGATTCATTCTTCCGCAGCAGGAGCTGATTATGTGGGGCAAGTTATTAGGCGGTTTGTTTGGCCTCGCCATGTTTAAAATACCGGGCCTTATCGCCGGTGTTTTTATTGGTCATTGGTTTGACCGCGGCATGAAGCAACAATTTGAACAAGCCGGAGGTTTTGCTGGCTTAAAACGCGATCAGGGCGACGCGCAAGGGCTGTTTATGTACAGCACTTTTGCGGTGATGGGGCATCTGGCCAAAGCTGATGGCGTGGTAACGCCGGCGCATATTGATAAAGCCGTGGCTTTTATGCAGCAGCTGGGCCTTGGCGCTGCACAGCAGCAGGAAGCACAAAGGGCATTTCGCGAAGGTAAAGCCGCCGATTTTCCGCTACTGCAGCAACTTCAGACATTGCGGCAAGCGTTTCGCTGGCGGCCGGATTTGTTGCAGATGTTCCTCGAGATCCAAATCTCGGTTGCTTATGTTGATGGGCGCTTAAGTGATATTGAACTGAAGTTATTACAGCAAGTCGCTGGCGCCCTGGCGATTTCAAACACCCGGTTGCAGTATTTACTGGGGCGATTTGAAGCCGAAGCGCGTTTTTCCCAGCGCCAGACCCAGCAAACTCCGGCGGCCGATGCGGTTGCGGATGCGTATCAGCTGCTCGGCGTGGCACAGAGCTGCAGCGATAGTGAGCTGAAAAAAGCCTACAAAAAGCAAATGTCACAACATCACCCGGACAAACTGGTGTCACAGGGTTTACCGAAAGAAATGCTTGAACTGGCCAATCAGAAAACCCAGCAAATTCAAGCCGCTTACGAGCTGTTGAAGCAACACCGTGGCTAAGCGTCGCTTAGCCTTTGTGGTAAAACATAAAATAAACCGCACCGAGTAAACAAATCCCGGCATAAACATAATTCAGCTTAAAAGGTTCTTTCATATAGAGCACGGCGAAGGGGATAAACACGGCGAGCGTAATTACTTCCTGTAAGATTTTCAGCTGCGCCAGGCTCAGTACCTGCGAGCCAATCCTGTTCGCTGGTACCATCAACATATATTCGAATAATGCGATGCCCCATGACACCAGAATCGCCACTATCAACGCAGACGACTTCAGGTGTTTCAGATGGCCGTACCAGGCAAAGGTCATAAAAATATTGCTGAGGACCAGCAATCCTATCGTCGTTAAAACCGGTGACATAATTGCTCCCGTCAGAAGATCTGTGCCCTAGTTTACCGCCAGGCCTTTGGATTTGCATTTGTCTATGGCTGAACTACAGTTCTCAAGACAGGTAAATCCTGTATGGATTGTCGGTAAATCCCAGCAAAGGAACAGGACGATATGCGCCAGAATCTGCCAGTGACTCAACACGAAAGAACTTTCCCGTCTGAACAACGTTTAATTTCTGCAACTAACACTTCTGGTCATATTCAGTATTGTAATCAGGCATTTGTGGAAATAAGCGGTTACAGCCGCGATGAGCTGATCAACCAGCCGCATAATCTGGTGCGCCACCCGGACATGCCGCCGGCAGTATTTCAGGGCATGTGGGAGTATCTGAAAGCAGGGAAATGCTGGATGGGAATTGTGAAAAATCGTTGTAAAAACGGCGATTTTTATTGGGTGAATGCCTATGTCACGCCGATTTTGCAGCAAGGCAAAGTGGTGGGGTACGAGTCGGTTCGGGTAAAACCGACAGCCGAGCAGGTGCAACGGGCGCAGCAGGTGTATACCACGCTGGCGCAGGGTGGGAAGGTCAGCTCTTCGCTTGATTTGATGAAGCTTGCGTTGCCGCTGGCCGCCGTGGGTAGTGGTGTGGCTGCAGGTCTGGTGGCTGTCGCTGCCGGCGCTGTTGCTGCGGCTGTTGCAGCAGGATGTGTGGCTGGCATTGTGGTTGGTTATCTGCAACACCGAACCCGCGAGGCACAGCAGCAACTTTCGGCGCAGCTGAGCAATCCGTTTATGTGTCCGGTTGCAGCTCAGGTTTATACCGGCAAAACCGACTCCTGGGGCTTGCTGGAACTGGCGATGATCACCGACACCGCACATTTGCGTACTGTATTGACCCGGCTGGAAGATGCGGCGCTGACCGCTTCGCGTGAATCGGCACAGGCGCATCAGTTGTCGCGTAGTACTTTGTCGGTTATTTCATCCCAGCAACAGGAAACTGAACAAACCGCCACAGCGATGAATCAGATGACGCACACTATCGCTGAGGTGTCGCAGAATGTGCAGCTCACATCGACTGAAGCTTCGAACGCCAATCAGCTCACGGCAAAAGGTCAGGCGGTTGCTGTGCAGACCCGCACTGCCATTGAAAATCTGGCACAGACAGTTCGCGGCATTGCTAAATCGGTGACTGAACTGGCCACCCAAACTGCAAGTATTACGCAGGCGGCCGAAATTATTCAGCAAATTGCCGAGCAAACTAATTTGCTGGCACTCAATGCTGCGATCGAAGCGGCGCGGGCTGGTGATCAGGGCCGTGGTTTTGCTGTCGTGGCGGACGAAGTCCGGCAATTGGCACAGCGCACTCAACAGTCAACCCAGCAAATCAAACAGATCATTTTTAATTTACAGGAAGGCGCGCGTAACGCAGTGCATGCGGCGGATGAAGGTATAGTGGCGACAGAATCCGGCGTGGCGAAAGTGCAGGAAACCGAGCAGACCCTGAATGGGATTATGGATGCAGTGAATCTGATTGCCCGGATGGGACACCAGATTGCTGTCGCTGTGGAAGAGCAGGCGCATGTATCTGAGGATATCAACCGACAGGTCAGTCGAATCGCCGACCTGGCCGGTGATGGTTACGAGCAAAGCGAACAGACTGCTGAAGTCAGCAGTGATCTGGAAAAAAATGCCGAAACCTTGTACCAGCTGGTCGAGCGCTTTAAAAAGTAACCACTGGGCTTAATAACCGATATAACGCAGCCAACCAAGGATCTCTCTGGCTAGCCAGGGGTGATCCTGCTCGACCGAACCCGGCAGTAGCCTTTGCCGGTAAATCTCTTTGATGTGTTTACGCACCAGTTGCAGCCGCAAGCTGCCGCTGTTGCGGGCAAAAGCATTGTCGGTTTGCGGCAGTAAGTCCAGCGTGGGGACTTTATGTTGGCTTAGCGCTTCCGCGACTTGTTCATTCAGTGCCACATCCTGCATGGCGGCACCAATAAGCACCAGTGCCTGTGGCGCTGACAGTTCTTCATTTTTGTACAACTGATTCAGTAATGCGCCGCTATGACCCAAACCAATCACCACGATAGTGCCGGGTTTGCTTTCAGCTTCGGCCATGACGATTTTCAGTCGCGTCAGCAACTGCTGCTGATAAGACAGCAGATTTTCCGTACTGGTTTCTGTCACTGCAGGCGGCACCATCATTGCCGTGGTGTTCCAGCCAAAATCAATCAGGTAATTGCGCAGGTACTCCACAGCTCTTGGGCTGGCTGCATGTTGCGACCAGTCTGGCACCAGAATGACAGTGCCTTTAACAAAAGGCGTCATTGCGGCTCGCTGCAAAGTTATAAAGGATTGTTGGTCAGATTTGAGCGCATTAATTTGGCTGGCGGCAATTTGCCGTTGTAAATCACTGCTGGTTTGCTGCTCGTCCCAAACCACAGATTCGGCGTGTGAGTGCAGAGCGGAAATACAAAGAATAGTGAGGAAAATGAATTTGCTGAGTGGTTGGAGCATCTGCAAAGTCCGTCAGATAGGCACATTAACAGCAGTATCGGCTTTTCCGGACGCAACTGAAGCGATTGTAGAAAAAAACAAAGCCACCCGCAGGTGGCTTTGTCAGGCAGGCATCGAATTAACGCTGAACAGCTTCTTTTACAGAGGCAGTGACAGTCGCTTCAATACGACGGTTGATCGCGTGAGCAGCTTTTGAGCTACCAGCTGCTTTTGGTTTGGTGATACCGTAACCAACAGCTTTCACACGGTTACGCTCGATACCGTAGTTGTTCACCAGTACGTCAGCAACAGCGTCAGCGCGACGTTGTGACAGTGCCAGGTTATAAGCCGGAGTACCAACGTTCGACGCATGACCACCGATTTCAACATCAGTGTTCGGGAAGCGTTTCAGGAAGGTTGCCAGTTTTTCGATATCAGCGTGGTATTGTTCTTTCACCACAGATGAATCGTTATCGAACTGTGCATTCAGTGCGATGCTGACTGAATTTTCAGTGAAGATTGAACAACCTACAGTGTCTACTTTGTCAGTGATTGGTGTGTTTGCGCACTGATCTTTGTCATCAGTTACACCGTCCTGGTCAGCATCACCAACGGCTGGAGCCGGTGCCGGAGCTGGTTCAGGGGCTGGAGCCGGTTCAGCAGCTGGTGCTGCGCCGAAGTTATAGGTCAGACCCAGTTTCACACCGTGGTCGCCAAAAGCTTTGCTGATACCCTGATAACGGTTGGCTTCAACGAAGAAAGCAACATCATCAGTCACAAACATATTCACGCCCATACCGATGTTGGCGGCAGATGCTGAACGGCCTGTGGTGTAGTTTTTCACACCACCAACGAAGTACAGCGGCAGGCTGTCAACGTGGTAAACCAGGTCCATACCGACGCGGTTGCCTTTGATGTCAGCATCAGAGAATTCTGATTCCAGATCCTGACGAACGTATTCAGCACGGATGCCCCAGCTTTCGCTGATACGGTAACCGATGTTCAGGCCAGTGCCGTTGCCGTTGTTCTGACCTTTCCAGTCTAATGATTTAGTTTTGTCGTTGTCCGGTGCATAGTGCTCCCAGAACACAGAACCGTAAACCCGATCTTGTAATTCAGCAGCGGTTGGGGCTGCTGATGCTACAGCAGTCATCAGGGGTAAAGCTGCCAGAACGGCAATTGCGCTAGTTTTCAGTTTCATCCATATCTCCTTAGGGGGTTTTCCAACGCGCTAATTTTATTTGATTTGTTTAGATTAAACAAATTTACTGTTGCTTTGCTGAACAAAACGGTTATTTCGTTGTCAGCATCCGGCGCGTCAGCGGGGCCATGCTAACTGCAGAAGATGAATCTGCGGTTAACGTGAAATGAGTTTTTCTCTAAAATGGTGCCGGCGATTCAAACTGTAACCACAGGCCGGTTTCAGGGTGCCGCAGGCGCAACATCGCTGCATGTAGCTGTAATCGTTCAGTTTTTTCATCAGGCGCCGTGCCATAAAATTTATCACCACAAATCGGATGCCCCAGCCACTGCATATGCACCCGCAGCTGATGCGAGCGGCCGGTCACGGGGGTTAGCCGCACACGTGTTGCGTTTTCTTCAAGCGCCAGTATTTCAAATAAAGTTTGGGCGCTTTTCCCGTGTTGGAAGCACACCATCTGTTTCGGCCGGTTTGGCCAGTCACAAATCAGTGGCAGGTCGACTGTACCTGCTTTTGCCGCTAAGTGGCCTTCCAGCCGGGCTATGTAGTGTTTTTCGGTTTGCCGGCGTTCAAATTGCCAGTTGAGCTGGCGCTGCGCGTCCGGTGTCAGCGCCATCACCAGTAAACCTGAAGTCGCCATATCCAGCCGGTGCACAGTACGGGCTGTCGGGAATACACGTTGCACACGGAGCTGCAGGCTGTCCTGATGCTCCGGCGCTTTGCCCGGTACTGACAATAGACCACTGGGTTTATTCAGCAGCACAATCGCCTCATCCTGATACAGAATATCCAGATAAGGTGACAGCGGGGGCCGGTATTCCAATAGCATCAGCGTGTCTTACTCGTGGCTGACAACAATGACGCGTACGGCATCAAACCGCAGCCGTGCTTTGCCAATATACTGGGCAAGCTGTTGCTGGCGGTCCTGCAGATGGGTAATTTCTTCCGGCCGCACCAATGGATTCACCTTGGCCAGAGCCTGCAGCCGCTCCAGCTGTGCCTGCAACTGCGTCTGCATCAGCTGTAAAGCTTCCTGCTGCAGATGTTTCAGCTGAATATCAGCATAGGCTTCCGCTTTACCGAGCAGCGGGTGAATGGTGCTTTGTAAGGCGCCGACCAGTTTGCTGGCGGTCTGACGGCCCACTGGCTTGAGCTGGCGGTTGAAGTTGTCAAAAGGCACATTCGGCGCCAGATTTTTGCCGGATTTTTCCAGCAATAAACGGATTGGTGTTGGTGGCAGATAACGACCCAGCTGCAACTCGGCCGGGGCAGTGGCTTCTACTAAATAAATACATTCAACAAAAAAGGTACCGGCCGGCAGCTGTTTATTCTGTAACAGTGCGGCTGAGCTGTTGCCCATGGTTTCCTGTGTGACAATATCCAGCGTGCCCTGTACCATCGGGTGGTCCCAGCTTAAGAACTGAATATCTTCCTGCGCCAGCGCCGTAGCGCGGTCAAAAGTCACAGTAATGCCATCCTCATCCAGCATTGGGTAATGTCCCTGCAGATGTTCGGATGGCGTCAGAATAATGCTGGTGTCGCTGCGGTCGTCCTGCTGCACGCCGAGCAAATCCCAGGCTTTGATCATATACAGCGGCAGAATAGTCGAATCGTCCTGCGTGTGAACTTGCTCGACCAGCTGTTGTGCCAAACCGCGGCCACTGGAATTGAGCTCCAGCAGCTGGTCACGGCCTTGTTCCAGCTGTTGCTTCAGCTGCGTATTCAGTGCTGTGGTGTCGCTGATGAGGCTGGTCACCGCCGCGCTGTCGGCAGATGGTACAGCCAACAACGGCAATAAGCGCGCCCGCATTTGCTGGTAAACGGCGCCGCCGGTTTGACAGGTCGCGTCAAAGGCCTGTAAGCCCTGATGATACCAGTCGAGCAACAGCTGCTGCGGTTGGTCAATAAAATACGGCAGATGGATTTGAATATCCTGGGTCTGGCCAATCCGGTCTAAACGACCAATGCGCTGTTCCAGCAAGTCCGGGTTCAGCGGTAAATCAAACAGTACCAGATGATGGGCAAACTGGAAGTTACGGCCTTCAGAGCCGATTTCAGAACAAATCAGCGCCTGCGCGCTTTGGTCGTCCTGGGCGAAATAAGCGGCGGCTTTGTCACGGTCAAAAATCGACATGCCTTCGTGGAATACTGCAGCGCGAATACCTTCTTTGACCCGCATCGCCTCTTCCAGCGCAATGGCTGTGTCGGCGTGGGCACAGATCACCAGAAATTTTTTGTATTTGTGCTGTTTAATCAGCGCAATCACAGCGTCGACGCGTGGATCAAATTGCCACCAACTGGTTTTGCTGCCTTCAAATTCCTGATAAATCCGCTCCGGGAACAATAAGGTTTTGGCTTTAAATTCATCACTTTGGTTTGCCATAAAGCTCAGCTGCACTTTGATAGCATTCTGATACTGTTCTGGCAGCGGCAAGCCGATAAAGTGCGGCTGACGTTTGGGGAAACCTGCTATCGCTGAGCGCGTGTTGCGGAACAGAATCCGGCCCGTGCCGTGATGGTCCAGTAACTTGCTGAGTAAAGTGTCGATGGCCAAATCGCGCCCGGCACCGTCTGCTGCGCTCGTTAACAGTGCCAGTTCCTGACTGATATCAGATCCCTGCAACAATTGCTGCAATGCGTTGGCGGTCGGTGCGGATAACGGCACTTCTTGTTGCAGCGCCCGGGCCAGTGTCGCAACGGCTTTATACTGCTGTTCTTCGGCAACAAAGGCCGGATAGTCGTAAAAACGGTTCGGGTCGAGCAGCCGCAGCCGGGCAAAATGGCTCTGATGGCCCAGCTGGTCCGGCGTTGCCGTTAACAGAATCACGCCCGGCGTATCCTGGGCCAGTGTTTCAATGCGCTGATATTCAGTGCTGGCTTCGGTTTCGCTCCAGCTTAAGTGATGCGCTTCGTCAACGACCAGCAAATCCCAATGCGTTTCGGCAGCGGCTTCAAAGGCGGCTTTTTTCCGGGTCAGGAAATCCAGGCTCAGCAGTACCAGCTGTTCAGTTTCAAACGGATTGCCGCCATCAGCGGCAGCTTCTGTCAGACGCTCATCATCAAAAATGGCGAATTTGAGGTTAAAACGCCGCAGCATCTCGACCAGCCACTGATGTTGCAGCGACTCGGGCACGACAATAAGCACACGGCTAGCAAGGCCTGACAATAACTGCTGATGGATAATCAGGCCGGCTTCGATGGTTTTGCCCAGGCCCACTTCGTCCGACAACAATACCCGTGGCGCATGGCGCTGCGACACTTCGTTGGCGATATGCAGCTGATGCGGAATCAGGCTTAAACGACCACCCACCAGGCCACGCAGCGGGTTGCGTTGTTGCTGATGCACATGTTGCCAGCTGTGGTAACGCAGTGTGAACCAGTCAAAACGGTCGATTTGGCCGGTGAAAAGCCGGTCCTGTGGCGAGCTGAAACTGATGAAATGGTCAAGAAAGGTTTCGCGCAGGCTGACGGCTTCGCCGTTGTCGGTGCGCTCGCCGTGGTAAACCAGTGTCTGGTTCACTTCTTCGACGCGCTCCACCAGCAAACTGAATTCCTGCGCGCTTTTGACCGTGTCGCCCGGATTAAACTGCACCCGGGTCAAAGGCGCTTCATTCATGGCGTAGAGCCGGGTTTCGCCACTGGCTGGAAACAGGATAGTGACCATCCGGCCGTCGATCCCGACTACTGTACCTAAACCTAAGTCCGATTCCGCGTCGCTGATCCAGCGCTGTCCAAGGGCAAATTTCATCATTATCCGGGTCACTTCTGAAAAGGGGCGCTATGGTACTGAAATTCCCGGCAAACTGCATCCGCCATAGCGGGAATTTTTCAGCACGGTCCGAGTCATAAATGAAAAGCTTTATATCGTCACAAGATTGTCATCCATGGCACAGATTCTTGCTCTAAATTAAACAGGAACCCGCCGGGTTTTATTTTCCGCTGCTAAGGAGCTGCATATGGCGCGAAGAAGAAGTAAAGACATAAAAATCTACGTCCTCGATACCAACATCCTGCTGCACGAACCCTTCGCCTTTTTAAACTTTCAGGAACACGACGTCGTCATTCCGATGACAGTGCTAGAAGAATTAGACCATATTAAAGACAAACACAAAGATGTCAGCCGCGAAGCCCGCGTCGCGATCCGCGCGCTGGAGGACGTGTTAAAAGACGCCTCGCCAGAGCAAATGTTACAAGGGGTGCAACTGCCGCAACACGGTGAGCGCAAAGCCAGCGGCCACTTATTTATCGTTAACGATCATCATATCAGCGACCAAATTCCCGGCTTGCCCGGCGGCGAAAACGACCATCTGATCATCAATACCGCTTTGTTTTTGCAACGGGAAAAAGCCCCGGTCAAAGTCATCCTCGTGACCAAAGACATCAATATGCGTCTCAAAGCCAAAGGCGCCGGTTTAAAGCTGGTGGAAGATTACCGCACCGACCAGCTGATCGACGATGTGCGGTTTTTATATAAAGGTTATTTTAAATTTGCCGGCGATTTCTGGAGTCAGGTCAAAGATTGCCGCAGCGAAAACGAAGGCCGCGAAACTTACCACTATTTGCCACGCAATTTATTACCCAATGCTTATATCAACGAATATCTGGTCGATGAGCACGAAACTTTTGCCGGCCGCGTGGTCGCTATTATGGACCAGCAAATCAAAGTGCTGGATTTGGGTTTTGAACGGTTAATGCACCGCCATGCCTGGGGCATTCATCCGAAAAATGTCTACCAGGCGATGGCGCTCAATGCGTTATTGGACCCGGATATGGACCTGGTGATCCTGACCGGCCCGGCCGGTTGCGGCAAAACCTTGCTGGCCCTGGCTGCAGCGCTGGAACTGGTGATTGAGCGTGGCATGTATGACAAAGTGATTGTCACGCGTAATACGCCGGAAATCGCTGAGTCTATTGGTTTTTTACCTGGCACTGAAGAAGAGAAAATGGCGCCTTGGCTGGCTGCCATTACTGATTCGCTGGAAGTACTGCACAAAACTGATGAACACCCGCATGCCAGCGTTAACTACATCATGGACAAGGCTAATATTCAGTTTAAGTCGGTGAATTTTATGCGCGGCCGTAGTATCCAAAATGCGATTGTGCTTTTGGACGAATGTCAGAACTTAAGCGCGGCACAGCTGAAAACCATCATCACCCGCTGTGGCGAAGGCACTAAGTTGATTTGCTCAGGCAACCTGTCGCAAATCGACAGCAACTATCTGACCGCAGTGACTTCAGGTCTGACCTACATCGTCGAGCGCTTCAAAAACTTTGAGGGCAGTACCACCATCAACCTCAATGGCGTGGTGCGTAGCCGGCTGGCGTCCTTTGCCGAGGCGAATCTGTAACGGTTTTACAGATGTTAACAGATTGACTTGCCGGCGTAATCCGTTAGGCTAGTCAGTCTGTTGTTTCGTCAGTAAACGTGCACAAGGATGCCTCCCCACCGTGAAACTGTTTTCCTGGTCCAGTCTGTTTTTTATCTTGTCGCTCAGTTTTTTGTGGGGCTGTGGGTATTGGGTCTGGTTACAGACCAACCAGAGTCAGCAAACCCAGCTGACAAGTCAATTAAGTCTGCAACTGGAACGCAGCGAAGTGTTGCTGGAAGACTGGCAACGCAATTACCGGCTGCACCTGGATTATCTGCGCGCCGATCTGGCGAAAACGACGCCGCCATCCACTGATAATGTAATGTACGACCCCTGGCAGGAACTGGATGACAAAATCCAGCATGCGCCCTGGCCTGACGCCCTGCTGGGCTATGCGCTGCTCGATGAAAGTGGCCGGGCGGTGCGGCTCAGTAACAGCGCTGCTGGTCAGTTGTTTGCCATCACCAATACTGATTTCAGCAGCAATCATCAGTTCCTGACACCGATGGTATTACCGGCACAATGGGTGGCGCCAGTGCATCTGGAATTCAATTCACAACATCTGTTGTTCTGGTTTGATCTGGCGGCACTGAAACAGAAACTGCTGAAAGCCCAGCAACAAGCGGCCGGCGAAATTTTATTAGTGTCTGCGACCGGACAACTGGTGTCGCCGAGTCGTTATCAACAGACGTTACTGGCGCGTTTTGGGCTGACTGATCTGCGGGATGACCAAAGCCTGAAGTTTCAGCTGAAGCGACCACCGGAAGATTTGACGCGTAGTCATCAGCGCTATGACGGCAGCATGGCCTGGCCTGCGACACCGCTGGCGCAAGCCATGACTGTTACAAAGCAGGGGCAAACCGCTTTATTTGTACCTAACTATCTCGGCAGGCCCAGTGTTGCCAGCTGGCGCTGGTCAGATGGCTGGCAGGCTTATCTGGTTGCCGAACGCGATTTATCCGGCTTACAGCAGCAACGTAAACAGCTGCGGCAGTATTTGCTGGCCGGGCTGTCGGCACTGAGTGCCGTGTTATTGGTGTTGTTCTGGTTAATTCAACGGGGTGTTCGGGTACAAGATATCACAGTGGTCAAGCTGCCCGATCCTGAGCCGGCAGGAATCGCAGCAAACGAGTCGGCCAGTGCGCCCGAGCAGACAAATCGTGAAACTGAATTAATGGCTTCGACTGAACCCATCAGTGCAATCGCGCCTGCAGAGCCAGAAATGCAATCGTCGTTAGCAACGGCAACACAATTAATGCATGCCTGGATGTCACAGTCGTGCACTGATCCGGCTTTGCGTGCAGCGTCTGCGTGCTGGCTGCAGCAGCAGCCGGGTGAGAAAAATGGGCTTGTGGGTTGTCAGCTGCGTTTGCAGCTCAGTATCTGGTTAAGCAAAGTGCAGTTACAGCTGCCGGCAAAAGCGGTGTTGTTTGAGATGGCCGCTGACATTCCGGCATGGGCGGCGCTTGATACCAAAGCATTGCGTGCGGCGCTGGAGTGGGTTGTCCAGTTCCGCACGCAACAACATGACGTCAGCACAGTGCTTATCAAAGCGCTGCTTACGACAACAGAGCAGATACAACTTGAGATCTGTGATGACGGAGAAACCGTGGCCCCCGGACAGTGGTTGACCTTGTTACAACCCGGAACAGATACTGCAACATGGCCAGAGCCACTGCGCGCGCTACAGGCAGCCGGCGGCCATCTGAGTGCGGCGCAACAGCAATTCAGCGGTAATAAGTTGTTGTTGACTTTACCGCTCCAGATTTGGGCTCCTGGCATTGCAGGGTCTGAATTACAGCTGGTCGACGGCGCCGCGCTGTTATTGTGTCCGCCGGGTGATGCCCAACAGCTGTACCGTCGAATGATAAAACAAACCGGACTGGCACTGATGCCACTGGACGATGCCGCGCAGTTTATGCAGTGGTGCAGTGTACAAAACGATGCCCGTCTGGATTATCTCATCCTGGATGAAAGTTTTATCAACGCGGATTTGCAAATTGCTGCACAGGTATTTCAGGTGGTCCGGCGCTATTTTCCGCAATTGTCTGTGCTGGTGCTGGTACGTGACCCGTTACTATGGCTGGATTTACAGCAGCAATTTCAGTTACGCCTGGTCGTTAAACCGGTTTTAAGCCAAGATCTGCAGCAGGCATTGCTGGTGCAAGAGGCCGTGGTCCTTAGGCCTGTCGCCTGGCCGGTGTTTTTTGAAGCCAATGACCCGATTGAAGATTGGTTGCTGCAACAGCAACTCACCGGACTTGGCTTTGTGCCGGTTTTGCTTGAGCCGGAACAGCAGTTACCTGCCAATTCGCTGCTGATGCTGCGGCTGGAAAACCGTGCCCGCTGGCAACCTCATCTGCAACAGCGGTCAATACTCTGGTACACCGCACAGCCAATCGCGCTGGAAGGCGATGAAGACGAGCAACTGGTCTGGACTTTCAGTCAGGGGCTTGCCTCACTCAGCCAACGATTATTTCAACTCTCAAAAAGATTAATTACGGATGAAAATTAGCAACCCGCTGTTAAACGAACAAAAACGACTCCGCCGCAACAGTTTTGTGTTGTTGCTTGTATTGGCATTTGCTATGGCCTTGCTGGATTACCTGGTGGCATTGTCTGAACGGCTCGATCTGCGCCAGGCGCAGCTTAACGCGGCGACCGCCGATTTCGACCATCAGCTGTTACCACTATTACATCTGGCCACTGTCTTCCAACACGAAGCTGGCCAGTTGCTGCAAAAGCCGGCGACTGCAGTGCCGCAATTAATCGCACAGCAAATGGCACTGAAAGTTACTGAGCAAGATAATAATGCGAAGCCGTTGTCGGCAGATGAAATCTCAATGCTGAATCAACTGGAGCCTTGGTTTCGGCAGCAGCTTAAAACCAGCCGCTACCTGCTGAATATTTCGTATATTTCGGAAGGACAACAGTGGGTCCATTTTACTGACGCCGATGCGCGTTCGGTGGAACTGGCGACTATTGCAGCAAAACAAATCAATGCAATGGCCCATCTGCAGCTGAACAGCACCTCAGCTAACATGCTGGTGCTGGATGAGCTTAAACAGCGTTACGCCCTGCATATTCCGGTGCGGCAGGACAAAAATCTGGTCGGCCATTTATTGTTGGAAGTAGATTTATTGTCAATGCTGCAGCAAGTCAAAATGACACAACATGGCGCAATGCTGATGCTGATGGATAAAGTGGGTAAGGTTCTGCTGGCAACACAGGATGGTCAGCTGGCAGACAGCAGCAGTTATAATGGTTCGGATCAGAATGACAGCCTGCAGCATCTGGAAGCTTTGCCCTTTGCATTGCACATCCAGCCTGACAGCGCCGCCGATACTAAGGCTGAATTGCTGCGGTTTGCAACCGAAGTGGCGTTGTATCTTGTACCTATGTGGCTGTTATATTTGTATATGCTGACCCGCTTTAAACGCAAAGTGTTGCGTCCATTTGCCCGGCTATTGATCCATATTGCCCGCTTGGAACGGGGCGATGTGCAAGGCGTGCGCCATGTCCCTGTGGAATGGGATTCAGTCTTTAAACAAGCTGAACAACTCAGGGATCGAGGGTTGGAAAAGTCCGCTGACTAAACTGTTTGCTTTGCAAGGCCGCCTGATATTCTGCACCAACCTGACCCAGCTTCAGCTGGGCTGGTCCGGTCGGGTCGATTAGCAGTAAAGAAGAATCGGCAAAATCAATCACTTGTTCTGTATCTGTTGCCGGTACTTGCGCTGCTATCACCGCGTGATTGGGCAGATAGATGATTTTGATCATCAGGGTTGGAAAAATCAGTCGCATCACGGTTGCCCACAATACGGCTTTGCTGTCGCAGTCACCGCTGTGATCAAAAATGAGCTGCACCGGCGGCGCATAGCCATTGCCGTTGGATTCGATGCGGTTATCTAGATCGCGATACGGAATTTGCTGGACCCAGGCAGTGAGCTGCGCGGCAATTTGGCGAATATTGTTTTTGCCATAATTGGCGATAAAAGCGTCGGCGACCGGCTGCAGTTGCCCGAGTGCGTCCTGCATAAACAGCAGGTGGTCCGGGATCACGCCTTTGCCTTTGATCGGGTCATCGAGCAGGTAATAATAGCCTTTTGCCAGATAGTCATTCAGCGCTTTCTGTTGTTCTGCAGCCAATGTTGCCATCATCTCCCGGGCTTTTTCCGGTTCAGCAGCCTGGACACTATATTGCAGAGGTAAATTCGGCGGTGAAAACTGGACCCGGGCGCCATTGTGTTGCAATGCTGCAGCCTTACGCAGCAATGCGTGTCTGACGGCTTGATCCGCCATGTGCGGCATATAACGCCGCATCCCGCGATATTGATTGAGTAATTTGTTGTCGAGTTTAAAGCTTAAGGTTGAGCTGGCACTGAGCTGATAAATGAATTCAGTCGTCTGGCCTTCACTGATGCGCTGCAGCTGCATCTGTGCGGATACAGTACTGCAGCTGAGCAGCAACACAAAACATAGAGCTCGTTTCACTGGCGATGAGTCCGGCGTTTCAGATACAGCCAGCTTAATGCGATTGGCCAGAAAAAGCCAAGACTGCCACCCGAACTTTCATGCACTATGACGCTGACGGGTGTGTCGGCATAGACGTCCTCCAGTGCCATATTGTTAAGTGCTGCAGCTTCGTTACCGGTGATGATGGCTAAAGTTCTGCCATCGCGGGCATCCCTCAGTTCAATTTTGAGTTTGAAATACCCTCGGGGTAAGTCTGTTATATCAGTGTCAATCGCAAGCCAGTCACTGCGGCTACTACCGTACAAAGTAAAAATACTGCTGGTGTGAAAAATCCGGTTTACACCCGGGCCAATCAGACTGTAAACAGCATAAGCAGGCTGTTCACTGAACTGAGTGTTGGCATCAAAACGGACATACAGGTGTGAATAAAAACGATCGCCATCTCGATCGTTTTTTAATGTTAAATCAATGGTGTCGAACCAGGTCGAGCTGCTGAAATCCTGATTCAGTGTGATGGCGGCCGGGGCTGTCGCCGCATCAGTATTGGCGGCGGCGACGCTGGCATCGAGATGCATTTCACGGGTTGGGAGTGGTTGTTCTGTCAGTTCAGCGGCAGATAACTGATAACTGGACAACGCGATTAAACAGGCAAACAGACGGTTTTTCATAGCTGATTCTCCGGGGGCTTTGGTATTATCCTCGTCCCCAGGCTCTGAATCCCGGCTGAATTGCTGCAGGGCTGCTGAATTATTGTTAAAAAGCTGAATTATTTATGAAATTAACCCGACGCATCCCGGTCACTGCGCCCGGTCAGGCGATAGATTTGTTGGTTCAGGCATGTCCGGAACTTTCCAAAGGCCGGCTGAAAGACGCGATGAATAAAGGCGCAGTGCAGCTGGTGCAAGGCAAGCAACATAAAAGGTTGCGCCGGGCGCAAAGCGAAGTGAGCAGCGGGGCTGTGCTGGAGCTGCATTATGATGAGGATATTCTGCAGCGTAAAGCGCCCGAGCCGGTGTTGCTTGCCGATGAACGTAGTTACAGCGTTTGGTTTAAACCGGCAGGTCTGTTGTCGCAAGGTAATGAATGGGGCGATCATCTGGCGTTGTTGCGACAGGTTGAACAACATTTTACTAATCAGCGCCCGGTGTTTTTGCTGCACCGGCTGGACCGGGAAGCCAGCGGGCTGGTGCTGATTGCCCATCACAAAACGATGGCAGCGACTTTAAGTCAGTTGATCCAACAGCAGCGCATCAGCAAGACTTATCGCATCACAGTCTTAGGAAAAGTACTACCTGCCTTGTTGCAACAAGGAGAAATTAGTCTTCCGCTGGATGGCAAAGCCTGTTGTACCAGGTTTAATTTCGCTGCTGAGCTACAGAACCCGCCACGCACTGTGCTTGATGTGGCGCTGATTAGCGGGCGTAAACATCAGATCCGCCGGCATTTTGCGGCAGTGGGTCATCCGGTAATGGGTGACCCGCAATATGGACAGGGTAATCAGGACGCCGCCGGCCTTGCGCTGCAAGCCGTACGACTGGCGTTTGAGTTACCGGGCAAAGGCTTGCGGGAATACGCAGTCCCAGCCACTTTATTACGTTGAGGCGCCCTGCGCCTGTGGCGTCAGCGGCCGGAATTGCAGCTGCAACAATCCGAGCGTCAGAGCATTGTTGATATCCTGGCGTAAGTTATCTGCCTGCCAGCTGCATGGTGCCGGCTGGGTTGCGGTCAGCTGGAAATATAAAATCTGAGCTGGCGTTGCAATCTGCTGTTGCCAGCTGTACCAGACCAGTTCCCGTAAGCCGTTAAGGTCCGCTTCCTGCCAGTCATTGCCAAGCAAAGTCCCGAGCTGGCCCTGCCAAATCCGCATGGCTGGCTGCTCAGGCAATTGTTGCTGGATACCCAGTAAGGCTTGTTGCAGTTGCTGCAGCCATTGTTCGTCAGGCTGGCGCACCGATAACCACAGTACATCGGTGTGGACTGTAGAATCCAATAACTGCGGCTCGCGCAGTTGCTCCAGCAGACAACGGATAGCTTTGCGCAGTCTTTGTTCGCCCGCTTTCAGTTTGTATTCACTGATTTGCTGGATTTGGACGGCGAATAAACAAACTGACGCGTCCTTTTGCTGATCTTTGCGCAGCTGCCGGGTAAATTCGGCCCAATCCCTCAGCCAGACCTGCCCGGTAGGCGCTGCCAGCTGTTGCCGTTGGCGCCGCAGCAGAACTCCCCCGATACCGAGCCAGCTGGCCAGTAAGGTCACGAGTAATGCCCAGGTGCTGGTTTGCCACTGATTGTGTTGCAAGCCTGTGTGTTGCAATTGTTGCTGTTGTTGCAAGTCGGCACTGAGCTGTTGCAGCTGTTGTCGCTGTTGATTCGCCTGGATCTCGAATTGTGCTTTGCTGGCCGCGACAGCTGCCTGATACGCTTGTTGCCATTCGCCGCTGCTGGCATGGATCCGCGACAGTACGTCCCAGTATTTGCGTTGTAAAAACACCGGTTGCTGGTCGATTTGCAAATCCTGCGGCAGATAAGCCCGGGCTTTGGCCAGTTGCTGTTGTTGTAAGGCCACTTCAGTCAGGGCGACGCTGGTTTCATGTTGCATGCTACGGTTACCGAGCTGCTGAAACAGCTGCGCAGCTTTTAGGAATTGCTGTTCTGCCTGAGCCGGTTGCTGCTGTGCCAGCGATAACTGTGCTTCGGCAGATAATAATTGGGCGGTCAGATAAGGGTCTTTCAGCTCGGCCAGCAATTTTTGCGCTTTTTCGACGGTAGCAGCGGCTTTGCTCAGTTCGCCTGTTTGCCTGTAGTGTTCAATTTGGGTCAAAAAGACCGTCGTCAGCTGGTTACGTCGCTCTGGCATCTGCAAAAACTGTTCGGCCTGCAGCAGGTGGTCGCCAGCTAAAGCATAAAGTTCCAGTTTGTCATAAGCCATGCCCAGACGCAGATGGATGGAGCCAATGGATGCTTTATCGCCGCTGCGCTGTGCAAGTTCTAACGCCCGGCTCAGCTGCTGCTGTGCCAGCGTGAAGTTGTTTTGTTGCAATGCCAGCCGGCCAGCCGTGATGCGGCTTTTTAACTCGGCATTTTCCAGCAGGAACTCAGTCGCTATGGCCACGCTGAGTTCGGCATATTTCAACGCCTGGGTAATGTCACCGCGCTGGTTGTAACCTTGAGCAAAGCTTTCATAAAGACTTGTTTGTAGTTCTGGCTTGTCGTCGCCATGATATGAATCCAGCGCTGCTTCAGCCAGCTTTAGCTGTTCCAGCGCAGCCTTGCTGTCACGGAACATAATGCCGTATACCAAGGCTTTGTGGTGCAGTGCTTCAACTTTTTGTACCGCACTGAGCGTGCCGGCCAGTGCTTTGTTAACCGCAGCGAGAGCCCCTTCTTTATTCAGTAGCTTCATGTAGCCATAGCTGAGCAGCAGCCAGTATTCAGCTGTTTGCCCGGCGGCAGGCAGCGCACTGAGTTTATTCACCGTGGCTTTTGCGTCGGCTTCGATGTTTTTGCGTTCGGCCTGAAAATCCAGTGCAGTCGCATGGCTAAGCCAGAACAGGGCAGGGATCAGGCAAATCAAACGCATCAGCAGCTCCGGGAAGAGGGACAAGTATCGATGATATTGCATGTCCGTACCGGGGTGCCAGCATTAAATGCGAGGATATTTTCCGTCAGCTGGCCAACCAGTCGTTGCATAGATTCTGTGGTCGCCCATGCCAGGTGCGGGCTCAGCAACAGATTTGGCAGTCGGGTCCGCAAGAAGGGGTGGTTCAGGTCTGGCGGCTCGGTGCAAAGCACGTCTAACGCGGCACCAGCCAGTTGTTTTTGCTGTAACGCCTGCAGCAGTGCAGCTTCATCGATCAGCGCACCGCGCGCTGTATTAATCAGCAAGGCCTGAGGTTTCAGCCAGCTCAGTTGTTCTTTACCAAGTAACGGCGATGCGCCGGCAACCGCCGGACAATGCAGACTTAACACATCTGCCTGGGCCAGTGCGTCACGAAAGTGCACCCGGCCCGGCCGGATGGTTAGCGCATCCGGTCGTTCCGCCACACAGATTTGCATGCCAAAAGCCCGGGCTAACGCCGCGGTGGCCTGACCTAGCCCGCCATAACCCACCACGGTAAAAATCTTGCCAGCCAGACTTTGGATCGGTTGCTGATGCAGGCAAAACACCGGGCTGCGGCTCCAGTCGCCGCGATAAACCGCCTGTTGCTGCAACACAATCTGGTTATTCAGCGCCAACAGCAGCGCCATGGCGTGTTGCGGCACGGCATCGAGCGCATAATCCCGCACATTACAAACCTGAATATTGCGGGCGGTGGCGGCCGCCAGGTCGACATTATTGGTGCCGGTTGCGGCGACACAAATCAGCTGCAACTGCGGAGCCTGCGCGAGCATAGCGGCATCGAGCAGCACTTTATTGCTGATCACGACAGTGGCCTGCTGCAGCCGGGCCGGCAGTTCTGCGGCTGTAGTTGATGGGTATAGCTGCAGGGTACAGCCGGGGAGCTGCAGTAGCGATAAATCCACGCCTTGCAGCGTGTCCGCATCCAGCAACACAATGTGATGCATAGAACTTTGTCCATCTTTGGCAAAAGGTTGCTTTTACCAGAGCATCACTCTAAAAATAAAGCACTTTTTAAGCTTATCCGGAGAAGACCTTGGCTTTAGCCCGCTGCCAGCCACAAAGCAGATCACAGTACAAACAACAGCACAGTTCACAATGGCGCGGTTTTTTCGGAGCCGGTCTTTATGCGGTGCTTGTTGTGATTTTCCTCTGTGGCCCGGCGCTGAGTCAGGCTAAAACCATCACTGTGGTTGCGGGAGCCTGGGGCGACTTCAGCAAAGCTGATGGCACAGGCTTGTATTTTGATGTGCTGCGTGCTGCATTGGCACAGTCGGACATTGAACTGAATATCCGGGTGACCAACTGGAAACGCGCCAAACAAATGTTTTATGCCGGCCGGGCTGATGTGTTGCTGGCAGATTTTCGTGGCAATGGTGACCGGCGTTTTGTGCCACTTTGGCATCTGAATATGGACCCGCCAGTATTGTTGTTCACCTTGCAGGCTGTGAGAGACTTGCAGTCACTGCAAGGCAAAGCTGTGGGTTGGATGCTGGGCTATGACTTTGGCGATTATCTGCCGGTTAGGGTCAATGGGATTGAAGTTTCGGCCGAAAAGTTTGGCTTTGATATGCTGCAATACGGCCGGTTAGATGCTTATATCAGCTATCAGTACAACGTGCCGGATGAGCTGCGCACCAGGCTAAAACAGCGGCAACTGGCTGCGGCGCAAGCGCTGTATCCGGTGTTTCAGAATACATTCGCCGGCCGTCAGCTGGCGGCCGATTTTGACCGCGGCATGCAAAGGCTGTATCAAAGTGGCCGGTTGCAACAGTTGTATGCGACTTATTACCAAACGGCGGCTTTTCCGCCGGCTCAGCGGTAAACCACGTCCCGGTACATCGGAGCTAACTTGGCCAATAAGCGGTTTTGCGCCGCAACCGGTACCTGTTGCTCAGTCATCACTTTGATTAAATGTTCAACCAGATTGTCAAAATCGGCTTCAGTGATCTGGAAGCCGGTATGGCTTTCCTGCATGGTCGCGCCAGTATAAGTGCAGGGGCCGCCGCTCAGTTCACAGAACTGTTCAATCAACAGCTTACGGAACCTGGCAATATCAGTGTCTTTGAAGTGATGCACGATTTGCTGGTCTTGTTCAATTTCGCGTAGCAGGCCATCAGCCAGCTGTTCCAGGCCAGGCGCTCCACCCAGTTGCTGATACAGCCAGTCTTTTGGTTCGGGGCTGTTGCTGCAGCCGGACAGTGCCAACAGCAGCAGTGTGCGGATTAAAATGCCCATGTCGACTCCAGGGCCAGATAATAGCCGGTCTGATTGCGGAATGTAGCGATGCTGCCAAGGTCGACGTGACCGGCGACAACACTCAGATGTTTGTTGGCGAACCAGGCGACAAACAAGTCGCGCCAGTGGTCTTCGCGGGCAAAGGCCAGTTCATCCGGTTTTTGCTTAAATTCAGCCCCTATTGCCCATTGCGGGTTCAGTAACACAACGGCGGAGAATTCGCCGACATACTGATAGCCGTTGTCACTGCCGGTGCCAAAGCCAAGCAAGCCGGTTTGCAGCCCTTTGGTCGCGCGCACAGTCGCATTGATCAGCACATTGCGGCCCCAGATTGCATCCAGCCAGACTTTGCTGGCGGCCAGATACAGGTCAGTGCCCTGATCATCCCGTGCACCCACTGCAGCTGGTATGGCGAAATCGAGCTGTTTCTTGTGCTGCAGGCCGATGCTGATTTGCGGCATGGCACTGTACAGCAGTTCACCGGCAATTTTGTATTTCAGGCCAATTATTTGCTGGTTCAGCTCGCCGCCCATGCTGTCCAGTTGCAGCTGCTGCCGGCCCAGGCTGAGTTCGTATTTGTTGTCATAAGACAGGCTGATGCTGCGGCTATTGAGGGTAAAGTCGTCAACACCGACCTGACTGACGGCACCTGTCACCGACCATTGCCCGGAACTGCCATAACCATTGATCACGGCCCAGGGTACAATACCGCCGCCGGCGCCACCTTCGATGCTGGTGGCACCGCCGGTGGCTATCACTTTACTGCCGGCGGCATACACTGGCAGGGTGGTCAGCAACCAGAGGGCGGCGCTGTATTTTAAGAATCTGTGCATCAGACCTCGGGAAACCAACGGTTATGTTGTTGCTGGAATTCTTTCAGCCACTGTGCAAAATCGGCGGCTTTTAGCGGTTTGGAAAAATAATAACCCTGCACTTTATCAATGCCGGCGGCCTGTAGCCTGGCCAGACCCGCCAGATTTTCCAGGCCCTCGGCTGTGACCAGTAAACCCAGGCCATGCGCCAGTTCGGCTGTGGTCTGCACTATCAGCGCATCATTATGATTATGCTCAATATCTTTGACAAAAGCCCGGTCGATTTTCACTTCGTGTACCGGTAAGCGCTTCAAATAGGCCAATGACGACTGACCGGTACCAAAATCGTCGATCGCCAGTTCAATGCCCATTTGCCGCAGGATCTGCAGGTTCTGGATCACTTGCTGTGGGTCCTGCATCACCGCGCCTTCAGTCACTTCCAGCGCCAGCGCAGAGGCAGGTAGCTGATGTTGTTGCAGCAGCGCGGCGATCTGGCCTGGTAAGTCGCTGCTGAGTAAATCATAGGCCGACAGGTTGACCGCAACGGTCAGCTCAATACCCTGATCACGCCAGCTGGCGAGCTGACTGATCACTTGCACTATCATCCAGTCGGTGACGCGGGAAATTAAGCCGGAGTGCTCGGCCAACCTGATAAATTCATCTGGTGGTACAAACCCCAGTTGCGGGTGCTGCCAACGGATCAGGGCTTCGGCAGAGCCAGCCTGGCGCTGGCGCAGGCTGACTTTGGGCTGGTAGACGACAAACATATGACCGGATTGCAGCGACAGCGGCAAATCGTGTAATAAGGTCAGTTCGCGCTGATGGCTTTCATCCTGTCCGGGCTGGTATTCGGCAATCAGCTGATGACTGGCTTTGGCATGCACCATGGCGATTTCAACCCGGCGCAGTGCGTCATTGGCGTTGCCGGTCTGCGCGGGTATCTGATACAGCGCTAAGGCCAGTTTCAGATTCAGCCGCGAATTATCCAGACTAAAATCTGTCGATAACTGCTGTTGCAGCGCCGGCAGGTCCGCTGGTTGCAGCGCATCCGGGTTGACCAGCAGAAACTCATCGCCGCCAAGCCTGGCAATCATCGCCGCAACCGGAAAAGCGTTGCGCAAACGCAGTGCCAGCTGCTCAAGCAATGAGTCGCCGTTTTTATAACCAAAGGCGTCGTTGACGTGCTTAAAATCTTTGATATTAACCAGCAGCAGCCACAACGGCTGGTTGCTCAGCAGAGCCGGCAGTTGCAGTTCCACCAGATAACGGTTAGCAAGCCCGGTTAAAGTGTCGTGCTGGGCCTGAAACAAAATTTGCTGTTCACGCTGGCGGATGTCGTGTTGCATTTTTTGTAATGTGTCACTGAGCAGGCCAACTTCACCACGTTTAATCGCCGGTGGTTGCAACGACTGGCCCAAACCGATAGCCCGGGCGAATTGCGTCAGTAACTGCAGCGGTTCAGTGATACTGCGCGCCAGCGCCACAGCGAACAACACGGCCAAAGTCAGGCCCAGGCCAAAAATCGCCAGCAATTGTGCCCGCGCCTGCAGGTAAGTCTCCTGCCAGGGGGCCGTGGATAAATGTAATAACGCTTGAATAGTACCGGCCCGATCTAAGGCTTTTTGTGTGGTCAGTAACGGCTGATCAAGCACCGCTAATTGTTTGTCACTGCTCATGCTGGTCAGGGTGTCGTGTACATCGGCCGGCAAAGTAGTGGCCAGCAGTGCGGCATTGGTAGTGCCACTACCAAACACAAAGCTGATATCGAGGTCGGTGAGAGCTTTAATCTGATTGGCCAGCGCAGTATCCAGCGAAAACCCCATGGCAACCCAGGCAATCAGTTGTGGTGCTTTCACCGGCACCATCACCATCTGATAAGCCTGATCACCGATATGCACGATGTCGGACACTGAGTCCTGACCGGACAGTCGCATATCTTTAAACAACTGACTGATTTGGGCCTGACTGACTTGTTGGCCACTGCTGGCGATCAAATCACCTTGCGTCGTCAGCAACACAGTTAAAGTCGCATCAATACGACTGCCATGATTTTCCAGCACTGAGGCGATAGTGTCCTGCTCACGCAGCGCGACCGCCTGACGGAAACCAAAATCGCTGGCGACCAGACGGACAGAATTACCCAGCTGAGTCGCTCTGTTGCTTAACGCTTCCTGAAATACCCGGCTGGCGACGTCCAGCGCCTGGCGCGCCTGGGCGGCACTGTCACGTTGCATGGCACCGAGTGCAGCGTAACCCATAGCGACCGTCATAAAGGCCAGCATGCCAAGCAATAACAGGATGAGTCGACTACGCAACGAATCTAACATGCAACCTCAGCAAGCCGGTTCAGTTTATCTCGCGGTCCATCGCGATTTAGGACACTGTTTGTTCAATTGATACAACGAATTAAACCATTTTTATCTTTAGGGATAAAGCCTAAAACCATAGCAGCAATTCGCGCCTGACTCAAAGATCTCCGGTGGAATAGCCGGTTAGCGGGATCAGTGGTGTCGGCACGGGAATATCTGTCGTCCATCGCGGTGTTTGCATAACAAAAAAGCCGGCAAATGCCGGCTTTCTGATACTGGATACACTTTTAATTGCGACGGCGTAGCAACAGCAGTGCCGGTAACAACAGCAGTGCTGTTGCCGGAGCCGGCACGGCTGGACCGGCTACATTGACTGTTGCTGCTTCCACGTTGAAATCCTTCAGCTGATCACCCCAGCCATCGGTCAGTTCAATGTTTTTCAACAACAGTTTGTGCAGACCACCACCCAACGCTTTAAATGTTACAGTCGCCAGCGTGAAATCAGGTCCTTGCACGTCAGCCAGATCCCAGGCGAAATCAAACAGATTCATTTCACTGATGGTCAGGGTACTGCCGTTTTTGCTGTAGTCACCAAAGTTTGGTTCTATCGGCGAAAAGTGCGGGCCAAAAGTCACAGTTTCAAAACCCAGCGCTGCTGACCAGTAGCTCAGATCCAGGGTAAAACCCGCCAGGCCGTCGCTATAACCCTGCAGGCGGATTTGCGCCTGCACCAGCTCGTCTTTCTGGTACTGAGCTTTATCCAGTTCCACTTTGATCACTGCGGCCTGACTACTAAACGCCAGACAGAAGGCAAATAACGCAATTAACTTCTTCATATAAAATTCCTTCAACAACAATTGATTGAGTGGTTATTTGATAGCGCAACGGGCATAAGTACAGAGTGTTGCCATAGCACGGGCGTCACTGCTGGTAACCACGCCATCTTTGTTAAAATCGTATTCCAGACCCAGTTTTGTTCCTGTTTTCAGCAATTTGTTAAATAATGTGATGTCGTTATTATCGACGTCACCGTCTTTATCAAGGTCAGCCGGGTTCGCTGCTTTTAACGCCAGTTCAACGACCACAGGGTCATGGTCAGAACCGCGGAATGCTGAAGGCTGATAGAAGTCCGCCTGCTGCTGCACGGTTTTATCTTCCAGGTTGTAGTCAAATACAGTGCTTTCGTCGGCATTGATATGCCATTCCATCGCATAAGTCACCTGCGGTGACAGTGCTGCGCTGGCTAAGGCGTGGTCCAGATAGCCACTTTCACCACCAAACAGGTAAGAGTAACCACGATTGCCCTGGAATTTCTCCACCAGATTGACGAAGCCTTTGCTGGTCAGCGTCACAATCGGGTCTTCTTTGGCGTAGGCGTTTAAATCACCCATGATCAGTACGTCTTTGTCAGCAGAACCGGTTGGATTAGTTGCCAGCCATGCAGTCAATTCAGTGGCGGCTTGCACGCGGGTTGCATTCCAGCAGCTCTGGCCGTCTTTGAAATCACGGTCAGGGTTGGTAGAACCACTTGGGCAGCTGCCTTTGGACTTGAAGTGATTCACCGCAAAAGTGAACACTTCATTGTTGGCGTTTTGTCTAAAGGTTTGCACCAGCGGCTGGCGATTGCCATAACCAAATACGCCGGCATTGGTGGTCACGGCATTGCCGACCGGCGTTACTTTGGCCGGTTTATATAACATGCCCACACTGATCTCATCGGTACCCAGCTGCGTGGTACCAGGCACCTGGACATACTGGTATGTACCAGCGCCCAGCTGCTGATTCAGCCGGCTGACCAAATCCACGATGGCACTTTGACTACCGTAGCCGTCGTTTTCAATTTCCATCAGGCCAACGACATCGGCGTTGATGCTGCTTAACGCGGTCACGATTTTACTGGCCTGACGTTCAAATTCGACAGCAGAAGAAGCACCACGTGAGGTCGGGAAACCACCGCCTGAACCGTCACCATTGAAGTAGTTCAGCACGTTGGCGCTGGCGACTTTCAGGTTGCCCAGGTTACGCAGCACTGGCTGTTCTTCGCGTGGATTGCTGGCGTTAAACTGCACAGTACCTTCTGGCAATAACCGCCAGGCACTGAAGCTGTAATCCAGAATACCGCTTAAGTTGGCATTGACGCTGTCGCCAACCCGCACCGGGTTGTTCATATTCAGGCCAGGTGCCGGGTAAATGATGTTGGCCGGGTTCTTCCCATTGGCGAGGTCGTCCAGCACAATTTTACTGCGGCTGTTTTGTGACGCCAGCGCCACAGCTTCCGGTGTGCCCGGGCGGAACTGGTTAGTTGGTGTGAACAGGCGTTGTGGCGCTAAAGTCAGTTCGCCATAAGTGCCGAGATTATAGTGATCAGCCACCACCAGTTGTTGCGGGAAGGTCACCTGCATACTTTCCAGGCTTTCCCAGACGCTGAGATTGCTGACTGGCAGTGTCACGCTGACAGCCTGTGGCACTGTGGCGGTGCCGCAGGCCAGCAGGCCTGAGCGGCGGATTTGGGTTTTGGTGAAGTATTCTTCAACTTTACCCAGTACCCGCACTTTGTCACCGACGGTCGGATAGTCAGAGGCTGCATCGTTGTAGACAAAAATGCCTTCTGAAGTCGCGGGGTTGTTATCCGAATCGCTGGCTTCTTCCTGAATATAAAAACCGGTAGCAAATGCAGTGACGCGGCTTACGACGGCTTCAACGACCACAGTTTTGCCAGCTTCCGGCGACGCAGCACCGCTGCCTTGCACAGCGCTGATCAGCGTCGCGCTGTCGCCACAGTTGCCAATCACCGGGCCTACTGGTGGAACTACCACGCCGCCACCACCGCCACTGTTACCTGAACCGGTATGGGCGCCGAGATTGGAGAAATCGTCTTTGGCGTAAAAATCCCATTCCACACTTGGGTCAAAGGCATCGCTGCCATTGGCGTCGCCTTGGGTCACACTGGCTTTGCGGACTAAGGTGCGGTCGTGGGTGAAATTGTTGTTGCTACCCCAGGAAGTGCCTGGGTCAAAGCCGATTTGACCAAATACGTCAATTAAATCAGCGCCTTTGAACAGAGCAATCGCATCGTCACCGTTAAAGTTACCGGTGCCGATCGTCAAGTTACTTTTTGCTGCTAACTCTGGTGCAACCGGGACGCTCTGTGTACCCGTATCAGTCAGGACCAGTGTACCTTTTGCGGCTAAAGTACCACCGAGGGTGATGGTTTTGCCGGCGTTCGGTGAGCCGTTGGAATACACTTTGATGGTATAACCGCTTAGGTCCAGTGCAACATCGGCCGGGTTGTAGATCTCCAGCGCTTTATTGTTCGATGAGCCTTCCACGTATTCAGAGATAAAAGGTTCTGCATGTACTGCCGGGGCCAGCAGCATCGCCAGCAACAACATATTTAGTTTCATGGTGACGTCCGTTTGTAAGAGCTTAGGTTTATTTGCCAGCTTCGCTGACACGGAAGCGAGCGCCCCGACCAGTTGTTATTTTGACTCTGCTCCGACCAGGGGTGTGTACGTTAAATAACCTTTGTGACAATTTCAATAAACTCTTATTAAGATTTTCAGAAAATATTACAGCAACTGTAAAATAAGTTGACATATTTTTTACTAAGCTATTGATCTGAGAGCAGGAAATGGCTGGCACTTTTATTTACACTAAAGCATTATTTTTAACCGGTGCAGTGCAACGATTCTGCCACTTTCCAGAGGGGACATCATGCAGATAAAACCAGGGGGCTGGTTCTGGCTCAGTTGCTGTGCCGGCGCTTTGCTTTGGACCGCACAGGTTTTGGCTGAGCAGGGGCGGGCCGACCGCGGCCCCTGCAGCAAAGTGCAGGACAGGCCTTGTGTCGCGCTGGTGCTGGGCGGTGGCGGCGCCCGCGGCGGCGCGCATGTGGCGGTGCTGCGGCAGTTAGAGGCGCAGCAAATCCCGGTGGACCTGATTGTCGGCACCAGCATTGGCGCTTTTGTCGGCGGGCTTTATGCGCAAGGCAAATCACCAGCCGAGATCGAGCAATTATTACTGCAGCTACCCTGGAGTGAAGGCTTTCGTGACCGCGTCGACCGCGACGAAGTGCCGGTTCGGCGCAAAGAGCAGCGCGACCAGTTTCCAATCAATTTGGATTTAGGGGTTGGACCTGAAGGCTTACGTGTGCCTAAAGGGATTTTGCACGGCCAGGCGATGGCCGCGTTGTTGCAGCAGGCTTATGGTCTGGTACCTGAGCTTGGCAGCTTTGATGAACTGGCCATCCCGTTTCGCGCTGTGGCAACTGATTTGACTAACCGAGAAGCGGTGATTTTAACCCGCGGCAATTTATTACATGCAGTACAGGCGTCGATGTCCATTCCCGGCGTGGTACGGCCGATGCAATTGCAAAATCATTTGTTGGTCGATGGCGGCGTGGCGAACAATCTGCCGATCAGTGTTGCCAAAGCGCTTGGCGCAGAACACATTATTGCTGTGTCTATTGATGCGCCGCTGTTATCCGGCAAAGAGCTGAACAGTGCGATGGCCATTACCGAGCAACTGACTAATTTTCTGGTGGCAGAAGCCGTCAGCCGGCAACTGGCGTTGCTGGGGCCGGATGACGTGTTAATTCAGCCTGAGCTGAAAAGCGTTGGCACGCTGGATTTTGACAAAATGCCGCAGGCGATTGCGGCGGGGCAAACCGCAGTAGCTTTGGCTCGCGACCAGCTGGGCAGGCTGAGTCAGGCGGCGACATATGTGCACTGGCAACAACGACGCCGACAGGCGCCAGCAAATGTTGAATTGGCCGCGGTGGCGTTGGAAAACCGCACCGGTCTCGCCGATGCTTTGTTGTTACAGCGCCTGGATGTACCGCTGGCGCAGCCAGTTTCACTCAAGACGTTGCAACAAGGTGTGCGGCGTATTTATGGACTGGATACGCTGGAGCGGGTCAGCAGCACTTTACAGCTCGACGCCAGTGGCCAGCAGCGGCTGTTGCTGCGCGCTGAACCGAAAAGCTGGGGGCCGGCTTATCTGGATTTTCGTTTCCAGCTGGAAGACGATTTTGAAAATACTCATAACTACCAACTTGCCGCGTCGCATTTGTGGACCGGGCTGTCGCCTTATGGTGCTTCGCTGCAAAACGTCGTAGCGCTGGGTACGGATAAACAGCTGGCCAGCACCTTATATTGGCCCTTGGGTCTGTCTGGTTTTTTCACCGAATTACATGCTGAACAAAATCGCACTGTGTTTGCACTGGAGGATGATGCCGGCCGCTCCGGTGGTGAGCTGAATCAGCGTGAACTGGCCCTGAGTGCTGCTCTTGGCTGGGAACCAATAGACCCCTTGCAGCTGTCGGTCGGCCTGCAGCGTCGTGATGGCCGTTTTCGTTTACCAGCCGTGCTCGCCGCGCAACTGCCGTTTGACAGCCTGCCTTATTTGCGTAGAGGCAGTCTTTGGCAGCTGAGCTATGACACGCTGGACAGCCGCAGTTTCCCCAGTCGTGGTGTGCGTCTGGAAGCCAACTGGCAACACCTCAATGATGATTATCTTAATAACCGCAGTCAAAGCCAGACTTATGGTCTGCAAGCCCAGGCGGCACGGCAATGGCATTCGCATATCCTGCGCGGCCGTCTGCGGTTTGAGCGCGCGGACGGCGCAGCAAACCTGGTAGAGCTTGACCAGTTTTCACTCGGCGGCTTGCTGAATTTATCCGGTTATCCGAAGAATTTTTTGTTTGGCTCGGAAATTCAGTTTGCCAGTCTGGTCTATCAATACCAATTGCCGGAATCGCGGCTGAGTTTGTTTAAGGCGCCGTTTTATCTTGGCACCTCGTTGGAACGCGGCCTGGTCCGCCAGTCCCGGTTCAGTGCCATGCGGGATGTGCAGGCTTCGGACTGGATTTGGGCCGGCAGCATTTTTGCCGGCTGGGACAGCCCGTTTGGGCCTTTGTATCTGGGTTATGGTCAGGCCGAGTCGGACGCGGCCGAGCAGCCGTACCGGTTTTATCTATCATTGGGTCAGACCTTCTGATCTCAGGAGTTTGTATGGCAATGGACCAAAACCTGGCGCAAGACAATCAGGTGATCCTGGCTATAGATCAGGGCACGTCGTCCAGCCGGGCCATGTTGTTTGACCGTCAGGGCGCGCTGCGGGCGCAGGCGCAGCAAGAGCTGGCCTGCTCGTTCCCCTTCAGCGGCTGGGTAGAACAGGACGCAGAGGCTTTGTGGTTGTCGGTGCTGACTGTCTGCCGCGAAGTATTGGCACAAGCTGACGCGCAGCAGTTACAAGTGTGTGGTATCGGCATCACCAATCAGCGCGAAACCACGTTGCTATGGCGGCGCGACACCGGCGAGGTGGTAGCGCCGGCCATTGTCTGGCAGGACCGGCGCACTCTGGAATATTGCCAGCAGTTGCAGCAACGCGGCCACCAGCATTGGGTGAGTGCGCGCACTGGTCTTTGCCTTGATCCGTATTTCTCGGCGTCCAAATTACATTGGCTGTTACAGGACCCCGCGCTGCGTCAGGCGGCAGCGCAAGGTGAGCTGGCGTTTGGCACCGTCGACAGCTTTTTACTGTGGCGGCTGACCCGTGGCAGGGTTCATGCGACGGATACCACCAACGCCAGCCGGACTTTATTGCTGGATATTCAGCGTCTGCAATGGGATGCGGAATTACTCGAATTGTTTGACATTCCGGCGGCCCTGTTACCGCAAGTGCGCCAGAGTGCCGATGATTTTGGCATGACAGATGCGCATTGGTTTGGACGGCCTTTTCCGATTGTGGCTGTGGCGGGTGATCAGCAGGCTGCGGCGATAGGTCAGGGCTGTGTGCGCGCCGGTGGTTTAAAAAGTACATATGGCACCGGATGTTTTGCGCTGCTCAATACCGGCGAACAGTTGTTGCAATCAAAGCATCAGCTGCTCAGCACCGTCGCCTGCACCGTGCAGGGCCAGACGCAATATGCGCTGGAAGGCGCGATATTTGTTGCCGGTGCGGCGGTGAAATGGCTGCGTGACCAGCTTGGTCTGATCAGAGATGCCAATGAAACGGAAACCCTGGCAGCCAGCTTGCCGGACAATGGCGGCGTCTATTTAGTACCGGCTTTTACCGGCCTCGGTGCGCCACATTGGCGGCCTGAGCTCAAAGCACAATGGTCCGGTTTAACACTCGGCACCGGCAAAGCGCATCTGGCGCGGGCGGTGCTGGAAGCCGTAGCATATCAGACGGCCGACCTGTTACAGGCCATGCGATCAGATGGCGCAGCACTGTTGAGCCTGCAGGTCGATGGTGGCATGGTCAATAACAGCTGGTTTTGTCAGTTCCTCGCCGATGTGCTCAATATCAACGTGATGCGGCCACTGCAGACCGAAACTACCGCTTTTGGCGTGGCGTTATTGGCTGGTATTCAGCTGAACTGGTACGCCGATTTGGACGCCTTGCCAGCGCTGGTCCGGGCTGAATCCTGGTTTTATCCTGAGTGTAGCAGCGGGCAACGCGCCGAATTACTGGCCGGCTGGCAGCGCGCTGTGACTGCACTACTCAATGCTGAGGTACGCTGATGTTGTTGAAATATTTGCAAAATGTGCAGCAGGGGAAAGCAGTCAACTATCAGAAACTGCTGGCGCTGTTGCCACCAGCCTATTATCAGCGCCGCACCGAGCTGTTTAAGGTCAAAGCCAGTGGCGCCGGCAAGTGGCAGGTCAGTATTGCCGATCCGGCGTTGTTTGAGGCTTTGCTACAAAGTGCGCAAGCACCAACGGACCGGGTGACTGCCAGCTTGCAGGGCGATTCACACCGGGTGCAGACTTCACATTGTTACCTGCTGGTCTATCATGTCGGGTGCGCCGGCCCGAGGCCAGATCTGGTGCTGGCGGCCGGCAGCACCGAAGGGACAGGACAGGCGCAGCTCAGTCTGGGTTTCACGCCAAAGCCAACCTTGTTATTGATTGAAAACGAAGAGAATTTTTTCCGTTATCCGCAGGTGCTGACGCTATGCCGGCAAATGCTGGCTGAATCTTTTGCGCTGGAGCATTGTGATGTGGCGCTGGCTGCGGGGTCGCGGATTGGTTCGGCGTTGTTAAATCCGCTGCTCACCGGCTATCAGCAGATTTTTTGTGCTTTTGATTTTGACAGTGCCGGGCTTGAAGTGTTTGACCATCTTCACAAACGTTATGGTGACAAAGTGCGTTTTGTCGTACCGCCGGATTTAACGCCCTGGCTCAGTGGGTTTCGCGCTGAGCCTAAATCAGCCGCGCAGCTACAGCGGGCGCTGGAGCTGGCGGACCAGCACCAGCTGTATGGGCTGGCGCAGGCTTTATTAACGACCAAACGGTTTTTGGAGCAGGAAGTGCTGTTAACCGCCTGAAACCGGCTCAGACATCGCGCCGAAAACGCAGCACCAGCTCGTGTAACGCCTCAGCCGTATTATTAAGCTCCTCGCTGCTGTGACAAACTTCGCTGCCACTTTGCATACTTTCATTGGCCAGTGTCGAAATCGACACCACCTGTTGATTAATGTCTTCGGCCACATGCGACTGCTGCTCCACTGCGGCAGCCATTTGTGTCGCCATGCTGGCGATGCCAATTACCACGTCGCTGATGCCACTGAGCATCTGCTCCGCTTCCTGCACTTTTGACACGCCCTTTGCTGCGTCCTCTACGCCATTTTCGGCCACTGTGACTGAGCTTTTCGCTTGTTCGGATAACTGGCGGATAATTTGATAAATCTGCCGGGTTGATTCCGTGGTGCGCGAGGCTAAATGCCGCACTTCATCCGCCACTACGGCAAAACCACGGCCTTGTTCGCCGGCTCGCGCAGCTTCAATGGCGGCATTCAGTGCCAGCAGGTTGGTCTGATCGGCGATTTGTTCAATGATTTGTGCCGCTTGATTGATCATGCTGGTCTGGTCAGCCAGCGTCGTGACCGCCTGGCTGACGCCGTTGACGGTTTGCTGCAGCTGTAAAATTGCTTCGCGGGTCTGGCGGGCAATAGCCGAACCCTGACGGGCCAGGCCATCGGCATCGTTGGCCTTGGTGGCAGTTTCCTGTACGTGACTGGCGACTTCAGCAATTGTGGTTGTCATCTGGTGCATCGCAGTTGCGACCAGTTCAGTTTGCTGTTGTTGTTGCTGTAGCTGCTGTACGGCCTGGCTTGACAGTTCGTAAGCAGACACGGAACGCTGCGCTACTGTGGTTGCGGTATCTTCAATCCGTGTCAGCATGGTATCTAAATGCGAATTGCCGGCGCGCAGCGCCACTTCCAGCGCGCCTAAGGACCCGCTGTGTCTGGCGTACGTCAGCACAGCCAGTGGGTCGGTAAAGGGATGTTGCATCTGCGCTTTTAACAGCGAGAGTTCGCTGTTACTGCGCAGTTGTGTCGCGGCCATGGCGGTAACGGCAGAAACGGCCGCCAGAGCGGCAGCCCAGCCAATAGCACCAGTGATTGCGGCGATACCAGCACCGAGCAGGCTTGCCAGTGGTAAAGCAAACCACTGACTGAGGTATGCAATCGCAGAGCCACGGCCTTGTGGTGTTTTACCGGCGTTGATCTGTGCATACAAAGTGTTGGCATGTTGCACCAGCTGTCGGTCAGGTACGACACGCACTGATTCATACCCAACCACTTTACCCAGTTCGCTGATCGGCGTGACATAAGCATGCACCCAATAAAAATCACCGTTTTTGCAGCGGTTTTTTACCAGCCCCATCCAGGGTTTACCCTGCTGCAAGTATTGCCACATCGTTTTAAAAGCCGCTGGCGGCATGTCCGGATGCCTGACAATATTGTGATGCTGACCGACCAGCTCTTCGCGGGAAAAGCCACTGATGGCGACAAAAGCGTCATTGGCGTAGGTGATAGTGCCTTTTAAATCCGTGGTCGAAATCAGTTTCTGACCCGGTGGAAAGGTACGTTCGTGACTGGTCACGGGTAAATTTTGACGCATGTGGCAAGGTCCTTCAGGCAAAAAAGGGGGGGGCTGTGCTGAGCATAGCTCAGGTTACTGAAAATTCTGCTGAATTTCAGAAAATGCTAATCAATCCGGAACCAGCCGGCAATGCTGTAACGGGTTGAATGTGCGGCTAATACTTCATGCGGGAATCTGGCACTTTCGAACAGCACCATAGTACCGGCTTGTGGTTTCACCTGCAGCAGTGGTTGGTCGTCTTCACTATAAATTTGCAGCTCACCGCCGCTGTCGACGTCATTGAGATAGCAGACGGTGGTTAACATGCGGCTGGAGCGTCCGACAAAGGCGTCCAGATGTTTTTGATAAAAATCGCCTTGCTGATACCGGGCAAAATGCGCTTCGTGGTGCGTCAAACCGAGAAAACAACGACGGTTGGCGGCTTGTTGAATCTGCGCCATCAGAGCCAGATACTGCTGCTGTGCCGCAGTGCTGCCATCAAGCCATAAGGTGTGGTCACGGCGGATCTCCGGGTTCAGTTGTAACGCCTGACCACGGCCAACGCCGGCCGGTTGCAGGCTCGCTTGCTGTGCTTCGGCAAGCAGCTGCTGGCAGAGTGCGGTATCCAACGTAGTTGGCAAGACCACCAACCCGCTGGCGTAAAATGTCTCAATAGCAGTGGCTAACCAGGCAGGTTCAGGCAAGTGACTGACAGACATCGCAAATCCTCTGTAGCAAGCGTATACAGGCATGGCTTTTTACGCAGCGGCGGCTGTGCTGTCAAGGCTTCGGCTGGAATAATCTCAGGAACAAGCGGGGTTAAAACAAAGAGGGCCGCGGTTGCGGCCCTGCTCAATGCGGTTTAATACTGATAATAATCGGCTTTTTTCAGTAAGCCCTCAGCGCCGACTTTGCCGCTGATACACTGATTAATATCAGATTTTTTGAAGACCCAATAGATATCCTGGCTGTCGCGGCCGCCATCGGTTGACAGTTGCAGCGAAACGAATTCATTGTCCTTCAACTCACGCAGGCTGGCGCCGTAATCACACAGAGTGGCGGCGAATTTGCTGCCGACCTGCGCAATCAGTTCAGTTTGTTTTTGCTGGGCGATTTTGGCTTGTTCCTGGCGTTTTTTCAGCATTTCCTGTTCCGCCGCATCGTATTTTTGCTGCATCTCTTTGACCTGCTTAGCGAGTGCGGCTTCTTTGTTGGTCAGTTGCTGCAGTTGTTTTTGCTGCTCGGCATCCAGTTTGTCAACTTTTGCCCGAAATTCGATATCACGTTTGTCGCGTTGCACGTCACGTAAATCGCGTTCCAAATCTCGTTTTTGTTCGCGCAGCTCGCGGCTTTGGTCACGCATCCGTTCATGTTGTTCCATCATTTGTTCGGCAGCCAGTTCAGCTTGTTCCTGCAATTCCTGCAGCTGGTCCTCGTCTACGGCATGACCGGCAAAGGCTGCCTGCGCTACGGCATTGGCTTGTTCTGTAATAGCGGTCAGATCGGCCGGCGAAATTGGCGCGACTGGCGGAATTGGCGCAACAGGTGCCACCGCGAAGAATCGGCCAAAGCCACCGGAGGTGCGGGTCTGGAATAACACGCCTTGCCCGGCCAGATAACTCAGCTCGATGCGGCCAACGCCGGCGGAACGGCCGGGTTGCTCCATCGATTTCTGCAGAATGTCGCGCATAATCTCCAGATTTTGCTTCAGTTTGTCGCTGACCTGCGTAGCCGCCTGGCCACCGGTCGATAAACTCAGCAGCACTGCAGCTGCCACACAAGAAATAAGTTTCATCAGACTACTCCATCAAAAGCGGTGTTAATTTTGGCGATTGTTACGGTTATCCGGGCTGTAATTCAGCCGGGCCTGACTGGGCTGAACATTGTCCTGCCAGTATTGCCAGTCGGCCTGCCGTTGCTGATTTAAATATTCCACCAGCTCCAGCATGTCCCCGCGTCGGTTTTTCTGTTCGGCTTCGGTCAGGTAATCCTTCAGCAGGATCAGCTGCGACGCCTGTTGTTGTTGCTGTGTCTGCAGTTGCATCTGCAGATACTGTTGTTGTTCGGTTTTGTAGCTGGCCAGTTGTGCCGCTACTTGCTGTTGTACCTGCAGCTGCACGGTGGCCGGGTCGACGTCGCTCCAGCGCAGTGCAATACCGCCGTTTTGCATTTGCAGACTTAACGGCGACATGCTGATCACCAGTGCCATCGCCGACATGCCGACACTGAGTTTTGGCCACCAGGACGTTTCTCGGGCGGTTTTGTGGCCCCATTGCTGGCGAAACATCGTGCTGGTGTCGACCTGCGGCACCGGCGGATAATCCGGTTGCCGCGCCAGCTGCTGTAACTGCGCGGCGGTTTCAAAACGGGCCCGCCAGACCGGGTCATGCGCCAGTGCGCTGCGGCAGGCGTCGGTCGTCAGATCACCGGTGAGCCAGGCGTCAAAAACTTGCTGACTGTTCGACATCGTGGTCCTCCAATTGCACCCGAAGTTTATCCAGGGCGCTATAAAATCTTGATTTGACTGTATTACTTGAAATAGCTAACTGGTCGGCAATTTCGTCAAAGGTAAAATGCTGATAAAACCGCAGTTCAACCACCAGTTTTTGTTCCGGCGGCAGCGATTTTAATTTTTGCTGCACCAGCGCCTGAGTTTGTTGTTCAGACAATTGCTGCTCGTGACTCTGCTGGTCTTCATGTTCCAGCTCCGGCAAATCATCTAAATCCTGGGTTGGTTTGCGTTTACGCAGCATGTCCATGGCGCGGTAATTGGCGATACCAAACAACCAGGTTTTAAAACTGCTGTCACCGCGAAACTGCGCCAGATTTCGGCACAGCACTAGTAACACATCCTGCAGCAGGTCGCGGGCATCGTCCGGGTTGCCCATCAACCGCAGGCTGTAATAGTACAAGGCCGACTGATAACGGCCGACCAGCTGCTGCCAGGCGCGCTCATCACCGTGGATGGCTTTGTCGATTAAAGTTTCGTCGCTGCGTTTAAACACTGTCTGGTCTGTTTCTGCGTTGTTGATATGCCTTGGTCGCGGCACAGTTTGATTAAGTTTGGCCAATCCGCAAAAAAGCCAAAAAAAATTAAAAACAATTGGAAAGTTATTTTATTTCATATACTTCCAGTTTCTGATTTTGTGCTCGGCCAGCCATTCGAGCATAGTGTCCAGCCGTTTTTGCCGGGTAACATCGGTTTTGGCGTCAAGCAGCCACTGAATATAGTCATTTTGCTGGGCAATCGTCATTTGGCGGAAAAAGCTGCCGGCGGCGTCATGCTGTTGTAGGGCCTGCGCTAAGACTTCTGGCATTGCCAGAGGTACCGGCGCTTGTTTGCGCCGTGGCGGCACTACAACGGGCGACGCGTCGAGCGCTGCGGCTTGTAACAGCAGTGTCTGCAAGTTAGCGCTCGGAGGTAAGTCGTCGCAACTCAGTATTTTACCGAACTGCCCCATACCTTTTGCGCTGCCAGCCGCTGGCACCGCAAGCCCTAATTCATCCGCGCGCCAGAATCCAAAACCGCAGTGCGCTTTAAAAGCTGCCATAAAACACAGATTGTGCTGCAGGTAAAAAAACGGCATACCCCATTTGAGCTGTTCTCTGACGCCCGGTAGCGTCTGATGCACCTGTTGGCGCAGCTCAGTCAGGATTGGCCGGGCAAACGGCGCGGCGCTATCGATATATGCGTCTATATCCGGGTTCATCTTTAACTCCGGCAGATCCGCCGGGGCTGTAACCCCGTATCGGGCTGTATGACCACGACCATTCCGGACCTTCTGATGAAACTTGTGATTTTGCCCGTTATCCTGCTCTCGCTCACGGGTTGCAGTCAATCGCTGGATGATTACCAGCAGATGCAGCCGAAACTGACCTTACCCGGTTTTTTCACTGGCAGCAGCAAGGCTTTTGGTGTGCTGCAAAACTGGCGTGGCCAGCAGACGCTGCATTTTTCCGCCGAGCTGTGTGGTCAGTGGCAAGGCAATCAGGGTGATTTGTACGAGATTTTTCTGTACAGCGATGGTCGTACTGATAAACGGCACTGGCAATTACAGGTCTCGGCTGACGGTAGTATCAGCGGTAGTGCTGAAGATGTTGTTGGCAAAGCGTCTGGTCGTATTGCCGGGAACACGCTGTATTGGGAATACGTCCTGCGTATTCCGCAAGTGGATGGCTCTATTGATGTGGCTGTCAAAGACTGGCTGTATCTGGTCACACCGCAGCAGTTGGTGAATCGCTCGACCTTACACAAATTTGGCCTGACCGTCGGGGAGTTGACCTTGTCAATTCAACAGCAAGATCCTACTGCTTCTTGTGCTGGATTTATCCAGCGTTATCAACAAACTGAACGCTCAGCGCCTACGCCTTGAGACGCGGGCCGGTTTTGTTTATTGCTGCAATTCATCGTCCGGAAAGGCGTCACGAATAGCAAGAAATTCATCCAGGTGACTGAGCAGAATATCGGTCAGCACCGGGTCAAACTGCGCGCCTTTTTGCTCATTCATGTATTGCACAACTTTGGGCATCGGCCAGGCTGGCTTGTAACAACGTTCACTGGCCAGCGCATCAAACACGTCGGCCAGCGCCGTGATGCGGCCGGCAATGTGGATTTCTTCGCCTTTGAGGCCACGCGGATAACCCATGCCGTCCCAACGTTCGTGATGTTCGTGTGCGATCACAGCGCCGTATTGAAGGATCTCATTTTGCGATTTTTGCAGGATTTGGTGCCCGACCTCGGCATGAGTGCGCATAATGGCCCATTCGTCTGCATCGTGTTTGCCGGGTTTGTTCAGGATGTAATCCGGAATGGCGATTTTACCAACATCATGCAGTGGCGAAGCCAGTTTGATTTTTTCGGCGTCATAGCCGGACAACCCATATTTAACCGCCAGTAAATGGCTGAAATTTGCCACCCGTTTGACATGACTGCCGGTTTCTTTCGAACGTTTTTCTACCGCTTCGCCGAGGATATACGACAGTTCACGTTGGCTTTCTTTGATCAATTCGCGCAGCCGTACGTTTTCATAAGCTACCGCGATATTGCTGGCGAAATAACTCAATAAATGATGATCAATCTGGTCAAATTTGCTGTCTTTACTGACATAGAGAAAATTTTCCAGGCCGCGGTTGGTGGTGAAATAACCGACAAAATAGTCCTCGCCATGATAAGAGCGTTTCAGCTGATGCACCTGTGCCAGTTTTGCTTCAACATCTTCAGGCAGCTGAAACCCGGGGCCCGTGGCATGACCGGATGCTGCGATAATATCGAGTGACAACTGTTGTTGGCGCGGGTCGCCGGTGGCGGCGCAACAGAAGATTTGTGAATGTTCCAGACCAAGTAAACTGGCAGCCTGACCGAGAATAATCGAAGCAAATTCCTGCAAGCTGTCGCATTCAAGAAAACTGACAGTCGAAGCAATTACACGCTCCAGGCCTTTTTTGTTGTTTTCGATGATGCAAATGTCGCGGTAGGAACGAAGTGCCGAATACAGCAGGGTTTTGAGTTTAATGGCGGTGACTTCGGTTTTGTTTTTGTAATCATTGATGTCGTAATCGCGTATCACATGTTCTTCCGGCGCTTCGCCGGGCTGGCCGGTGCGCAGGATCAAACGAATTTGATGATTTTTTAAATCACTGCGGATGGTTTTGACTAAATCCAAACCGGCATGATTGGATTCCATCACCACGTCAACAATAGCTACTGCGATATGTTGTTCCAGCACCAACAGTGCAGCTTTGGCGCTGTAGGCATGTAACAACTGCAAAGGCCGGCCTTCAAACTGGAAGCCTTTGAGCACCAGATTGGTGATCTGATGAATACTTTCGTCGTCATCAACGATCAAGACCAGCCATGGCTCTGCCAGCGGTAAGGCCTGAGTCGTCTCGGCATGGAGCGGAAAATCCTGATCGGCACCAAACAGAAAATCCTGATTTGACATAAAGGTAGCCTGAAGAACGGTTCATTCAACCACAGCTTTGAATGTAGCAGGCCTGTCAGAAAAATCCTCTGTGTTCGACAGCTTCAGGATTGCCGGTCAGCGGCTTCCAAAGATTCCAGCTCGATATTAATCGCATTGCAGGAAATCTGAATTTCATACAATGACACAGCAAGGCTCAGCACCAGACTGGCTAAACTCGCGCCAAAAAACCACTGGCCGGCTATATCCCACTGCATAAACAAAGTGAACATCGATAAAGTGCAGAGAATAAAGCTGATTACGCCCCAACGCTGCATCGAGCGGATCAGCACAATGCGTTGACGTAAATTTTCAATCTGACGTTTGGCCAGATCCCGCACCTGATCGCCTTCGCGGTTGTTCAGCTGCCGGATGAGCTGCGCCAGCACCAGAAAACGGTTGGTATAGGCCAGTAACAGTAAGGAAATAGCCGGAAATAATAAAGCAGGGGTGGTGATGGTCATCATAAACTGGCTCCTGAACCGGTGAATGCAGCGCCGGTATGCTGCATAGTGCGAAAACAGCTGCAGTAGTGCAAGTTTTTGATCATACTCAGGACTTCTTCAGTAAAACTCCGGGGTACTGGCATGGCGGTTGATTTGTGGAGCGCAATGCTCACCTTGTTCCTGATTATGGACCCGCTGGGCAATCTGCCAATTGTGGTCGCTATCTTAAAAAATATTAAAGCCGAACGCCGGATGAAAGTACTGGTGCGCGAACTGCTGCTGTCGCTGGTGATTTTGCTGTTGTTTTTATATGGCGGTCAGGCTTTTCTCAGCGTGCTGGGTGTCAAAGAGGAGGCGGTCAGTATCGCCGGCGGCATCATTTTGTTTTTGATTGCGCTGCGGATGATTTTCCCACAGGAAGGTGGCGTGATTGGTCTGAAAGAAGGCGAGGAGCCGTTTTTATTTCCACTAGCAGTGCCGATGATTGCCGGCCCGTCGATTCTGGCGGCTTTGATCCTGCTTGCTAACCAGCAGCCCGGACAGATGATCGACTGGACGTTGGCGTTATTAGGCGCCTGGTTAGTCAGTTCGGCGATTTTGTTATTCGCGCCGGCGCTGCACCGGGTATTGGGCGAACGGGGACTGACCGCGATGGAGAGGCTGATGGGGATGATTCTGGTTATCATTTCCGTGCAAATGTTGTTAAATGGCATTGGTCATTATTTTAAGTGGGACTGAGTGATGCAACAGGATCCAGTGATTCAGCAGTGGCTGGAACAGGCAGAGCAACAGCTTAAAACCCAGCTCAGCGTGCTCGCGCAGCAAATGCAGCAACAACAGCGGCAGTGGCAGGACCAGCAACAGCTGCAACTGGCCCAACAGGCTGCGCCGGAACTGGCTGCACTGCAGAGCGAAGTCCAGCAACTTA
>Ga0247724_1000037_pt1 | contig 43297 bp, 70 predicted proteins | sample OKSTACKMC2E_FD_182776 | JGI IMG/M metagenome (GOLD analysis project Ga0247724, IMG submission 182776) | Subsurface sediment microbial communities from gas well in Oklahoma, United States - OK STACK MC-2-E | ecosystem: Environmental > Terrestrial > Deep subsurface > Rock core/Sediment | place... | reverse complement strand
CGGACACCCAAAAGCCCGACGCATCAAAACCGGACGACTGACATACATGGCCGACAAAGCCGGCTCTCCACCCCGTGCATGGCAGCGCATGCTGTCGGGACGGCGGCTCGATCTTCTCGATCCCTCCCCGCTCGACGTCGAGATAACCGACATCGCCCACGGCCTTGCCCGCGTCGCCCGCTGGAACGGCCAGACTGTAGCGCGCAAAATCAAATGGCGCGGTGCGCAAGATCACTTGGCAACAGCTGAAATGGTCTCCAGCGGCCTTCGATCGCCGTTTTAACCACCTTCACAGTTTGGGGCTTCCGGGTGCCGATTCATCGGCGCCAAAATGCGGATGCGCCGATGGCCTGCCAGCCACCGACGCACCCTAACCAACCAACCTGTTGACGAGGTCGGAATGGCTGAAAGCACCATATGTGCTGCGCAGGAGCGCGGCAACGTCGCCCTATTCACTAACCCCAACCCCACGTTCCGCCAAACCGCTGTCGACTACGTCGAGCACGGCGGCGAAGCGCGATATCTGGACCCGATCGTCAAGTACCTCGGGGACCGGCCGTTAAGGTCCATCTTCCCGTTCGATGTGCGAGCGATGGCGGAGCAACTCTACCCCACCCAGAGCGGCGCCACCCGAAACCGACAAGCCATCACGCCAGCCAGAGCGGTCATCCTGCATGGCTATGAACGCGGCTGGTGTGACCTCATCCGGATCCGGCGTTTCAAGCAAGATCGACCCAAGCGCAAAATGCCGGCCAACGGCGTCTGGCTGGCGCTCTTCACGCGCCAGGCCGACCGCGACGACCTGTCCCATGTCTCGGCCATCGTCCTCTTCATGGCAACAACCGGAGCCCGGATCTCGGAGGCTATCAACCTCCGCTGGAGAGATGTCGATCTGAAAGCAGGGACCGCGCTGCTTGTGAAAACGAAGACCTCCACCAACAGCCTCCGCTACCTGACCGACGACGTCGCCGAGCGACTACGTCAGATGAGAGCTAAAGCGCGGCCCGACGATCGGGTGTTCCGTTACACTAGACGTCACGCTGTCAATGAACGGATCGCAGCCGTCTGCAAGAGGGCCGAGATCCCCTACAAGTCACCGCACCTTTGCGGCCGTCATACCTTCGCCACCACTGCGATCGAGATGGGTTGCGATATCCGGACCACCATGGCGGCCGGCGAGTGGCGCAGCTCGGGCGTCTTCCTGGAGATTTACGTCCATCCTCGCATGGACGCGGGCAAGCTCGTCGCCGATAGCTTCAACCACGCAAGCGTGAGGCTCTGAAACGGTGCCGCCGCGGCTGGTTTGCAGTCGCGTCGGCACGTACATTCGATGATGGGGTGGATAGCTACTCGATCAGTCGCAGGCCGATAGCTGCCACCGAGACGATGCCATTGGACCCCGCAGCGTTAATCACCACAGTATCTGGCGACGGCGCCCCATACCGGAAAGTAAAAATACCCAAACTCTCCCAGAAGCCTCCGTGACCTCCAGGGTATTGTTGGTTAACAGTTCTGGTTGCTACGCCGTCAGCGTGATTGATAGTAACGGACAGGTTCGTCGCCCGCCCAACGTCACCGTTTCCGATACTATCCGCAGGCGTGTACATGAAACAAACTTCATATGCGGCCGTCTTCCATACATTCAGCGCAAACGTATGCGATGCTGTCGACCCAGCCGCGATAGTCTTTGCTCCCTGCCCGACATAGGGGTAACGATTGGACTCAAGCGTCCACGTCCCGACGACTGTGTCTGTCCCTTGGTTCTGAAAATAAGAGTCTGATCCGGCGGTCAAGATAATCTTATCCGCCGTCTCCATTACATCGACAGTCTTAACCAATTCTGGCACGTCGATATCTTGGACATTACCGCCGTTTTCCGCAAGTTGAGCCGCCGCAACCCCGCCCGCATAGCCGATCTCCATGAGGGTCATCGACATGCGGAGGGATAACCAAACCTCCCGCGACAGCGATGGTTGGCCGACGACCAGCATGTTGGTGCACTCGGCAACTTTGGGAAACATGATCTTGGCCGGGATCGGGAAACCAAACTCGTTGGTGGCGAGATAACCCGTGAGCTTGGCGCCCTCTCCTTTGACAACTCCACCGGAGACGATGCGCCGGATAATCTTACTGTCACGGCCGTAATAGCCGATCGCGATCTGCTCGTTCCTGAAACCGTTATTGACGGCGATGTAACTCGTGTCGAAAACAAAATCACCGACCAGTCGGCACCCCTCACGAACGTAAAGCAACGGCGGAAACCCACCCCAACGCTTCCACTCTTTGTTACTGAGGCCATATCGGTTTAATGATGTAATGAGAGCGGCAGGAATGCGACTGTCCCCGGAATGTTGCAGCCAATAGATGAAGCCGAGAGTATACTGCTTACAGTTCTCAGCGATTTCAGCCCGGCGCTCCGGGGTGGCTGTGACGTATTCCTGAACTTCGGCAGTGGCCGGGTAGGCCACCGACAAGGTTCCAGCGTCGTTGATATCCGCGTAGGTGAGTGGCGTTGGTCCGGCTGGCGCTACGCCATCGCCGCCGCCGCAGTCATAGAATGTGAAGACATGAGTGATGTCAGCGTAGTACGACGGCTGGAGCGCCATCGCCCGACCGAGTAGCTCATAATGAGCAGGGTTGTAACGGCTCATGTCTGGAGTCGGAAAGGCAATTTTATCTGCGGCGTAGGATGTCCAGAACATGCGATAGCTGAAGGGCTGGACACGACCGTCACCAGAACCGATGGCCTCTGGGGCGGAGCCGTCACCGTTGACGCCGGGGTCGATGCCGTAACACAGGCCAGACGCAGGCACCCCCGGCGTGACATACGGGTCAACAGCTGCGGGGCCGGCGAATGATATTGGAGCAAGTACTCCGGCACCGCTCTCGCTATATAGCGCTGTAGACTCTCGGCCGATCGCATGGGATAGCCCCGCCATACGGAGCAAGTCTCCGTTCACGGTGGCGTCGATATAATAGCCAGAGGTCGTGTAGGTTACTGGATTAGCTAGGCTACCAACCGTAACAGATGTAATGCTCGTCCCAGATTTAGTAACAGAGCGCAAAGGTGAGTCCAGAATAAGTTTGATGTTTGGCTCAGCAGCCAGCATCTCTGCCCAAGCCCGTTGCGCCCAAGCAGGCTTTGTGAGCGCTCCGGTTCGGATATAACGGCCAAGCCGCCGTTCCGGCCGGTTATTGGCTACTTTAGTCAAGTATTCTTTGGCAGCGCCGACTAGTACAAACGGGTTTTTTGCCTGTTCAACGTCCGGGAAAACGATGGTAAAGCCTTGGTGCCCACCAACAAATCGGTCGGCGGCGGCGAGTAGAACGCGTGATCCTCGTCGGGCCGCGCCAATTGCAGCCATTGCACCGGCTTCGCCCGCGCCGATGACGATAACGTCGAACTCGGTCTCTTTTGTCGTGTCGATGGTGCGGGTCATGACGCTTTCCTGATCTCATAGTAGGTGACACCAGTAACCGTGCGGGTCTGGTATTTGGTGACGCCAGCAATGGTGCGAGTGACAAACTGATAACCGGGGGGCGGGGCCGGCACCCCCGTTGATGGGGCGTACAGGCTGGTCTTCTTGAGCGAAACGCCGAGTTTCATGGCCTCACCCCATCAGCTCGATGCAGCACTTCACATCAGCCGCCATGGCTCTCAACTTGAGCCCCGATAGCGCGGCGGCGCCGAAGATCGGATGGCCCGACCGATCGTAGGCGTCGAGCGGGACGCCGTGCACCGGATCCGGCGCGACATAGCTCGGGTCGGTGCCATCCGTGCTGTAGACGACCCCAGAGGCTGACCCGATGTAGAGCCTGGCGGCGGTCGCCCAGGCCGGCACGGATGCCCCGATCAGCGTCGCCAGATCCTTTGCCTGCGCTACCGTCACGGTGACATCGCACTGGACCGGAGCGTGCGTCTCGTGCCGGCTGTCGCTGGTCGGCACCGACGCGGCGCGAAGCTGAGTATCGGTCAGCGCACCACTCACGGGCACGGCCGCATGGTCGCTCGCCAAGGTGACCGACACCGATCCCGACATGGCCTTGCGGCCGATCGACGGGATCTTGCCGTGCAACGTTGTCCAACCCTGCAGGCTGCGCTTGATCAGCGCAACGACCGAGGCGCTGCCGGTGTCGGTCTCGGCCGCCTCATCAGCAGCGCTCCCAAGCAGGGCGTTGGTCGCCTCCTGGGCGTCGGACGTTGCGGCGCCGGCCGGCAGGGGCAGATCGTCGGCCGTCACGGGCAGCCGGTTTGCCGGGCCGTATGGCACGCCCGTCGGATCGATCGGCAGCATCGTCGCCGAGTGCACGTCCCCTTCGGCCTTCGGAAACCGCGCGACGAGCATTCGCCGCGCATTGACGACCAGTTCGATCAGATCCATTTCGTCACCCTCTGTCCGGTGAAAGCGGCAAGCCGTAGGTCAGGAAATCCATGGTCGCCGCCCGCGCGGTCACATCCTCGCAGAGCTTGACGACGATGCGGCGCGGCGATCGGTGAACGATCACCTTGATCCGGATCTCGCTCATGGCACCCAGTCCTCGACGACGATGTTGCCGTAGCGGATGGTGGTGCGCGTGCCCTCGAACACGCGCCGCAGCTCGTAACGGATGCGCGTGTCGATCGGCAGCGCCGCCGTTTCCTCGGCCGTGAAGGTCAGATAGGCGAGCCCGGCCGACGGTTCGGGCACGCTGATGCCGTCCGGTGTGGCGCGGGTCAGGCTGCCGCCCTCCCAGACGGCGGCAAGGGTCAGTTCCGAGCCGAGCAAGTCGACGATCGACCCGTCCTCGAACACCAGCTCGAACGCCAGCTCGGCCGTGTCGCCACGCCACAGACGGATCTCTTCGGGTACCATCACTCGTTCCCCACGGCGGGCCAGGTCCAAGCGTCGATCGCCGCAATCGAGGTAATAGTTCCGGCGTCGATCGCCGCGTCGACGGCCGCCTCGGCGGCGAAGCAAGCCTGGATATGGGCGCCAATAGCCTGCTTGATCGCGAGGATCGTGGCGGCATCGACATCGACCCAGCCCGACGCTGCCTTGAACTTGATCGGGCCGGTACCGCCGTCATCGAGATAGCCAACAGTGCCATTGATAAGCGCCATCGATCGGTCATCGGTGGCAACAGCGACGCCAGCGACGACGATGCCGCCCGCCTCGACCTGCCAGCGCTTTTGCGCCGCATAGGCCTTGAGCTCGGCGACGGTCAAATCGCGCAACTGATGCACAAGAGCTGGGCGCCCACCGACGTCGGCGACGACAATGCCGGTCGATACCTTGTCGTTCGGCACGGGGTCGGCGGGCGACGGGGCATAAAGACCGATCGCCTCTAGATCCTCGGCAGACCAGGCCGCCTCGATCGACAACGGGTGGCGAACGTCGTTGATCGGCTCACCAAACCACGGAATCCAGGCGTTACCTGTTTTGAAGTATAGGGTCATGACATCACAATCCTGAATACTGAGTCGCCGGCCGCTATGGCGGCAATCAGTGCGGCAAGGTTGGTTGGGTCGCGACGCCCTCGGCCAAGTCCGAGGACCGAGAGGCCGGAGAAAGTGGTGGGGTTTCCTGACGCTGGAGGAGAGCCAACTAGGCGGACCGCTGCAGCACCAGAAAGTCCCTCGATCGCGATCCATGTCCCGTTGGGGACTGTTTGCGCCATATCTGGGAATACGGTCGCGCCCGTCGTGTGCCCGAAATAGTTCCAGAACTCAGCCTGAACTGGACTCGGAGATATTGCTGAGCCCTCGACCAAGCTAAGCACCGCCGTCCCGCTGCCGTTCAAAACCAGCACGGCCGCGTCTTCCATGGACTGCCCCCAGCCACCAACGACTTTGACGAGGAGGCTATAGCGACCAACGTTGCGCACCCAGGCGGGGATAGCGAGATCGGTCACGCCTTCGGCCGAAACACTCGGCGCGGCGACCAATGGAAACTGCATGATGCTTTCCGGGGCGATCGCACCGAGACAGGGGATCATGCCAGCCCCCGGATGTAGCTGACGGCCACGATGCTGCCCGGCACCACCTCGTAGTGCAAGAGGTTCACGGCGTTGGCGGCCGTGTTCAAATCCGGCGTCAATCCATCAAAAAACTTGTAACCGGATCCGAACGACAATGTTCTGCCGCCGGTCCCGTCCTGGCTCACCTTGACGATGCCGGACTGGCCTTCCTTGAGATGGGTCGCCGCGCCCAGAGTTCTGTTGCCACCGAGCGTCACCGAGAAATTGAGGCCCGTCTGAAGGTCGAGCGCAATGGTGGCCGCATCGGTCAACGCCACGAACACGCCGGCGTCCCATAGCCGGTCGACTCGCAACACCTTCGTCGCCACCTTCTGGAGAATCTCCGACACGCTCGCCGCCGAAAGCGCCGCGTTGGTGATCATGGTGGTGATCGCCGCGCTGATCTGCGTCCAGTCGTCGGGATCCGGCTCGAGGCCGGCCGCCTCGATCAGGTGCAGCAGCTCCTCCTGGACGGCGTTAAACCACAGCGCGGTCAGCTCGGTACCAGCGACGCCCAAGCCTGCATTTTTCTGTCGAAAACCGCGCCGGCCGGAGCCGATGTCGATGGTGCGTTCACCGTTGATGCGGTCCATGGCGATCCTCAAGAGTAGGAAAAAAGCACTGTGGTGTGGGCCGGCTTGTACCGCCGGATAAGACACTCGACGGGCGACAGGCCGAGGTCGCCGAGCGGATCGCCGCAGACGGTGGCGCCGCACTCGGCATCCGTCTCCCAGACGAGCGGCACGTTGACTTTCCAGACGTACTGCTCGGGCGAGTTGACGATCTCGTCATTGTCGCCGAGCTCGTCGCCGCATTGCAGGATCCACGTGGTCTCGACGCTGATCGTGATGCCGTAGGCGGCCGCCAGCGCGACGAAGTAGGCGACGGACGCACCGCCCTTGCGCGTCCATCGGCGCCAGGCCTGCAGACGCCGCACCGACAGTGCGCCGGCGCCGTCGTCGAGGCCGCAGGGATCGGGGCCGAGCACCCGCTCGAAATCCTCGAGCATGGCATCGGCCGATGCCGGATTGATCTCGGTCCGGAGCGTGGCGACCAGCGCTTCAAGGCGTGCGATCGCCGCCGCGAGCGCGGAGAGCAGCTTGACGAGATTGGCTGCGGCCATCCGCGGCCAGGCGCGGCCAGGCGCCAGCAGGGAGAGCAGATCAGCCAGAACGGCGGCCTTGGATCGAGCGTCCCTCATGGCGCCTCCGTGACCGTGACCGTACCCGGCACCAGGATCTCGACGTTGGTCGGCAAGACGTCGGCCGCCGGTGTCGTCAGGTGATGCCAGTCCTCGCCGGCCGCCCGCGAGATCCTCTCCTCGAGGCGCGAGAAGCGAAGCGGCTCGCCCACCTGAATGTCCTTGGTGCGGAAGTAGGCGGCGACGGAGGTCTTGACCGCCGCCTCGACCTGGGCGCTATAGGGAGACACGGCGACGGCGATATTCTGCAGCCGGAGCGTCGCGGCCACCACGATCACGTTGGCGGTTACCGGCTTGACCTCGTCGAGGTGGGTCTGCACGGTCTCCACCTCGGTCGGACTGGCGGCGATGAAGTTGCCGTCATCGTCGGCCATGCAGAACACGACCCCGACGGAACCTGATCCGATCCACTCGTCGTAGACGGCGATGCGGGCGACCGACGGCAGCGCCTCCTTGACCCAAGTCTTGTAGTCGGCTTTCGAGCCGCCATGGGCTGGCTCTCGGATGTGGTCGAGCAGCGCTTGGCGCCAGTCGGCGACGCTCTGCTGGTCGCTACCGCCGGCGATGCCGCCGCTTGCCACGGTCGCGGTCTGCGTGAAGAGGCCAGCGATCGCCGTCTGCAACGACAGCTTGGTATCGACTGCCTGATTGAAGCGCGCGCCAACCGCGGAGGCGCTGATGGCCACCGTGGCGCTTCCCGTGCCTTCGATGGTGACCGTCGAAGCAGTCGACCAGGTAGCGCCCGACAGTGTGAGAACGGTGCCTGCCGGGATGGTCGTATCCGCCCCCGTGAACACCACGTTGCCGGTGGCGATCGCGCCAGGCAGCCGGTCGACGCCCCATATCCGGGCATGCCAGGGCAACACGACGTCGGCACAGCTATCGGGGAACAGCTGCTTGGTAACCCAGCTGAGGTAAAGATAGACGGGGTAGAGCCCGAGCCCGAGGACGCGAGCGAACGTCGCCAACACCGACCTGTTCGAACGAGCATCGACCACCCTCGGATTGCCGTCGGCATCGGTCGAGAAGGCCTCTTCGAAGTCCGTCGAAGCCTGGTCGGCGATTTCCGCGGGCTTGGGGATGGTCCAGGACATCACGCCACCTTCCGCATCAGGGACACGGCGGTGCCGTCGATCGAGGCTCGCACCGACAGGATACCCTGGCGCGCCCACGTGACGGAGATGACGGGCGCAACCTCATACTCGTCCTCGGACCAGGACAGCGCCTCGCCCACATAGGATTCGGCAAGCGCCCTGGTTTCCTCGTCGTCATGGGCGCGCGACAGCAGCCAGAGACGACTGCCGGTGCGACGACCGGCACGATCGAGCGCGTCGCCCACCCAGCCGCGCCGTTCGTCCCAACTGGCGGGCGCACCGAGATCGGACACACCGGCCGGCAGATCGTCGTCAACGGCGGCACGGCGATCCGAGAATAGGCTGATCAACATGGCCGATGCCGGCGTATTCGCCAGCACCAGGTCGCCGTCGGCAAACGCCAGGTCGCAGACGAGCCGCGTCGGGTCGAAGATGAGCGAAAGGTCGTGGGGAAATCCGGCCATGATGGCAAAGGATCGGCCATAGCCCCCGGCCGATACACCCCTGCCGCGTCGGGGGTCAGCCCCCGGTGATGGTGCCGCCGGCGGTGATCGATCCGCCAACGGTCAGCGAGCCGCCGATCGACACGCTACCCTCGACCGAGAGATCGCCCTTGATTACGGTCGGTCCGTCGAGCGTGATCCCGCTCGCCTTGGCTGTCAAGGTCTCGCCCTCGAGCGTCACGTTTTGGCCCTTCACCTTGACGTTGCTCGCCGACAAAACGTCGACGCTGCCATCGGCCTTGCAATGGACGCGCTGACCCGCCGCGCCGTACAGGACGCTCTCGCCTGCCTTCAAGCCGCCCATGCGGGCGCCGGGCGATCCAACCGGCAGACCGACCAGATCGCCCTGATCGCCGGCGACGGCCATCACGATCATCACAGATCCGGCCGGCGGCATCGACGAAACGCCGAAAGGCTGAAGGATCTCGACGTCGTCGCGGTCCACCCCGTTGTGCGTACGGATCGACGCCGTCTGGCTTTCACCGGAATCGTCAATGGCAAGAGGCTTGGCACGAACGACGAGGCCGCGAAGCCGGTTCTCGATCTCGGTCCACATCTTGTTCATGCGAGCGGCTCCGCGGTCACGTCGACGTCGGTCTTCCTGGTGCGCTTCTTCTTCGATTTCGAACCGCCGCCCTCGTCGTCATCTTCGGGGAGAAGATCGTAGGCCTCCTTGCCGCAGACGCGCAGGCTCGTCCAGGTGCCGCGCATGCCATAGCGCCAGGTGACGCCGGCGATCAGCAGATCCTTGTCGACGTCCTGGAACGCGTCGACCACATGCGTCATCTGGTTGGCCCGCCACAGCGTGCCGCCCTCGCGCCAGTCGTGGGCATCGTACTCGACGCTGTCGCCGGCGCCGCGCGCGGTCGACACGTACCACTCGGCCTCGCGCTGCAGATCCTCGGCCGAGGGCGAGGAGGCGCGTGGCGTCCTCACCGACGGACGATATCGGCCTACCTCGTCGTCATAGGCAATTCCCATGATGGTGACGGCGCGCGCCTCCCGGCCGGTCGCAGCATCGGCATCGCCATCGAGGACCGCATCGAGCGGTTCCGCCGTCGCATCGAGCGCCGCCTTGCTCTTGCGCTTGCCGCCAGCGTGGCCGGCCTGTCCCTTGACGTAGACCACCGAGAACCGCTCGCGGCCGTCGAAAGCTCCCGAGCCATAGGCAACGTTGATGCCGAGGCGAATGTCGCCGGGCGCGCGGTCGGATCCGGAGCGGGTGATGATCAGTCCACCGACGCCGTCGGAGACGATCAGCACGGCGCGCTTGCGGGCATACTTCTCAAGAACGCTCATCACCGTCTCGGTCGGCTCGATCGTCACCTTCTTGATCGGGTCGCCGGTATCGACCTCGGCGGTTACCGTGATCCCGAATGGCTTGCAGAGCTTGCTGGCCAGATCCTCGAGCTTGATAGCCTTGTATTCGACCGGCCCGAGGGGGGCGGCGGCGCAGTCGATCAGGTCGCCGGTCACGTCCCGGCCGGAGATCCGGACGCTGACGCTTCGGTCGGTGATTTCGGGATAGACGGCGTCGACCCAGCCCTTCAGGACGAGCTCGCCGTCGAGATAGATCTTCGCCGACTGAAACTGCTTTAGAATGGCGTTCGAAGCCACGTTGCGGGAGCCCGGCAAGGCCGCTGCGGACCGGGCAATATCGTCCGTCATCAGGTCGAATGAAGAGCATACCTCGCCGAGGTCGCGCGTGATGGTCGCCTCATTGAACGAGGTGAAGCGGCGGCCGTCGATCTCCAGCGTCACCCGCTGGGTCGGCGTTTTCGACCAGCTCTGGGTCACGGCGGCAGTACCTCGATCATCTCGACGTCGACCACGGAGGGATGGGCCAGCGCGTTGCGGGTGACGATGTCCTCGAATGCCGCCAGCACGGCCGTCGGATCGTCGCCGGCGACGTACTGGGCGACCACCCAGGCGTTGGTCCGGGTGGGCGGCTCGATCGTCAGCACCGACGGCAGGCGTCCTATCCGGTCGTCGAGATCCTCGTGGATGCGCCGACGCAGCTCGGCGAGAGCGCGCCAGGCGTCGTGGCGCAACGTCAGCCCGTCGTCGCTGTCGGCCGCCGAAGACAGCGAAGCGGCAGCGACGGCCGAAATGGCCGCCGACAGGCGCGATCGGGCCGCCTCCGCTTGCTGCCTGCTCTCCCAGTCGACCGCCGCTAGCGGCTCCACGAGCGCCTGGATGGCGCCGATCGCCGCCGCCAGCCAGGCGAGCGACTGCCCTTCGAGATCCGCCAACGCGGCCTCGGAGGCGAGCGCGTTTCCGACGGCGGCGAGAGCCAGCGACGTGGTCAGCGGATCCGTATCCGCTTCCGTCGATCGGCCGGCCGGGCCCACGCCGATCGAGGGCGACGACGGCGGCACGCCGGCCGAGGCGAGGAGACCGAACGCCGAGGCGATCCAGGTGGCGGCGCCGGCGGCGTCGGCAACGGACGCGGCCGCCGCGGTGACGGTCATCCCGTCGATGCGCAGGCCGACGGCCACCGATCCCAGCTCGGCGCCGATCGCCGTCGACGGCAGAGTGTCGATCGCCGTCGACCAGGACGAGCTGAGAACACCGACTACGTCCCCGCCGATCAGATCGTCGGCAAGGCTGGTCGCGCCTACCACGATCGCCGTCAAAGCGCTCGCGGCCGTGGCGATCGCCGCAAGGGTCGAGACCACTGCGCCTGGCGTCGCCGACCAGCGGCGGAACGTCGCCTGAAACTTGAGGCCTCGATAGAAATCGTCGGTCACCGACAGCTCGGCGCCGCTCTCATCGAGAATGCACAGCCTGGCTCCGAACAGCGGATGCACGAGCGTGCCCGGCCCGGGCGCATTGAACGCGGCTTCCAGCGCCAGCCCGCGGGCGGCGATGTCGTCGCCCAGGATGTAGCCGGTCACCGGTATCGGCCCGTTGGCGCGTCCGAGATCCTCGAAGAGAGTGCGATCGGTACCGGGCAGATCGAAGCCCATCAGCCGGCGGCCGGCCGATGTCCGGAAGTCGGGCGCGTGAAAGGCGATGCCGCGCCAGCTGGCGCGCAGATAGCCCGGGATGGCGGCGAGGCGATCGGCCATCAGGGCCTCCCGCCGTTCGCGCCGCGATCAGTGACGATCGGCACGCTCGGGTTGGTGGAGCTTACGGACGTTACGGTTCCCGGACCTTCGACTTTGACCGTGATCTGTCCCCCGATCGGGGGCATGTTGGCCGGATAAGGGTTGTAGCCCGGCATCGGCCCTGCGGTTCCGTAGGCGTCATAGCCCGGGTTCGCCCCCGGCTTGAACGCCCCTTTGAACTTGCTCACCGCCTGGTCGAGGGGGGAACCCTCTGGACCCCACCTTTTATGGTAGTCATCAAGAGCCGACTGCACGGCTTTTTCATTGGCAGCGTTTTCCTCACTGGACCTGCCACCGAACAGGCTGCCGAAGTTCATGCCCATTTCGAAAAATGGGTAGAGCGAGGTATAGGCAGTCGATGCCACACCGGCCAATCTCGTGAGGCTAAAAGCCGCAGCTGCGGCGGGTACGGCTGCGGGAGCCGCTGCTGCGGCGGGCGTCTTCATTCCCAGCAACCCCGCAGCGAATCCTATGGTTTTGAATACGGCCCAGGCCTGCACTGCGGCGCTCGCCACGTTGACGATTGCCGGCGACAGGCTGTCCAACGCTTTGATCGTTCCATCGACACCATCGGCCAGAACACCCATCTTGCCGGCCATCCATTCAAGAGGCTCCGAAAGACGCCGAAGCGACTGTTCGAATTTTTCATAGGCGCTCTGCTGCTGCTTCTCCGGGCCGGCCATGCGCGTATCGAAAGCGGCATTGGTGGTGTCGAGACCGGCCGCGTTGATCTGGTCGCGCAGCCCTTTATACTCATCGCGATGCAGAAGGAACGTGGCCAGAAAGGTCTTGGACTGCATGTCCGGAAACAGCTCGCCAAGCTTGGAGGCCTCGATCGCCGACGTCACGCGATCGCGGACGAGCTGCTCGGTATCGCCTTTCGAAAGTCCGCGCTTCTTCGCCTCCGCGACCGCCTTGTCGGCGGCGCTGCCGGCGTTTGTCACCTTCAGCACCTTGGCGAGCGTCGCTTCCAAAGGATCGATGCCCTTGGCCGCCGCGTCGGCCAGCACGGCGGGCATGTTGACGCCCATCTCCTCCATTCGCTTGTTGAAAGCGGGGCCGGTCGACTGGCTCAGGAAATTCTTGAAGTTGTTGGCGGCCGTCGCCGGATCGCCTGCACCCATCTGCGAGATCTGCAGCAGCGCGCCGACCCGCCCGATCGCGCCTTCGCCTTTGGAGCCCATCGACGCCATCAGCGGCGCGATCTCCGGCAAGTACTGCGCCATGGACTTCAGTTCGAACGCACCCAGGCGGCCGGCCTCGTAGAGCTTGGCGAGGTTCGCTTCCATCCGGTCGGCGCCGATTTCAAAGCTCTGGAACAGCGCCTTGGAGGTTGTCGTCATGTCCTCAAGGGCAGCATTCGCGGCCGTTGCCACCTTGGCGATCTGCGGCACCATGGTGGTCGCCGCGTCTTCAGGCAGGCCGGCGCCGATCAATTGGTTCTGGGCGCCGACGATGTCCTGCGACCGCTGGCCGACCGCCTTGGCCGTCGTCTGGGCCCAGGTTTCCGTCTTCTTGATCCAGCGTTCGGCCTCGGCGCCTGCCTTGCCGAGGATGATGGCGGTATCGCGCGCCGATGCGTCGAAGGCGGTCAGCGACCTGAGGCCGGCCGCGAAGCCGCCGGTCAGCACCAGGCCGAGCGCCCCGAGCTTTTCCGAGATGAACCCGATCGAGCGGCCGACCAGGCTGAAGATCGAAACGGCCTTCGATCCCCATGAGCGGATCTTGCCAAGCAGCCCGTTGAGCTTGCCGCCGAGGTCGTCGCGGAGGCGCAGCACGACCTGCATGATCATGTCGCGCCCGCCCATCTGACCTCCTCAACTCTGCTTGTTGACCCACTCGAAATGCAGCGACAGGCAGGATGCCCAGAAGGAGATTTCATCGGTCGTCATCGCCAGGATGACGTCGGGACCGAAGCCGGTATTGGCGGCGATGTAGCCGATGCGCCGGCGCCGGTCGCGTTCCTCCACGTCAAAAAAAGCTGTCGAGCACCTCGCCGGCCCGGGTAATGTCGGCGCTGTCGAGCTTGTCGTAGAGTGCCTTGATGATGGCGACGTGCTTGTGCAGCGACCGCGCCAGAGCCACGATATGCGAGGTCTCCTTGGACGCCGCGCGAATGGCGTTGATGTCGGCGCCGTTGAGCCGGTGGAACAGGAACTCGTCGAAACGCTCTTCCCGCACCCCGCCCTGGCCCTTGATGGTCACCGATCGGGGGTAAAGAAGCGGCAGCGTGACCGATCCGTTCTCGTTGAGGATGGCGCCCTTGGGCAGCTTCTTGATGTCCTCGGCCTCGGTCTCGACGGCGTCCACGCCTTCGGGAATGACGACGGCGGGCGCTGGCTTGTCGGCCTCGTCCAGGTCGACGACGATTTCGGTGTTGGTCTGGTCTCGCGCGGTCATCTCAGCTGATCTCCTCGTACTCGCCGAAGGCCCACTTGAGCGGAACCTTGCCGCCATCGCCGCCGGAGAAGTCGGGCCGCTCGGTCATCCAGGCGGCGTAGGCGACGATCGTCTGTCCGGTGTCGCAGTGGATCTGCAGTTCGCCTTCGGCGGTTGTGTAGAGGTCCGACGCACGCTGCCCACGGGCCAGCAGCGTCGTGATCTCGAGCGTCGACGGCACGAACTCCTGGCTGCGGGCGGCGCCCCGGCCATAGGCGACCGTCTTGTTCTGCAGGCCTCCGAGCATGAACTTCGCGCCGGGTTCGACGGCAAGCGTCACGCCATTCCAGACGACGTCGATGACGCCGAGTGACTGAGACATGGTGTCCTCCTATCAGGCCGCGAACTCGAGCAGGCCGGCCAGCACGATCAGGTTGCCGGCGATCATCACCGGCTGGCGCCCGTTGAGGCGGTTCCGGTCGACGTCGTCGATGGCGAACATGGAGTTCTCGCGCGTGTAGGCGATGTCCTGGATCCACACGGCGTCGAGGTACTTCTTGGCGCGCGCCATCCAGGTGCCCAGCATCTTGCGCGGCGTCACCACGCTCTCGTCGGTGTCGAGGCTGGAGGCCGCCGGCGACTCGTCCTGGACCAGCTTGGCGCGCGGGTACTGGCTGGTCACGAAGGTGTTCCAGTCGTAGCGGATCCGGCTCATGGTCTTGGGCACCATGATGTCCAGCCACGCCTCGTCGTCGACGCCGGCCGACGTCTTCTGGTAGGTCGTCACGATGCGGTTGACCGTCACCGTGCCGTCGTCGAGCCGGTCGAAGGTGCTGAGGCCCTTGTTGAGGAGGAGGTTCTGTTCCTCCTCGGTGTAGCAGTCCTCAGGCTTGGGGGCCTTGAGGCCGCCGAGCACCAAACTGCCGAGCTGGCGAGCCGGATCGTCGGTCAGATAGCGCGTGGCGACGGCGGCCATCACGGCCGCCCACTCCCAGGGCGCGTTGGGCGAGGCCTTGGCCGGTAGCGCCGACACGAACGGCGAGTTGCGGCTCGACGACCAGGTCGTGCCGGCGGCGTAGGTTGCGGAGAGGCCGACATAGGTGTGCGCGTCGAGCTTGGCCATCGCGTCGTAGCGGCGCGCCATCTCGGCGTCGACCAGGGCCATGTTGGCGCTGTCCGACCACTGGATCGGGAAGTCGGTGAACCACTCGTTGGTGACGAGATCGAACACGCCCTGAACGGTGGGATCGGTGGCGCCGGCCGTCGTCTGCCCGACGGCGACGGAGATTCCCGCCGGCGTCGTCTCGTCGTCGTAATAGTTGAGGCGGATATCGACCGCCGACCCGCACGTTCCCTTGGCCTTGGCGGTAAGCGTGACCACGCCGACCGCCGACGTCGCCGTGAACAGAAGCGACGTCTCCTCGTTGATGGCCGCGGCGATCGCCGTGGCAATGGTCGTGACGGTGTCGATGCTGCTGACGCCGATCGGCAAACGCTTGCCGCCAATATAAAGCGCCAACGTACCGCTGTCGGTCGGCGCTCCGGTCACGGTGATCGTGCGCACGGCGGCAACGGCGCCCGCGGCGTCGGCCACGCCGATGGCCCACAGCTCGGAGATCCGGTTCACCTTCCGGAAGGCCGCCACCATCTGGGCCAGCGGCGAGCCGGCGCCGAAGAAGGCCGGCGCATCGGTGTCGCGGGTTATCGGCTTTCGAACGAGCGCCGACGCGGTGGCGCCGGTTGCCATCTGGCCGACAAGCAGCACCTTGGTCGGGTAGTCGTAAAGACCGCGCCGGTCGTAGCGCGGGCGGATCTCGGCGTAGGTGCCCTTGCGCTTCCAGGAGTATGGGATCTGGTCGAAGGAAATGGACGGCGACGCCATGGCGATCAGCCCTTCTTCTTGGGTTCGGGTGCGGTCTCGGTTTCAGGCGGTGCGTCGGTGATGACCGCATCGCCATCTGCCTCGCGCCGGCGCCAGAACAGGGTAAGCTCCGGCACGGTGATGCCGGCGTCGGGAACACGACGGCCGTCCGGGCCGATCAGGACGAGGTCGGAGGTCTTGGGCTTCACCAGATACATCGATCACTCCATGGAGATGGTGCCGAAGCCGGCGTCGGCGCCGTTGGCCATCCAGCTGGCGCCGAGGCGTAGGAAGTCCTCGAGCGTTGCGGATGCGATGCCGTCGCCGACCGACATCGGAATGGAGGTCGTCAGTCCGGCGATCTCGGTCGTCTCGTCGATCCAGTCGGCCCGCTCGATCGCGTTGGCGCCGGTGACTTTTATTGTTCCGACGTCGTCGATCGTGAAACCGTGCAACAGGTAGCTGGCGGCGGTGAGCATGCCGAACAGGCCGACGCCCCTCGCGTCGCCGAGGAACCGGCGCGAGATCTCGGCATTGTCGACGACGAGGTAGACCGTGAAGGACGCGTCGCCTTTCAACAGCCGCTGCGACGCTGCCGCGGGTTTGAAGTCGACCCAGGAGATGGCAATGCACGGCTTGCGCCGCGTGACCTTCAGCCACTCGTCCCTCGACGGCGTTGCCGACATCATCTGCAGGTCGAACAGTCGCTCCGGAAACACCGTTCGAAGTCTGTTCGACACGGCATCGAACACGCGGTGAAACTGCGTCTTGGGCTCCGGAAGCGTCACGATGGGGTCGACCATCAGATGATCCCCCCATAGCGGCCGGAGTAGATGACCTGCTCGCGGTCCTCGGTCATGGCGCCGCTGTCGGCGCCGGCGGCATCGGCGATCGCGGTGCCGTCATCGCCCGACGACGCCCCGGCGATCATCGCTTCGCCCTTGGCGACCTTGCCGAGCCAGGCGACCGTTTCCTTTCGGGCGTCCGTCATCTGGGTCGATGGCTCGCGGCCGTCGCCCTGGGCCAGCTCGTGGCGGGCGATGATAAGCACCGCGGTCACGATCTCGCGCGGCGGATCGGAGAGCGGCACCTGGTAGCGGGCCCGGAGATAGCTGTCGACGATCGCCGTCGCCTCTTCCAACGCCCCCGCGCAGCGCGCGCCGTCGACAGCCACCTCGGCGCCATAGGCGGCGCTGAGGCGGGCGATCTCGGTCTCGCCGTACTTGTCGATCAGCTGCTGGGTGGTGGCGTAGGACATGGGTCACTCGGCGTCTTCGGGCAGAGAAACCCGGCCTGGCTGAAAAACGGCACGGTTGAGGGCCATGAAGCCGAGCTCGATGTTGGTTCTGGCGATGGCCAGCCAACGCGCGTCGACAGGAAGCACGCCGGGTCCCTTGGGCGTCAGGCGATCGATCTGCCGCAAAACGCGCTCTTCGAGTTCCTTGTGGTAGTTCACTTCAGCGACGCTCTGTTCGCTTTGCGGCCGATAGCCGGCGACCGGCAGGCCCTCGTGCTTGGTATCCATGGTCGCCCTCGTCACTCAGCCTTGTTTTCGCTACCGGTGGAATCGGCAACGGCAGCTTCGGGCTGAGAAGCGCCCGTCTGGTCGTCGCCGGTCTGAGACGCGGCGGCAGCGGCAGCCTTCTTGCCCGTATCCGCCTTCGCAACCTTGCCGACCTTGCCGGCCGGGGTGGCCGGCGAAGTCGTCGAAGCGGCGGTGGGTTCGCTCTTCGCCGGCTTCTCGCGAAGCGTCACGTCGCCCCTGGCGAGGTCCTCGTCGATCTCGATGGTTTCACCCGCCAAGACCACACGGCCGAGGCGGAAGGTCTGGGACAGGACAGTGTAGGACTTGACAGCCATGTGATGTGCTCCTTGCCGGGGTGTCGCTTGCGGCACGCAAGCGGCGCCCTGGGAAAGAGCGGCGGAGCAGTGCCCCGCCGCAGCCGTCGCCCGACGCGAGACCAGAAATCAGGCGAAAGCGTCCTGGATGAAGTAGCCGACGTCCTTGGCGCAGACATGCTCGCGCACCCGCTCGCCGACGCGGATGACCTCGCCGCCCTTGAGACCGACGTTCGTGTCGAAGTAGGAGAGCGCCACGGCGCCGCCGCAGTCGGCGGTGAAACCGAAGGTAGGCAAGTTGCCACCGGGGCCGCCCTCGGGGTTGATGTGAAGGAGCGCCATGTGCTTGCCCCACACCTGACCGATCGAAACGTCCTGGCCGGGCGCACTCGCATTGAGCTGGCCTTCACCGACGAGCAGCCCCTGCAGTTCGAACAGTTCGACGAACTGCTCGCGGCTGATCATGCCGTCGCCGGAAATGCCGCCCTTGACGGACTTCACCATCTTGGGATGCGCGCGAAGCTTTCCCCAGCCGTACTTGGACAGGACCGCGTGTGTCGGCCGCGCGACGAACGTGCCGTCGAGAGCCGCATTGATCACGCCGACTGGGTCGGAGTTGGCGTAGTCGCTGAGCTGGCTGGTGCCGGACAACTGGACGCGCCGGGTCGAAGCGTAGGTGCCGGCCGCGAACACGATGTCGGCCACTCGCTTCTCGCGAGCGATCTGCTTGATCGCAGTGAGACCGGTCGTGGCGCGGGCGCGGGGATCGTAGCGCGAGGCGTTGGCGGCACGCTGCGCGGCCGCGTCGTCGCTGTCCGTGACCGGGATCGACGACTCCCAGCCGAAGTCCTCGACAGACGAGTCTTCCTTCTTGGAGGCGAACTCGATGCGCGGGGTCTTGCCGCGACGGCCAAGCTTGCCGTTGGGCGCCGAGAAGTCTTCGAGACCGTAGACGTCGTACTGAAACGAACTGCCGGTCGGGACGCGCGGCAGCACCTGGTCGGCGATCAGCGCGGCGACGGGATTGGTATAGCCGATGGCGATCGCCGTCAGAACGGGATCGACAACGAAGGGACGCGGGTTGGCCATGGTGTGTTCGCTCCTTAGCCCTGGACCGCGCCGGGCAGTACGATGACGTCGATGATGTCGCCGGCGACACCAGACGACAGGGCGATGGCGCCGGTCTGAGCGTTGACGCCGGTGGCCGGGGCGGCGGCCACCGCCTTGCCATCGGCATCGGCGGTCAGCTTGGCGCCGCGCGTGACGTTGCCGCCGCAGGTGATCTTGGCCGGACCGAGCATGGTGATGTCGACCATGTCGCCTGACGCGCCGTCGAGATCGACGACACCGATGAGCAGGTCGGTCGAGGCGGCGGCCTGGACGACGGTGTCGGTGGCCGAGAATTTGGCGAAGCGCTTGCCGACGATGGCCGCCCCAGCCTTATAGCCCTTGATGTAGTCCACGGGATCAGCCTCCGGAGACGGCGAGCACGCAGTCGGCCCAGGCCTTGCCGGGGTGTTCCTTCTGGTGCAACTGCGCCTTGGTGATGATGTCATCGACGTTGGTGACGTCGGCGGTCGGGGTCGCGCCCTTCTGGCGGATCGGATCGAGGCCGCCCGAGTGGACCGACGCCATGGCGGCGACCTCCTTCTCGACGCCTTCGGGATCCTTGGCGTGGCGGCTGATGTAATGGTCGCGCAGCGCCTTGATCGGCTTGCCGTCGCGGATGGCGCCGTCGACGTAGGCCGTCGCCTTGTCCTTGGCGTTGTCGGCCCTGAGCGTGTCGAGCTGGCTCTGCAGCGTCACGACCGTTTCGGCCAGCTTCTTGCTGTCGCCGGCGGCCTCGGCGGTTTTGACCACCGACTGCAGGTGGACGATCAGCTCGTCGGGCTTGGCGTCGGCCTTGGCGCCGGCGGCCGTCGCAAGCGAGGCGATCGTCTTGGAGTGGGTTTCGACCTGGTCGAGCGCCTTGCCGATCGCCGCCGAGACGGCGGCCTCGTCGGCATCGGCCTTGAGACCGAGGCGCGTCAGCAGTGCTTCCGGAAACGGCATCGTGTCTGCCTTCTGGTGAAGTGAATGAAGAGTGAGGTTGGGGTCGTTGGTGAACGACGCCCGGGCGATCGTCCGCACCTCGGCCGGTGAAGACTTGGTGACCGTGATGACCGGGGAGATTCCGCGATAGGCCTTATCGTCCCAAAGAGCCTTGCCGGCCCTGTTCAGCTCCACCCGGCCCCAGATCCCGTCCGCCTCCATCTTCATCTCGACGATCCAGCCGCGCGCCGGTGCCGGGCTGCCCCGGGGGGCGGCCAGGTCGGTCGAGTGACATTCGTCGAGGACGATCTTGCCGCGAGCGAGCGACGCCTTCATCACGGCCGCCGGGTCCTTGAGAACGTAGGGGCCGCGACCGTCGGCGCCGGTGAACTCGCCGGCTGGGAGAAGATGGAGCCAGAGATCTTTGCCGTCGACGAGATCGGCGGCATTGAGCTCGAGGATGAGGGTGGCGATGGTCTCGTTCATGACCCGCCGACCATGCGACGGGCACCCCTCACGATACACCCCATCGGCGGCAGGGGTGCGCGCACCACCACCGTTCGGGGCCATCATGGATAAGGGTGGCGATTAAAACGAGTTTCAAACGGGAAAATCGCCCCGTGGAAGCCCATTCACGGTCCGGAGGCTACACCGGCCCGCCCCGATCGGCAATCGCCCTCAGCGACCGCCTGACGCGGATCGCATCAAAACCAGCTCCAGAACGTCCTGGATCTCCTCCTCGTCCTCCTTGTCGAAGTCGAGATAGGGTCGCGCCGGTATGGTGACCTTGGTCGCGAAGAAGAGGCCGCTGGCCATCTTGAACACGAGGTACTTGCCTTTCTTCGGCCGGATGACGGCGCCCATCTGGTGAGGGCGGGCGTAGATGCTGTTCGTGCCGACATGAACCTCGTTGGCGCCGGCCGCGAAGGTGATCGACTGCATGAGCGAGCCGGATGCCCTGAGGATGCCGGGCCCACGTTTGATGGGTGCATAGCCGGGATGGAGAGCTTTCCAGCCGATGTGATTGGGTCCGGATCCGCGACGCAGTCGATCGCGGCGGATCTTCGCAAGCCCGCTGCCGATCGGCATCAGGGCCTGTTTCGAGGCGCCCGATAGCGATCGCAGCCGCCGTCTCAATTCCTCGTCTTCGACCCTGGCGACGAGCGCGCTGCCGGCCATCAGCCCTTGTCCTTCCTGCGTCGGCGCTTCGTCTTCGGTGGCTCTGCAACCGGCGCCGGTTCGATGATCAGCGGCGGTTCGTCGTCGGCCGGGTTGTAGGTCCGGACGATCTTGCCGCGGTCCGGCAGCGGCGGCGCCGGCGGCGTCGGTGGCGGCGGGCGGTAGTTCGGCCCGGCCTGCAGCACTGCATCGTGCGGCACGCGAACCTCGCCTTTCCAGGCCATGCCGGGGTTGTAGGCAAAGCCCGGGTCGACGCCCTTCGGCGTCAGCTGCGTTCTGGTCGACGAGCGTCCCACAAGCTTTGCGGAGATGTCCAGCGGTGGCGCCTGGTCAGGCCCCGTCTTGCCCTGGCGGGCGAGCCCGCGGGCCGTGACGCTTTCGCTAATGCAGCCGCAGCCGAAACCGTTCGGCGGGTAGTTCGTCAGCCACCACGGATCGTCGGCCCGGAGCGTCAGGCCGTCCCAGCTCTTGTGGTCAAGCCGCGGGTGCGGGTTGCCGGAATGCCGGTAGACCCAGAACGGATAGATGGCGAGAACGTCGGGGTCGGTCTGCTGGGCGTAGCGGCCGGCGGCGTAGGCCATTCGGAGATTGGTCTCGTAGATGGTGCGAATGCGCCAGGCCTCGCTGCGCGGGTTTCCTTCTCCCGTCCAGCCATGCCAGCCGTGCTTGTCGACGATCGAGTAGAAGTCCTTGCGGAACTCGCCGAGCGTCGTGCCCTGCTCGATTGCCTTTTGGATGGCCGTTTGAAAGTCCTTCACCAACGCTTCGGTGGCCGCGCCGGCGACCATGAAGGCGCGCGAGTGGGCGGTCTCCCAGACGTCCGTCCACCGCTGTGTCGGCACCGCCGTCTTCTGGGCCATGAAGTCGATGGCCTCCTGAAACGGCAGGTCGATGGCCTCTATGGTTGACGTCATCACCATGGGTCAGCGCTCGCCTTCGATCTCGTCCATCAGCGCCGCCTGGCCGGCCAGGTGGGCCAGCGCCATGCCGCGTCGCATGGCGATGGCCAGCTCCGTGGCATCGAGCTTCAGCGTCTCGAGGCGGGTAAGCGCATCCGGCAGGCTGGTTGCCTGCATCAGCGCCACGCGGATCTCCTCGGTCAGGCCGTTGAGCGCGCCGGCGGCGTCGCGCTCGAGGCGGTCGGTCAGTCGTTCGACGGCCAGGTCGTTGCCGCGCTGGCGCGCGTTGAGCGCCTTTTGCAGCGCGCCGCCGATCGTCGCCGACGGCTCGGTGGCGGGCGGCGTGGCCTTGCCGCCGATCACCTCGTCGTCCGGCTCGGGATCGCTGACGCCGAGGCGCCCCCGGATCTCCGACGCCTTGACCGTCAGCCCGGCCGGCAACAGCTTGCCCAGCGCGTCCGCCAACTCCTTGACAGGCAGCTCGTCCGGCCGGCCGACGTTGACGCGCGGATACTCGTCCTGCGGCCCGAAGTTGAGGGCGACGATGAGCGGCACCAGCTGGCGGGTGATCGTGGTTCCGACGGCGACGCCGTCCGACCGCTCGATGTCCTCCTGGACGAGGCGATGCTCCTGCGCCACCGCATGGCCGCCGGCGACCGCGTCCGTCGTGGTCGTCTGGCCCAGCACCGCCTTGGACAGCTCGTAGTCGAGGTACTTGGCGCGCTTTTCGTAGAGGTCCGCCGACTGCCCCACCTGTCCCGTCTGGATGAACTCGACGTCCATCGACTTCGGGAAGATCGCAGCCAGGTCGCCGGCGATGTTCTTGACCGCCTGCCAAAGCACGCGCCGGTCTTTGTCGGTCGACGACGACTCGTAGCGCCCGACGCGGATCGGCAAGCCGTAGCGCTCGCAGAACATCGCCCAGTCGCGGTCGGTGAACATCTTGAGCATCCAGCCCCACAGCGCCACCCGGCCGAGGCCGCCGCGGATCAGCTGGCCGCTCTTGTAGCGATGGGTGTGGACGACGAACTTGTGCTCGGCGAGCGGTGCATAGGTCACGCCCTCGCGCAGCCGGATCGTCTGACCGTCCACCGGATCCGGCGCAAACCAGGTCGGCGGCCGGTGGATCAGCCGCTTCGGCCAGAAACGGTCGCGGTCCGTCTGCCAATCTATCTCCAGGACGGAGAAGCTCTTGCTGATCGCGTCGAGCATGTCGAGCATCGAGTCCTGCACGACGCCGGTCTCGATCCAGTCGCGCACGAACTGGGCGTGCTGCTGGTAGGGCTCCTCGTCGCCGGCGGCCTCGACCGTGATCGGCAGCTGCATGACCGCGCGCTTTCGGGTCGACAGCACCGCCATGTAATGGCCGCTCTTCTCCTCTGCCTCCTCGGCGAGTTCCAGGAAGGCGCGCGGGTCGCCGTTGTCGGCCTGGCGAAAGATCTGCGCCAGGCGATAAGGCGTGATCCCCATCGAGGGATATTGCGACGGCCGCACCGACCGCCACGACGTGTCCGGCGGCAACGCCTCGCCGACCAGGTCCGAGGCGGCAATGGCCTTGTTGTCCGGCCCGACCAGACCGCGCTTCGATTTCTTCGCCATCAGAGGCTCCTGAGGTTGGGCAGCAGGCTGTCGGACTCGTCGAAGAGAAGCGGGCTCTCACCATCGTCGTCAGGTGAACTGCTGGCACCGGCGGGCGTGTATGCATACTCGGCTCGTTCGCTGCCGGCGGCATTGATGCCGAGGAACGCGGCCCATGTCCTGTCGGCGTGATCGTCGTCGCGCTCGGCGATGAAACGGAACGCGCCCGTCGGTCCGGCGACACGGCGGAGCTTGTGCAGGTCGGTCCGCAGTGCGTTGTTGCCCTCTGGAATGCGGACAGTGCGATCTTCAAACCGCTCCTTGCCCGCCGTTGCCATAATCAGCTTGTTGGGCGGCGTGAACAGCACGCCTTCGACGCGGCTGTCTCCATATCTGCGCTGCGCGTCTTCCACGACCTTTTCGCCCATTCCGGTCTGATCGATACAGGCGCGAGCGACCCGATAGCGCTCCATCACATCGTCGAACGCCTCGTCCATCTCGGCGAACGTCGCCCTCTTCTGCTCGATGATTTCACGGCACCACAACACGTCGCCGATCAGCTCCCATACCCAGATCACGTGCAGGTCGTGTCGGCGGCCGATGTCGCGTCCCACGAAGCATACACCGCCCTGGTAGAACTCCGGCTTGCCGGCGAGTTCTTCCTCACAGGTGGCGATCAGCTCGTAAGTGAGCCAGGCGCTCGCCTCGTCGAGCCATTGCAGCTCGAACTCCTGCGCCCATAGATCGTCGTCGCCCAGGCCGGCGCGCAGTTCTTCGACGTTGCGCGGCAATCCATCGGCGACCGCTTGGTAGATGTCGACGATATGGCGGGACCAGACCTTGTCGTCGCCGGTCATCAGCTCGTAGAACTTGCCCTGGCGTCCCTTCGGCGTCGACGTGACGCGAATATCCCAGCCGGCCGAGATGATGGGGAACAGCGCGCCCCAGATTTCCCGGCTGTCGCGATGGATGGCGAACTCGTCGAGAAACACATTGCGAGAAAAGCCGCGCGCCGTATCCGGATTGGCCGGAAGGGCGGTCACCTTCGATCCGTCGCCAAAGGTGACGTCGAAAGCCGTGTAGTTGAAGCCGGCGTCGCTTTTCCAGTCGTAGCCGTCCATGGCATCGAAGGCCAATCCGTGGGCCTTCGCATGGCGCTTGACCCCCTCGTCGATTGTTTCCTTGGCCTGGCGCTCGCCGCGGCTGAGTATCACCCACGGGTCGCGCTTGCCGAGGATCGATGCCTCGACATTTCGGTCTACGATCTCGTAGGTGGTCGTAAAGGTCTTGCCGGTCTGGCGGGCAAACATCCCGATCTTCATACGGGCTTTGTCTTTCGCCCATTTCTGCTGATACTTGAGGAGAAGCGGTGTCATGTTCACGCGCTCCCGTAGGCTTCCCGGATCGCCTTTAGCGCCGCCATCGCATCGGCCATGCGGCCACCATTTTCAGCTTGGTTCAGCGCATCTTCCGCCGTCTTCTTGACCTTGTCGGCGCGCTGCCGCTCCTGCTCGAGCAGCTTTTTTGCCTCGACGTAACGCACCTGGTCGGACCGTGCCGCCGTGGACAGATCCTTCAGCGCCTTGGCGATCTGGCCGGCCTCCTTGGGATCGAGCTGGGCCGGCTCGCCGTCCTCGCCCTTTTGCAGTTCCATCAGACTGGCGTGCAACATCTGCACGTTGAGGCGCGCCATCCGGTCGTCGGCGCCCTGGTCCTCCATGCGCGACATGATCGCCTCGGCAGCGGCCCGGCTGTCGTTCAGCCGCTTGGCAACCGCGTCCCATTTCTTGATGTGCTCGCCGAGGCCGGTCCGGCTTACGTCCGCGACGCCGAGCGAGCGCAGATGGGCGAGGATCTCGTCGATGGTGCGGCCCTGCCGACGCAGGTCGCCGATGGCGTCGCGCAGCTCCTGCGGCAAACGATCGATCTTGGAGGGCCGCGCCATGTCAGGCCTCCGGATAGTCGATGCCGGGGACCGGGTCGATATGGCGCTTCAGGAAGCTGCGGCCGCGCTCGGTGATTTCGAGCGTGCGGACGCGCCCCGCATAATAGAGTGTCTTGGTCAGGCCGGCCTTCTCCATCATCTCGGCATCGCCGGCCAGCGCCTCGTCGGACTGGAGGCGCCCGCGAAAGCCAAGGGCCTCAAGCGCCTTGCGCAAGACGCTCTCGTTGACGGCGCCCTCGTTCTCGCGGACCACCCGGAGTGTGGCGAGGCGACGGGACGTGGTGATGTTGTCGACAAAATCGGTCACTGGGCGGCCCCCAAAAGGTGGTTTTCAACGCGGGTCAGGGCGCGGTTGATCGACTGCATCTCACGCTCGAGGGACTCCATCCGAGCGACGGTGCGCGCGAGCTGCTGGTTGACGTCGGCAATATCATCGGCATCCGGCAGGTGCTTGAGCTCAATCTCGACCTTGTCGAGGCGACGCTCCACGGCGTTGACCCGATCGCCGACGGCGGCCGCCGCGGCCGACGCCGCTTTGGCCGGGCTGGTCAACCAGACCCACACCGCTGCCGCCGTCGATATCAGCGCGCCGATCGCCGGCGCCCACTGCCTCAGCTCTTCCATCATTTCCCCCGGCGCGGCTCGGAGTGCGCTTGGTGCCCCGTCCAGACGGCGAGGTAACTGGCCGCCAGCGCCGGCGAATCTCGGATGTAGTTGGTGTTCTCGGCGTTCCGTTCGGCCGACGGGCTGAAGTTGAAGCTCCCCGTCACCACCGATCGGTCATCGACGATCACCACCTTGTTGTGGTTGATCGGGTGCTGGTAGTCGCAGCCCCACGCCACTCCGGCCTTGTCGAGGACGTCGAGCACCGGCACCAGCCGATCGGCGTCGCAGGTCTTGCCGTCAATGACGACGCGGACGTCGACGCCCCGATGAGCGGCGGCGCGCAGCGCGTTGACGACCCGTCCGTTGGAAAGCTGGTAGGTCATCACCCGGACGTCGGTCTTGGCCTCGCCGATCGCCGTTGCGACCAGCCGGGCCGGCGCGTCGCCGGGCGCAAAGGCCGTCTCGATCGACGCCCCGGTCAGGTCGATCGGCGCCGCAACCGCCGGCACCATCAGCGCCATCACGATCACCGCCGCCGCAAAGCATCCCCGCATGGTCCGTACCTTTCCTGGAACCGTCGGCGGCTCTCGTCCGCCGCCTCGATCGACACCCGAGCCTCCCGGGTTGTCTCCTCGATCGCCGCCAGCCAACCGGCAGCTCTCTCTTCTCGCCCGCCACTGATCCGGATCACCACCCGGACGAGCGCCAGGATCTCCTTTATCGCCCCCATCCGCACAGCGCCTTGCCGACGGCGTTGTGCGCCTTGATCTCGGCAACCGTCGTCTCGGTGTCCTTCGACGACCAGGTGATCGGCTTTGCGACCGAGCAGAACGTGGCGTGAGCGATCGGCTCCATCGCCGCCGCGTCAGTCCCGCCGCCATCCGTCGTCGTCGCGCAGGATGCCAGCAGGATCGCGGCGGGCAGCATCAGCAGCCGCGAGCCTTGCCGCATCCGCCTTTGCGATCTCGTCGAGAGCATTTCGAAGCGCCTTTGAAACGGTTGCCGACGCCGTGTCCCCACCCTTGGCCCGCGCGTCGAAGTAGGCAACGGCGAGACCGACCAGGGCAAGGACGATCTTGCCGACGAGGGTCATGATCCGCCGGTCGCCCGAACCTTGGCCACGGCCACCCGAACGGACGTACCGGCCGCAATTTCTCGCGCCAGGGACTCGAGGTCGGGCCTGCCACCGCTTTCGGAGATATCGAGGCGCGACCAGATCATTTCGGCGAGCGAAGTCGGCCCACCCACCCAGGACAGCAGCGCCGAGGGAATACGATCGAGCGCGTACTGCAGGATGTAGGCCGCCACCGGCAGGCGGACGTTGACGTCCAGCACCTTGTCTTTGGTCGCGCCGGCCACCGAGTTGATGCCGTAGGCAACGGCTCGCTCCAACAGTTGCTCGACGCGCAGCGTATCGATCCAGGCCTTAGCGGCGCCGGGCAGCTTGCGGATCATCCAGGTGATGATGCCGGTGATCAGCGCGAACAGAGGCACCGCCAGCTCGTTGAGAATGTCGCCAATCGGAATGGTCACGTGCGTGGTCGCAGCGTCGGCAGCCCAGGCGGGGGCGACCAAGAACGTCGCCGTCGCCGCGATGACGATCCCAAGGACCGCCTCGCCAAGCTTCGGCCGCCGGCCGGGCATGAAAACCAGCCAACACACGGCGGCAAGCGCCAGGAAGATGAGCGCAAGGTGGATGAGGTAGGACAACATGGGTCAGCTCTCCCGGATGTAGGGCTTGAGCGCGGCCCAGGTCTTGGCGGCGACGATGCCGTCGACCTTGAGCCCGCGCATGGTCTGGAAATGCTTGACGACCAGCTCGGTCGCCGCGCCGAAGTCGCCGTCGACACCCAGCATGAGTGTCCGCGAGTTGGCGACGTTGAGCGCACGCTGCAGCGTTTCGACGGCGTCGCCCTCGGCGCCGCGCTGCAGCGTCGGCAGGGCCGGCGCCGTCGGCAGATCGGCGGCGAACGCCTTGGCGACGGCCTTCTTGGCGCGGGACAGGTAGGCCCGGCGATCGGCGAGGCCGTTTTTGCCGCCGTTGATCTCGCGGGTGGCGCCGACCAGGTCGTCGGCGTCGGCGTAGGCGTTGAGATTGTGAACGAGCCAGTACCAGGCGGCGGCGTAGCCCGCCCACGGAAACTGCGCCATCAGGTCCGGGCGCGTCTCGAAGTCCGGCGCGTCGGAACGCCAGCGCCGGATCCACTGGCCGAACTCCGCATAATTGCGGCGGCCGGTGTTCATAATCAGGCTGCGCCCTTTGAAGCGCTTGCCGTCACCCGGCTGGGTGTTGCCCAGCGTCTTGACGCGGCCCTCGTAGGCGGCTCCGGAGTCATACTCCTCGAGCGCCGAATAGCCGTCGCTCTCGTGACCGACCTGCGCGAGGAAATGAGCGATGCGAAGGGGAGTTTCGGCATCGGCGAGGTCGAGCACCTCGGGCAACATGCCGCCGAAGGCGTCGATGATCTGACCCTGGCGGGCACCCTTGTAGCCGCGAACGGTCGGAGCGATCGCCCGGAGCAGGGCCTTGCCGTCAATGGTGATGAGCTTCATCGTCGCCTCGTGTTGTCGAGGCGAGAGTGCGATTTATGGTGGTGGGAGTTTACCCCTGCCGCCGCAGGGGCCTAGCCGGTCGGGTCGAGCAGGTCGAGCTGCTGGCCGGCCGTCGGCTTGTTGCCGGATGCGTCGGAGAGACTATTCGAGAGCCCGGCGAGCCGCAAGCTTTTGTAGACGCCGTTCTCGGTCATGGTCAGACGCCGGGCAATGTCGCGGATCGTCATGTCGCGTCCGCGATAGATCTGGATGCGCCAGGCGAGCGCCAGCGGCACGCGCATCCAGTCGCCGGCGTAGCGCTTCTGCAGGCGGGCGATCAGCTCGCCGTCGATCGTCTCGGCCAGCGCCGAGGACTCGCTCTTGTGCGGCACGTAGACCGCCGTGCCGCCATGCGCCTCGATCAGCGCAAGCGCCGCCTCCCGCGATCCGCAAAGATCGCAGAGCCCCTTCAGGTCGGGCGTTGGAGGCGGCAGTTGCTCGGTCACGGCGCAGCCTCGATGTTGCGGATGGTGATCGCCGTGGACTGGTCGCCCCGGCGATAGACCAAGTGCGCCGTGTAGCGGCCGGTCGTCTTGGTGCGATGGAGCGACGACGACCGGCATAGCTCTCCCGCGCCGATCGCCGCTTCGATCAGCCCATCGCCGGCGACGAGCTGGCGGGCGATCGCCTGCATTGCCTCCCAGGTAAGATTGACGCGATAGGACTTCGGACGGCGCTTACCCATTTATCCTCTCCCCAAACTTCGCAATGTCGTTTCCCCAGACGTCGTTACCCGGCCAGGGCTCACGGGCGAACAGCTCGACGCCGGGAACGTCTGGCAACAGGAGGTCCAGCGCCTCGCGTGTTTCAGGCGGCTTGCGCGAGTGTTCTCGGCGGATTGCCTCGATCGCTGTCGGAAAGGCGTCCACCACGGTGATGATGACGTTCCGAACCGATCTCGAATGGATTCTGGGCTGGCCGACGGTGCCGATGATGTAGGGCTCGGTCGAGCTGCGGAAAATCTTGCCGGTGCCCATGACAGGCCCGCCGTCCTTCGTCTGCTTCAGCCACGCGCCGCCCGTCTTGTAGGTCAGCCCGAGGCTGACCATCAGCTCCATTGCCTTCTTGAGGTGCGGCCAGGTCGACCACATCCACACCAGCGCATTCGGAGCGAGCAGTTCCAGGATGGGCAGTTGGCTGAGTTCGCCGATCGTCATGGTCGGGTAATGAGCTTCGGGCGATTTCTCGTAGCCCGCAGGACTCCACATCTCGTAGGCCCATGGCGGGTCGATCAGCATCTTGCCGTAGTGGCGCGGCTTGAGGGGGGCGAAGGCGAAGGTCATGCCGCCTCGCCTCCAAACAGCGCGTTTCCGCCGGCCTTGGCTTCGCGGTACTCCTCCAGCCATCTCTCCCAGGCCGGTTTGGTGACGTAGTGGTTCATGTAGGCGAGCATCCACTCGCGGGGCTTCGGCAGGCCCCGAAAGTCGAGCAGCTCCAGCAGCCCCAGCGGATGCGCCTGTCCGAGCGAGACGTAGATGAAATCCCGGAACCGCTCGAAGTTCTCGCGCTGCCTCGCGCCGAACTCGTCGAGCGACGGCGTCATGAAGTCGTCGAGCTCGGCCACGCCGTGCGCCAGCGCCCAGAGTCGCGCCCCGACGCGCTCGTGAGGCCTGCCGGTCAGGTGGCCGTTTTCGTCCAGCACGACGAGGGCATAAGCGGCGAGGAAGTATCGGTCGAAGTCGTCGCCGAATACGAGCGACAGCTGCGACCAGCTAGCGCTTTCGTACTCGCCGCGCCCCTCGGGGATGACGTGATCCCAGGTGTTGATCGGATCAGCCATCGACGCCCTCCGTCGCCTTCCTGGCCGCCTCGGCTGCCACAGCCGGCGCCGCAAGGATGGCCGCGCGATCCTCGGCTGGCAGCGCCAGCCAGGCGGCGATCGCCGCCTCGTTGTCCATCAGCCAGTTGAAAGTGCCGATCACGTCGGCCGAATGCCGTTCCATCAGGCCGGCCTCTTCCTCCTTCATGCGGCGGCCGGAGACCTCGCGCTTGTTGTGCGTTGTCATCAGGTTGGCCATGCGGTTCACATGGCCGCGCCTAGTTGCCAGGCTGAACTGCGGCTTGGGTGCGCGGAACTCAGCCATTGACTGGATCTCCGAGCAGTTGGGCGATGAAGCGCTTGGATTTGGGGCTGATACTGTAGCCCTCGCCGACGATGGTCGAGATCACGATACCCAGAGGCTCGATCTTCTCGCGCAGCTTTGTGACGAAGGTATCCGCGACCCGAATGTCGCGATCGTCGTGGATGATATCGTCCGTCGTTGCCATCAGGATCGCTTGCCGGTTGACCAGCTCACGACGGTAGAGCAGCTCGAAAACGAGCGCTTCCTCCTTGGAGAGGACGATATCGCCGAACCGGGTTGGGAAGCCGGATGACCGGTCGCGGTTTTCCGCTTTTGCTTTTGTCGCCGGCGAGGCCTTCGCAGCGACGGGCGCCTCCGAGACAGTCTTTGCTACCGGTTTGGGTTCGGGCGCCGGAAGCGCCCTCACGGCCGGCGGAGCAATTCTCTGGATGCTTGGGCCAACCGGCGCAGGAATCTCGATGTTGATCGCTCGCCCGACCGCATCGACGTAAAATTCCGGCAGACAGCGGTCGCCGTCGATGGCGAACCCCGCCGGTACCGGACATGAAATGATCTCTCGCCGAGAGCCTTTGCCCATGCGGAACGGTTCGTAGGGGTGCCTGTCGCTGGCTTCCACGCGCAGCACTCTGCGCGTGGGACTCCAGCGCACGAGGTAGCGGGGGCCCTTGATTTCGGCGAGCGGGCCTTCCAGGAAGGAAAGGCGAAGCTTCTGTGCCTTTTGGCGGCCCGACGTCATGACGTAGACCACAAGCGGCTCGTCTTTGGCGGCCTCGGGGATGACGTCAATGAAGTCGTCTATGCTGTTGAAGTCGATGTTTTCCATGCTCAGGCTCCCTTCAGGTCGCGGATGAGCTTGCCCATGTGGTTCATGGACTGTCGCCAGAGGGCTGGGGACGCCGTATGGAAGGCGAAGTCTTCGTCGAGGGTGGCTGCCAGAAATGCCTCGACGGCGGGGAACAGGCTCCACCTGGGCTCCGGCCGCTTCCGGTCGAGGGCGCAGAGAATGCGCCATTGGGCCATCACCACCCGGTATTGCGGGCTGTTGTACCAAGCGGGTGCAGTTTTCGCGGCCGTCCAGTCCACGTCGGCCTCGCGTGCCATCCAGCCCTTCAGCGCCTCGATCGCCTTGGCCGCATCCTCCGCGTCCCGCACCCAGCGCACATGCTCGATGCCGGTCTGCCGCCTCACGAAGGCGATCAGCGCGGCGTCGTCGCGATCGTGGACGATGCCGAGGTTCCAGGCGCCGATCCACAGCGCCTGCAACTTGCCGGCAAAGGGGCCGGAGAGCTTGGCCCGCCCGTCCGGACGGCGCTCCGGCGCCAGATCCCTGAGGCTGTCCAGCTCGGTGCGTGCCTGGACGATGGTGAGCTGCTTGGTCGACGTCACGCCGTAGCGGCCTTCGAGCCGCGCATGCCAGGCGTCATCGTCCATGCCGGCGCTGCGCCGGCTCGCCTGCAGGGCGCGGATCTGCTGGGTGGTGGCAAGCGCGGTCATGATGCGGCTTCCATCTGCTTCTGGATCGATCGAAAGGCGGCCTCTTTCCAGTTCGACATGACGCCGAGCGAACCAGCGGTGCAGCTGGATCGAATGCCGCCCAAGGTCAGCTTGGCTCCGTCCCAAGTGACCAGGAACTTCCCACCCTCGCGCTGAGCGATGGCCGTCGCGGCTGCATCCGACGCTTCGTGAAATCGCGTGCGAAATGAACCGCTACCGAGTGGCGGCAGCTTTGCGATTTCATCGTCGATGACTTGGATCAGGCGCCGAAGCTCATCCGCGCAGGCAATGGCCATGTTCCGTCTCCTCTTTGATGATCTCTGTGGTGAGAGCCACGATCTGTCGGCGGATGCGCTCCTGATGGTGGGAGCGCACGCGTGGACGGACCTGTCTCAGGAGCACGTCGCGCTCCATCTGGAGGAGGTCCCGCCGCGAGGGCGGCGGATCCTCGGATTCGGGTGGGAGTGAGCGAGAGGCGAAGCTCATGGCTTGGTCGCCTCAGCTGGGTTTGCCGGCTCGTCGGGGAAGTAATCATCGAAGGCGTCATCGCCCTCGTCGCCGAAGCCTTCGCCGCCGCAGACATCGCAGCATTCCCACTCGATCTCTTCGGTCGAAAGGGCTGTGCCGCAGACATCGCAGTAGCTGCCATTGCGGGTGTGGGTGATGTAGCTCATGACAGCGCCAACCCGATCAAAACGCCGATCAGCATGCCGACGACACACCCGCTGAAGGCCGCGAAAAGCGCCAGCGTCACGCCGGCGCCGTCGAACTCCGGCGACAGGCCGGCCGTGTCTTCGATGGGCTCGACATCAGGCGGCAGCATCGGCGCCTCCCACGTTGGCGAGGTCGAGGGCGATCGGCTCCAACGCGGCGGCGGTGCGGCGGTAAAAGCGGACGTAGGTCTTGCTGCCGGTCACGCGGACGGCGTTGGAGATCGCCTCCATGGCCTTCGTCCAGTCCTCGTCCTCTATGGCCAGGCGGCGCAGGCCGAGCACCTTGTCGGTGCTGATCTTGCCTTGCCGGTCCGTCTGGAAGGCGTCGAACACCAGGGTGCGCAGGTTGTCGTTGGCGCCCTCGCTCCAGCGCGTCACGCACTGGTCGATCAGCGCCTTGGCGGCCTGCAGCTCCGGCCCGAACGTGATCGACTTGGCGACGGCCAATTGCACCTGCAGGGAGCCGTCGAAGGCCGTCAACGTCATGTTGCCGCCGGCGCTGACCTTGGCGCCATACTCGGCGGCGATCAGGTCGCGGTAGGCGTTGATCTCCGCCAAGGCATCGGCCCGAAAAGCCGCCAACTTCTCGCTCAGCTCGGCCGCCCGGCCGGCCAGCCTCGTCACCAGCTCGTCTTCGAGCTTGTGCTCGGGCTTGATGTTGACCTCGGCGACCAGGTCGCCGGCCGCGTTGCGGCGGTATCCGGCAGGGATGTCAAGCATGATTGGCCTCCTTTCGAGGGGCGTTCGAAGCGGGGTTGAAAGCGGCTGGAGCGGCAAGATCGAGATAGGCCTCGTGCAGATCGTTGATCGCAGCGGAAAGGATGGTGGACGTCGTGGCCTCGCCTCGGCCGTAGCGTGCCTGCTGATAGTCGCGGTAGGCTTTGACCACGTGGCGAGCAGCGCCGACGAGCGCGTCGCCGCCGGGCAGCGCCGGCACGGCGATCACCGCTGTGGCGGGGTCGTCGTCAGGGCTCGGGGCACCGTCCGTCTGGATCACGTAGGCGGCGAGGCAACGGATTTCCTCGAACGTAAGGCGGGAGACGCCATGGTCCGTCATCGCTCGGCCGGCGACTTCCAGCGGATCGAGATCGTCGTCGTCGATCGACAACCCGGCAAGCGCCTTGCGCGTGGACTCGAGCACAAGCTCGATCTGCATCAGCTCGCTATCCATGCCGACCTCAGCCACTTCGGACTCGATCCGATTGACGGAGTTGAGGATGGTGGTGTGATCGCGCCCGCCAACGCGGCGACCGATTTCGGCGCACGTCAGGTGCGGGCAATGGCGCCTAGCCATCCAGATGGCGGCATGGCGGATGCGCGAAACCCGCCTGTTCCGCACATAGCCGAGCATCTCGGCCTCACTGACGCCGGTAACCTTGGCCACGACGGCGAGCACCGTCTTGATCGCGATCCGCCCGGTCATGACACACCCCCGACGATCTCAACCGGTACCATGCGGGCATACTCGTCCCCCCGCAGGGTGATGATTTCGCCCTTGCCCTTCGGTACCGTCGTACCCTCAAGCCGCTCGGCGGTCGTCGCGTAGACGGTCAGCAGCGAGACGAGGTCGCGTGTCGTTTCAGGCAACAGCGTCACGCCAGTAAGGCAATGCGGCGCAAACTGGTCGCGCACCTGTCGGAGACAGGTGCTGAGTTTCAGGTCGATCACGGCTGGTCTCCTTCGATCGTTGCATTCGGGCAGCCGTTGCGGCACGCGTGATAAAGCCGCACGGACGATGGCGAGGCGGTCGAAAGCGGCGTCCGCTGGTGCTTGATGCAAACCTCGCGGCCGATGTCCTGATGGAGAGCCGGACAGGTCACGGTTACACCCATGAGGGCTCCGCGCACCGCCTCACGGACGCGGTCCGGCTTGGCGCCGTAGGTTCCCGACAGCACTTGCGACAACGTGCCGGCCGAGACTTTGATCCGCATCGCCAGGGTATTGAGGCCGACGCGGCCCGCCTCCTCGGCGAGCACCAACAGCCAGTCCTCCGGCTCGGAGACGCGGGCGCGCAGCGCGCTCACGAAGTCGGTCTTCGAGCGGCCGGGGATTGGGCCGCGGTTCATGATGCACCCCCGATCGGATAGGCGGTGCTCGTGTTGCGGTCGTAGATATCGCCAGGTTTTGCTCGATAGACCGGCGCGGCCGGGCCGCTATTGCGGGTGAGCAGCCAGCGCTGGAAGCCGTTCGATGTCGGCGCGCTGCCCGGTTCGGGCCGAAGGCGGATAAGATATCCGGTTCTTTCGAGGGCTCCGACATAGCGCTGCGCGTTGTCGCGCGACGCACCGGCCATCGTCTGCAGGTCAGCGATCCGGAACTTCTGCAGCACGCGCATCGCCGCCCACATCTTGTCGCGGACGGTGCGCCGACTCGGGCGACGAGGTTCGGCCTGAGTGAGCGGCCTGGTCGGGCCGCTGGTGATGATCTCGCCGGCGGTGACCGCCTTGCGGCCGGTCTCCGAAAGCTCGAAGCAACCGCGTTCGCGCCGCACGATCCAGCCGCGCGACACGAGGCTGCTACAGGCTTTGGCGACGTCGCGTCCTTCCAGGCGGGTAACTTCCGCAAGTGCGGCCGTCGTCAGGCAGGCGCCGCCTTTCAGCGCCTCCACTACCGGCATCTGGCGTGTGGATTCTCCGGCCATATCAGCCTCTCAGGACGAGGTTGGTGCCGGTCGAGCGCACGGTCAGCAGCGTTTGACCCGCCATGTCTGAGATCGTGACCGGACGGTCGAGGCGCTTGCCGACGCGCTCGATCGCCCCCAATCCCTCGATCACTTCGCGCGCATATCCTTCGGCATGGCGATGCAGGAGCTGGATGAGATCGTCATCGACCTCGACGTCGCTGCAGTGCTGGACGAGTGTGCGGGTATCGGCGAGAGACAGCGGCTGGAACTCGACAAAATGGCCGCTGGCCCGCGAGGCGACCTGGTCGTAGCGCTTGATGCCGGCGGCAATCTTGCCCATGCCGATCAGGATGATCGGCACCTCGATCAGGTCGGTGAAGTCGCGCAGCATTTCGATTAGCGTTGACGATCCGATGATGTGATCGGCTTCGTCGATGATCAACGCGAAGGGCCGTTCGGCAAGCCTGGCGATCGCCGATCGCTTGCCCAGCTCCTGGATGATCTGCTGGAACAGCACCTCGTGGCTGGTGCCGGGCGACGTCTGCATCGTCTGCAGCAGCTCGCGCAGCATCCATGTCGGCCGCCAGTTCTTTTTGGCGCGAATGAATGGCAAGTCGTTCTGCACCGCGAACCAATGCGCCGTCGTCGATTTGCCGTAGCCCGGCTTGCCGTCGACCACCATGAAGCAGTTCTCGGGCGCGCCGCGCTCTTCGACCCGCGCATAGCAATCCATGAACGCGGTGGTATTGGACAGCGGCACGAAATCTCGTTTCATTTTTGAGCCCCTTGGCTGGATTTGATGAGGGTGGCGAGCGCGTCGACGTCGATGCCGGCCATTCCGCAGAGCTGGCGGAACGTCCACGAGCGCATCCGCTCGGCCATCAGCGCCCGGTCGCGCTCGGTAAGTGAGGCTGGATTGGCTAGGAGCCAGGCCGCCATGTCCTGGTCGGTCTGGAAGCGCGGCCGCTCGCCGGGCTTCGGTCCGGCCGGCATGGCGATCACCTCGGCGACCGGCGCCGGCATCATCGGCGTCACGTCGATCATCGCTTCGAGGCGATCGCGCTTTACCGCGTCCAGTTCGATCACCGGCGTCGCGCGTTCCTCCTCCACGGCGCGACGCTTGCGATCGACGCGCTTCAGGCGGTTCTCGACGCGCTTTTCGTGGGCCTGCTCGACGACGGCACGTGGGAAGAAGCTGACCGAGTTGCCGTAGAACGTCGCCTCGCAGATGAACTGATGGTCGACCGTCGATACCCAGACACGCGAGGCGTCATGGATGTCGTAGGCCACCAGCACATCGCGCTCGTGGAACTCCTCGAGCACGAGGGAGAAATACCGGTTGGTGAACAACTGGATCTCGCAGCGGCGCACCTGGCGCACTTCCTGCGGCCGGAAATCGGCGTCGTCAGCCTCGACCACGTCGGGCGACCAGCCCTTGGCGAGCCAGCTGTTCCAAACCTCGTTCGGGCTCATGTGCCGTGTGCGGCCGGTACCGGCGTCGAATACCTTCGGCAGGCTGGAATGCGGCCGGTTGTTGTAGTCGTCGATCTCGCCCTGACACTCGGTGAGAAACGCTTCCCAGGAGATCAACAGCGGGCTCGTCCCGGTCGCCTCGATGTCGGCCTTCACGCGGTCATCCCACCGCTTGCGGGCTTCGGTGTCCATGTCGACACCGACGTAACCGGACTGGCTGCGCGCCGCCGAAATCCAGGTTTGGTGGAACCGCTCGATGACGCCGCCGGCCTGTGAGCGGTATGGAAGCCGGTTGTGCTTCTCGACATCAAAACGGGACAACAGGCCGACGAGGCCGTCGTCGAGCACCTGGTTGTTGAAGCCGCTTCCGTTGTCGACGTACCAGATGTCAGGCACGCCCGACGTCGTGAAGGCATGGCGCAACGCGTCGATCGTGCCGAAGGTGGCTTCCGACAGCGCCACCGACCAGCCGACGGCACGGCGCGTCACCACGTCGATCGTCGACGTAATCTCCGGCCTGAAGGGCTTGCCGGTAAGCGGGTGTGCCACCATCCGATGGTGGGTATGGCCATCGGTGACATAGACGGCGGTAGGCCACAGATCGGAAATGTCGCGGCGCACGAAAGCCTTGAGCTGGCGCAGCGCTCGCGGGCCAAGCCGGCCTCGCGCCCGTTCGATCGCCGGCATCTTCGAGATGTGAAACTGGATGGTTCTGAGGGGTGGCAGCGCCACGCCTGGTTTTTTCTTCGCCATCTCCTTGGCAGCCCCGGCCACCGAAGGCTTTGACGGCAGTGCGTAGAAGTCCAGGAAATAGGCCAGCCACGGCGGCGGCAGATGCTTCTCGCGCGGCGACGGTGCCGGCGCCAGGGCGATCGGTTGTCCGCCCGAAGCATGCAAATCATCGATCCAGCGCCGGAGCGAAGTGACCGAAAGTGGCGTCTTGTCGCCCCGCCTGGCATTGGCCGCCTCGGCGGCACGCTGCAGCTCGGCCGGCAGATTCCCGGCATTACCCGCCTCGACGATCATCTCGATCGCCCGCATCTTCGGCGTCGTCCGCGACAGTCTATCCGCCTCGCGAACCAGCGTCAGGCGGGCCAGCATGATCTTGCGCTGCCAACTCTTGAGCTCAGCCTCGGAAAGCCGTGTCACAGCCGGCGTCGAGACGGCCTCCGTTTCAACCGGCAAGTTGGAGGAGGCGACAGCCGGCACGCCGGCGCGGTTCATCAGCTGGTGGCGAGCGAGCGCATCGCGAACTTCGGATGGTAAGTCGGAAACGGGGTACAGGCGTTGTTGGCCACCCGAGACAGTGACTTCAGCGTATTTCCAAGCGAGTTTATTGGCTCTCCGTTCCGCCGATCGCTTGGCAATGCCTAGTGCGTCTGCGATCTGACCGATTGTGACGGTGGTGGTCATGCCACTCCTCCCATCAGTTGGCGCAGACGGCGCTGCATCGCGCGGATTTCCCGTTGGGCCCGACCGATCTCCGCGTCGCGGCCCTCCTTCGGCGTCATGATCAGCACGCCGCGCTTGCGGGCGATCAGCAGCATCAGGTTCTGGCTGCCCGTCGCGACCTCGAAAGCCGGGGCGAACTCCATCGGAAAGCGCCAGTTTTCACCGGCCTTTGAGGTCCATTTGTTCAGCATGTCTTCCGTGATGGTCTTGCCGGTCAGGTCGCTCATTCGCGCCGCGATCTCCGCCCGGCTGAGCGGACATTCCTTGATGGCGAGCGCCAGCGCCGCGCATAGTTCGGCGGCTATGTCGAGGCTGCCGAACTGCGGTTCGATCGGCTGCTCGGCCGGCTCGAAAGCCTCCAGGAAGTCAGTCTGGCGATGGTCGTTCGTGCGGGCCATGTTCAGCGGCGCCTGCGTGCGGTGTCGAGCTGCAGCCAAAACCGGCCGATCGCCGACGAACTGGGGCAACGCTCCGGGCCGAACCGATCGAGGCACGAGGCGCGAGCCTGGGCGATCGTGGCTTCGCGATGAAGGCGGATCAGGTGCTCTCGCACCTCAATGTCCGAGTAGAACTTCGGCCGCCGGCCACCACCTTCGAGTTCCAGGCGCGGCTGGGCGGCGGGGGGCATTGCGTTGTGGTTCCGCTCCTCGATCAAGACTTCACCGATCAGGCCGCCCATGATCAGGATGGAACGCTCTGTCAGATCCAGCTGAAGAACGCGGTTGATCGTCTCCGCCAAAGCCATGGCTCTGGGCGGAATGTCGGGCGGAACTTGCGGAAGATTAGCCATTTGTCCGTTGCCTTCTGAATGGCTGGCGTTCGGGGGACCGGCCGAGGCAGGCGCCAGGGCCGGAAGCCGGAGCGTCAGGCCGCCTCCTCGGCGCCGAATTCTTGTTCAAAGGGGATGGAGATGTTCTCGGCGAGGTCCCAGTCCTCGGCAAGCATGTCGACCAGCTCGGGCGTCCAACCGACGACCGTGTTTCCGTTGCAGTCCTTGGCGTCGAAGCGCGGCAAACGCGTCGCTGTGTTCTCGTCGCCCGCCTCGAAATACTTCAGCGGAAGATCGCTGGTTTCTCCCGCGGAATGCTCGGGGGCATCCTCGATCGAGCGTGGGGTGGAGGCTATGCTGCCTTTCACCAGGAAGATGCGGTCATAGGCATAGTTGCCCTCGCGGGCTATGGCCTGTCCGGCCAGCGCGAGGTCGAGAGCTTCACTGAACTTCATCATGGTCTCCCGTCTGAACCGCCCTCGGGCGGCGAGGCCGTCTGGCACTCGGGAAACCGGCCCTCGGGCCGGCAGCCGGAGGGTCAGTGCGCAGGCCTAAGCCACAGGCGCGGGTCGGCCGGCGACTGCACGGCCGTGATGCGCAGCTTGGATCTGGCGATCGGCACCAGGCGTTGGTCGAGATTGTCGAGCACGTAGGTGCCGCTCTTGGTGGTGACCACGGCCACCGCGTGGGATTCGCCACGCGCCGTCTCGCCGATGGCGATCCGCACGTAGGCCGATCCGACACCCGAGCGGATGAGGAGGTCGCGCTTGGCGAGCGCGTAATCCTCGCAGTCTCCGGTCGGTCCGCCCACCTTCCACACGTCGGCGCCGCCGATCTCCTCCTTCGGCTGCATCGCTGCGTTGACCGCGCGATTGACCGCGTCGGCCTCGCGGACGCTCGGCATGTCGCCGATCACGGTCTGGCACTGCGTCGGGTCGGCCTGGCAGAGCTGGTACCAGCCCGTTGGCGCCAGGGTGTAAAGCGCCGCCGTCATGCCGGCGACCAAAGCAAGGGAAGCGCTCATCTCTATCTCCTGAAAAGGGCCGCCAGGCCGGAACAACCCGGCGGCCAGGTTTGGGAGGAAAGCGCCGGAGCCCCGGCCACTCACCACTGCGCAGGTGACGGCGATCCCCGGCCATGGCTGGCCGGGAACGGCTTACGCAGCCCGCTCGAAGGCGGACTGCTGGAAAAGGATGAACTGCAGGGCGTTGCTGGCGCGCTCGGCCGCGCCCTTCGCCGTCTCGTCGAAGCGGCGCGACATGGCGATCTGCTCTTCGGTGGGGCGGCAGCCCATGCGGGCAAGCGCGATGCGCAGGTCCATCGCCTCGGCCGACGCGAGGTGCGCCTCGCGCTGATACCGACACGCCTGATCGCGGAGTCCGGCGAGGTTGACCATGGTCACCCTCCCGCCAGTGAAACGAGCGCGATTCCGGCGATGGCCAGAAACAGGATCATCATCGTGGCGTGCTCGTCGGAGCAGAGCATCGCGATGACGGCGAGGAAGACGATGGCGCCGATCATTGCCAGCCCCCAACGCTCGCGCTGGTGAGCACGATGGCCCAACTCGCCATCCCGGCGCCGAGCAGCGCCACGGCGATGAGGCCGCATATGTCTCGTAGCGTGAACGGCACCACGTCGACGAGGCGCCGGCGCGGCAGGCCGTGGGTGATTGTCAAATCTGCGGTGACAAAGTGGACGCGCCTGTTCATGTCAGACCGCCTTCCGCGAATAGACATTGCAAATTTCGGTCTGCGGGATACCCTTCCGCTGCCTTGGACGTGCAAGCGGAACACGCTCGCCGTTCTCGTCGAAATGCTCGGGGAAAAGGTCTACGTGGCGAACGCCGATCTTGTCGGCAATCGCCTTCTCAATTTCGCGGCTAGGGCGCCCACCGGCGGCCCAGGCAACGGCTTGGTTGCTACAACCGAGCTCGCGAGCGAGGGCGCTGTAGTTGGACCCTCTGACCTTCAGTTGAAACAGGATCCACTGAGCGCGCTCCGTGGGCCTTTTGGGGATGTCCATGGTTGATGCTCTTTTTGACATACCAACAAAAATACAAGCAAATTTTGGCATGTCAACGAGCAGTTTTGCGCGTCGCACTCTGTCGCGCCCAGGGGTTTGGCGATTTTTGGCGTATCAATATGCAATTATTGTCTTATTTCGGGTGCGACACTTTCGATTGTGGCTGGGAAATGCGTCGCAGGAAGCTTCGAAATGAATGCTGATTTTGGCGCTAGGCTGCGACAATGGCGCGAATCGCAGGGATTGACGCAAAAGCAGATGGCGCAGGTGGTGGGTGTCGCTCTTCGAACCTATGCCAGGTACGAGCTTGAGGGAGGAGCACCCAAAAGCCATGTTTTGCGCACGTTGTCCGGGATGGGGTTCGATGTTGGCTGGAACGTTTCCGCCGACCCTCCGGAAGAGAAGGAAGACAGGCCCGTAACGATCGATTTGGATTTGCTGGCCGAGGTAATTTTCCTCTTGGAGGGCTGGCTCGAACGCAATCACAAACAACTAGAGCCCCGCAAAAAAGCTGAGTTTATCGCGACAGCTTATGATTTTTGCACAGAAGAGGAAAAACAAGCCGATGTGTCTGCAGTCGACGTCGCTCCGCGCGTTGTCGAGAGATTTTTGCGGCTAGTTTCATAAACGGGGTAACTACTATGCCGATGGATAGGGAACGCGAGGATAGGCTCAAGGAGATACTTCAAGAAGCACATCAACCAGTTGCTGAGGCAAAGTCGACACGCCGACGCAAGTCAGAGTCACCGATTTCTGGTATTGGGAACGTCGTTGGCGACGGCAACACGGTCACGAACAACGTCTCGGTTTTTCCTAAACCGCCGGTTCGGAAGGTGATCGTTAAGACTGGTGACGACGTTGTCGACGCCAAACAGAAGTTTATCCTCAAGGAGGCGGTGAAAAATATTGTAGACCTGGAGGCCAAGCTGAAACAGAGCCCTCGTGGGTTCGGATCTGTGTGGTCGGCGTTCTATAGACGATTTTGCATCAGCTCTTATAGCGAACTGCCTAAAGAGCGCTTCGAAGAGGCATTAAAATATCTTCAAACGGCGGCCGGACGCATCAAGAGTGCGAAAACAGCTCCGAAGAAACTCGGCTCGGACTTTACCGCCGTCCGCATCACAGCAATACAGACCCGATGCCGCGAGTTTCCCGATGGCACCGCCAGACGCAAGGTTTACATGATGGAGAAGTTCGGAGCTTCTTCGCTTACCGAACTCGATGCCGCCCAGCTCGAGCAGGTTTATCGATATGTGTTCGGCTGGAAACGCTGATCGTCGGAGAGATAAATGCTTGGTGCAATTATCATTTTTGCGGTCGTTGGATTCTTTATCTACGGGGCCATTCTTATCCTGACGCGTTGGTTTTTCGGCCAACAAGCCGCCTACAAGCTGAATCTTGGCTTTAACAGTATGGTCAATGGTTTTGGTAGGCTCGTTGTCGTGATGATCGGCCTATTTTTCATTGTAGCCATCGTCGTCGGGGTCACTGGGTGGCAGCCTACGCCATAGACCCGAGTTGTCAGCGTTGCGCTAATATATTGAAGGCCGACCGGTGCTTTTGGCGGCCTTTCTGATATGCCAAATGACGTTACGCGTCGCCTAATACATCGCTCTAAGTGCCAAATGAGCTTTTTCCGGTTACCGGGCACAATGCGTCGTTCGACGCGTTGATTTCGTTGTTCTATCCTGCGATGTCCAGCCTTATCCGGCGAAATCCCGTACTGCCCAAGTGATCTTGCGTGTCACACCACCGCTTCGTATCGAGCGACGGCCTGCATGCCCTCCATCTGTCCTCGGCCGACCCCGATCTTGCCGAAGCCGCGCGCGGCGATCTCACCATCGCCACCGACG